>Ga0315900_10001398_pt1 | contig 38457 bp, 20 predicted proteins | sample LakEriMetagenome_FD_203521 | JGI IMG/M metagenome (GOLD analysis project Ga0315900, IMG submission 203521) | Freshwater fungal communities from buoy surface, Lake Erie, Ohio, United States - Buoy 12 MA114 | ecosystem: Environmental > Aquatic > Freshwater > Lake > Lake biofilm | place: USA: Lake...
TGCATTAGAACAGTCTTTAAGTCCCGAAGGATTTGTCAAGGCCTTGACGGATGTTGAAAACCAATCAAACAAATTACAAAAAAGTATTGGGGGTGTTGTTATTGGTGCAGACCAATTTAGAGAAAAACTAATGGCCGCATACAAAAACACTCAAAACATGAATGCGACCTTTGCAGACACTGTAAATGCGGTTAAGGGTTTAGCTCAAGGTATGGGTAAATTTGTAAACCCATCACAAGAGGCATTAGAGGCAGTAGTTGGATTAGCCAAAGGTATTGGTGAAACACCTGAAAAGATTGGTGAAATGACTTCAAATCTAATGAGTTTTGGAGGAACCCAAGTAGAGGTTGTTGGTAAAATGAATGAAATTGCAAAAAGTGCAAGAAAAGCCGGACTTGATGCAAAAGGATTATTGGCGGACATAACAACTAACTTGAAAAAAGCATCAGGATTTGGTTTCTCAAACAGTGTGAAAGGACTCACCGAAATGGCAAAACAGGCAAAACTTTTACGTACAGATGTATCATCATTAGGTGCAATGAGTTTACAAGGAAGTATATTAGACCCAGAAGGAGCAATAGAAGCTGCTTCCAAATTTCAAATGTTAGGTGGGCAAGTTGGAAAACTTGGGGACCCCTTCCAACTATTATATATGGCACAAAAAGATTTAGCCGGTCTACAAGATGAGTTAGTCAAATCTTCAAAAGCTGCATTTACGTTCAATAAAGAAACTGGAAACTTTGACATAGGAACTCAAGATTTATATAGATTAAGAGAACAAGCAAAAATAACAGGTCAAGATTTTGATGCCTTAGTTAATTCGGGTAAAGAAGCAGCAAAACTTGATTACCTTACCGAAAAATTTAACTTAAAAGGATTAGATAAGGAAACTCAACAAATGGTTGCGGGGTTAGCTCAGATAGGTGAAGGAGGAAAAGTTGAAATAGATATACCTGGATATAAGAAAATTGAAGCAAACAGTGCGGAACAATTAAAGACGGCATTACAATCTGAGGATGTACAAAAAAAATTAAAAGAATATCAGGCTAAGGCCGACATGGACTCAAAAGACTTGGCTGTATCTCAATTATCTGTCACAGAAGAGTTATCTGCATCCGCAAGAACGATAAGAGATGCGGTTTTATTACAATCGGGAGCAGTCGCAGAAACGGACAGAAAGGCATTGTTAGATGGTTTAAGAACCGACGCTAAAGATGCTATTGACGCATATGGTAAAGTTGCAAAAGTTGCTCAAGACAAAACTTATGAGATTGCAAAAACAGGTGTTAGTGCTGTTGGTAAACAAATGGAAGATACTAAAGAAAGATATTCTAAAAACACAGAAAAAGAATTGTTAAAACAAAAAGTAGAGGGTAAGGAATATAAAGGTGAAGACACAGAAGTTACTGTAAAAGATGGATTATTTCCATCGGCAAATAGTGCCCCAACAATTTTAAGTAAAGGAGCAATTTATAAAGGTATTGTTGGGGATGATGTTGCTGTTGGAACAAATTTAGGGGAGGCACTTAACAAAGCTGGTTCCGGTAATATTGGAGGAGCTATTGATATTAATATTAATTTGACAGGGTCAATAGGTGGTGACCCAGGACAACTTACAAAAATGTTTAATTCACCACAAGTTCAAAAACAAATAATGGATACGGTCTTATATAAGTTGAATGATTATAAAAAACAACAAGGGGTTCTTGCCTAAAAAATCTAAAACAATCTATTTATCATAAAAAGACTAAATGGAGAGTCCACTATCATTTAATTCAAGTGAAAATTTTAGAAAAAAACTTTTGGTGCGTAATTTACCACCATATAAAGTTGATAATGCATTTTCCAATAATAGTAAACCTGGGTCATCTGAGTTTACAATTAATGACCTTACACCAATTGATTCACCAAGCGTAGAACAAATCGGAAACCAACAAGAAAAAGTTTTATTACCAATAAATCAATACGGACCACAAAATAACCAAGGTGACTTTGGTAATATGGTTCCAATAAATAATAACCTAAATTATAAATCAAACGAAGGTGTTTATGGATATCCCGACAGTATTGGAAGTGATTTAGAAGTTATTGGTAACAATACTGAAAAACAACTTATTATAAAAAATGTATATCGACCACAAAATGGTTTGGCGGATTTTGGCTCAACTGCTTGGTATATAAATAATGATAAAGTAATCAACACAATAGGTGAAGGTGAATATACAATTCAAGACACTGTTGGAGGTAATTTAGAAACTACCGCAAATTTAGACAGACCTGTATTGATAACTAATAATCAGTACGGTCCACAGCTTTTAACAAATACTGAAGTTCCAATTAATAACAACTATCAGACTAATCCAAATGAGGGTGAATATGGGTTTCCTGATACCTTTGGAAGTCAGTTAGAAACTGTTGGTGATACTGATAGACCTGTATTATTTGCTATTAATCAGTATGGACCTGATAATATACCAACAAATGAAGTTCAAATTAATCAAAACCTTCAAACAAATTCAAATGAGGGTGAATATGGTTTTCCTGATACAGTTAATAGTGAACTACAATTAATTGGTGAAGACGAAAGAACACCAAGTTTTTTACAAAACCCATATGGTCCTGAACAAGGGCAAAGTGTTTTTGAAGTTGACCCTTATAGAAAATTAAAAAATTTAATAATACCGCAAGGAAATTATTTAGATGCTACAGATACTTTTGGTAGTGAATTAGAATTAGAGGCGGGTATAAAAGAAACTGAGGCATATATTGGAAATACTTACGCAACAGGAACAGGAGAATATGACCCAACACTTTTCAGATATTTACAGACAAAAGGTTTACAGTTACCTTACGCAAATTCAGATAACACATTTATATTTTTACCCTCAACATATACACCTTATAGTATATTAATAAGTGATAATCCTAGTGGTTCTGATGGTACGTTATCAGAGGACTCAAGCTTAGCTGGTATTGGTGCAAAACAACTTAACAAAGAATTTAAACATAGAGTTGCATTAGAGTTATATCAACAAACATTAGGTCAAATAAATTTATTTAGTGGTAATGTAAATCCTGAAACTGGTGAAATATCCGCAAACCCAAATACAGACCCATTCAATGCTATTGGACTATTAACGGGTAACGTTCCAATTATTGCAAGAAAATATAATATCACAACACCTGACTTTTTATTTGGGCAAGGAATTAATTTTGCTGCCAAATTAGCAGGATTGTATTCACCATATTCTTATATCCCTGGTGAATATTTTGACTATCCTAACTCGGTAGGTAATGGGCCATATCAGAATCCACTATCTTTAATAGGTGGGGCATTAGGTTCATTATTCAGTGCATTACAACCAGCTAATCAATCATCATCTGAATTATTAGTTGAATACACATCAGTGGCAACAAGAAAATTATTATATGACCAATTAAGATATAATATTTATAGACCTAACTATAAAATAGGTAATAATTTATTGGCACCTCCGGGTTCATTTTACGTTGGTGATAGAAAGAATCATTTAACTGAATTAGTTTCACCGGCACCTTTTTTACCATATGGTAGAGATGGTAAGACATCGGCTATGGGACCTGTTCTTTCTTACTCAGATATGGGTAAGTTATATGAAACTTCTCAACTTGACGACACTCAGTTTGGTATTAATAGTAGAAACTTATATAGTGCAGGCGCAACTAGAGATGGGGTAAAATGGATAGGTAGTAATATTTCGGGTGGGTTAACTTGGATTGGTAGTAAAAGCCCCGACCAACTTAACTGTCCTTTACCTGGAAAATTAGTAGGTAGAGGTAATCAAGAATTTGAAGATAATAGTGAATTTAATTTTAATAATCTATCGGGGTTCGATAGCACTAAATCCACAAATAATAATTTTACACCAGGGTCAATACTTGATGTGACACAAAAGTTAATTGACGCGGGTGAAAGAAGTAGTAGTAGAGAACATGTCGGAAAGGCTATTAATCAAGTATCTAAAGTTTTTAACGACGGATACCAAGAAATAACAAAAGGTTCAAGAGTAGTAAGATACACGACAAAAAATTCAACAGGTGGTGGTGATATTAAAGGTTTAGAATATTGTAGAATTTTTACAAAAGACAGGCCTTATTACACATATGATGAATTACAAAAAACAGATGGTAATATTAGAAAATACACAGATTCGGTTTTAGATAATACTTGGAATTTGAACATAGCACCTGTTGATGGATATAGTGTCAAAGACGGTAAAGTTAAAAAATATATGTTTTCATTAGAAAACTTAGCTTGGAGAACTTCAAATAAAAAAGGTTTCACCTATGAAGATTTACCTGCTTGTGAAAAAGGACCTAACGGGGGACGTATTATGTGGTTTCCACCTTACGGATTAAGTTTTGATGAACAAATTTCGACAGGATGGAATGAAAATACGTTTTTAGGAAGAACAGAACCAATTTATACATACACTAATACATCAAGAAAAGGTAATTTATCATTTAAAGTGATTGTTGACCACCCATCTATATTAAACTTAATAGTTGATAGGGAGTTAGAAAACGTAGGAAATAATGGAGAAATTACTCAAATTGTCGATTCGTTCTTTGCGGGTTGTACAAAATACGACTTATGGGATTTAACAACAAAATTCCCTATGTTTACACCAAATGATGTTTTTGAAACTCAAATTTTAACAACGGAAGATATTGTTACAGTAGTCGAAGAACATAACTATACTACAATAGAAGAAGAGGTAGATATAGATGATGATTATATTCCACCAACAGAAACACCACCATGTACTGTTTATCATTATGAAATTGGAGTTAATACTGATTTAAAATATACTGCATGTACGGGAAATGAAATTACTTTATCATTGTCAGGAGGTAATAAAGGAGACATTTGTGTTCAAAGAGGAACTACACCTCAAATTATTACACCGGACCCGACAAATACGGTTACACCAACAGGTGATGAATGTACTAGTACGACACCTAATCCAACTCCGACACCATCTCCAACACCAACACCAACACCAACGGAACCACCATTAAAAACAACGTTTCCCGATATTGGATTTTATTTTGATAATAATTTCCCCGATGGAACTAATAATAGAGAGGGGGTAACTGTAGATAAGGACTTTAAACATTGGTATGATTTATATATTGCTTCAGAAAACCAATACGTAAATTTAGGTAAAAGTGGAAGTTATTCGGCAGCATTAAACAAAATTGTTATTTATGGAGACCCCACATATAAAGATTATACTAATTATGTAACAAACCAATTACCAAATGATGCTAAAATTAAATACCTAGATAGTTTTGTTGACACTAGAAAAGACAAAATATCAGAATTTTTTGGGTATATTAAAAAAGAATTTGAAGAAGCAAAAAAATTCATTGAAAAAATTGGACCTCTATTAGACGCTGGTGACACAATTTCATTTGATTTAGTTGCAAGTGCTTCGGCGGTTAATGATAACGCTTATAATATTAATTTATCTAAGAGAAGATATGACTCCGTTAAAAAATGGATTTATGCTCAAACTTCACCAAATGGAACTACAATGGAAAAATATGTCCAACAAGGTAAATTAAAAATCAAAGAATCTACAGTTGGTGAGGACACAAGTCTTGTCGATGAACCTTATAAATTCATTAAATGTAGTAAAGATTTTCAAGACAGACAAAAAGACGGAACTGTTTCTGTTAACGCTATGGCTTGTAGAAGAACAAAAATTTCTAACATAGAAAGAACCAAAAACGTTTCTCAAAATGAAAACCCAACAAATACTGAGTCAAGTAACGTAGTAACAAATAATGGTGACCCATCACAAACAAACCAACAATTGGCTGGTCAAGATTTTATTATTACAGGTCCTGCAGGTCAAGAAAGTACAGGACAAAGTATAACACAACCTAACTCATCTTCACAATCATTTGTTTCACAATCACCAGAATCGCAACCATATACCAATAGTATTAATACAAGACCACAAGATGTCCAAACACAAACTTTTGAAAAAAGAAAAGATTTAACAAAAAGATTAGCAAGAAAACTTTTAACTGAGTGTAACTATTTTGAATATATTCAACAAAATGCCCCGATGATATACGATGGAATAAAATCTAAAATAAAATATTTCCAACCGGCATTTCACTCAATAACTCCTGAAGGGCTTAATTCTAGATTAGTTTTCTTACAACAATGTATGAGGCCTGGTGATACCATCCCTACAATTTCTGAATCAAATGGGGGTCAAGTTAAACTACTTTACAATGACGTATCAAATAGTGCGTTTGGGGCTCCACCAATCTGCGTATTAAGAATTGGTGATTTCTTTCACACTAAAATAGTAATAGATGGTTTAACCTTAAAATATGATGAAGTACCATTTGATTTAAATCCTGAAGGAATTGGCGTCCAACCAATGATTGCGGATGTTACGGTTTCTTTTTCTTTTATTGGTGGACATGGATTGGCGGAACCTGTCGCTAAATTACAAAATGCATTAAGTTTTAACTATTATGGTAATACTGAAATGTATGACGAAAGAGCCGAATCCACGTCTCAATTAGATTTAAGTCAATATGATGCACAAATAATATCACAAATAAAAGATGAGTTAAATGTCGTTGACACATCAGCCACAAGACCTACGGTAAATGATGGTGGAGTAACCATTGGTGTTACTAAAACTAACACTGTTGATTTAGTAACTTCAGCAACAACCGGAACTATCACATATAAAGACATTATGTCAAAGTTAGTGGACTCTACTAAATCATATGTAGAAAAAACAACATCTACTTTAGAAAAAATTAATCAAGAATATTTAATTGGGGGTCTTCAAATATTCACTAAGGATAGAAAATATACAGACGGGTTTTTCAATAGTTTAGGTGGTGATTTATCAAACACGGCTAACATATTTGGTTATGCTAGTACAATACAAGATAAATTAAACGATTTAGCAACTAAGACTAAAGAAGATATAGATAACGACTTGTGTCCTTTATTACCTACAGTATATAATCAAAATTTGACCGACATACAAATTAAAAAAATTAAAAAACAATTAAAAGATAATATTGATACGAGAAAGAACGAAATGACAAATGCGTTAGAGAATTACTCTAATGAAATTTCAACGAATGAATTAGATTTAATTAGTTTAATTGATAAAATTAGTTTTGTTTCTAATGGACATGACGGGTTTATAAAGAAAACCTTCTCAACTGTTGTTTATAATCTTTCAGGAACAACAAAGGTTACCCAACCAACATTACCTAATGTTGTGGACACACTACAAGAATTGGTTTTAGATTCATATTTAGTAAAAGATGATATGAATACATATTATCAAAAACTTTCTGAGTTCTCTTTAATTCCTACAGGTGATGATGTTTATAGTAGTAATTATACTCAGAACACTTATTTACCTGAAAACAAACCTGGAGACACTAGATTTTTTATGTTATTTGGTAAACCTATTATTGATAACCCTGATAAATTTGTAGATGACTTAATTAACAAAGCAATACCAAACGCTAACCAACAGGACAAAGATGATTGGTTTTTATATTTAATGAATAATGTGAAAAATCCAAATAAAGGATTGCAAAATGCTTATTTAGCTTCTATGGTTGAAGTTAATAATAAAATTGAAAAATTCAGAACAGAATACTTTAATTCTACATTTACCAATTATTTACCTTATAATAAAGATAAAGAAAGGTTAATGTGGTATCAATCACAAGTACCGGCTAACTCAAATGATAGTAGAGATTTGTCAAATTTATACAAATCAATTAATAGTGGAGGAGATAAATTTAATTTGAAAAAAAAGTTTAAATAATGGACTACTATAACAGATATAAGGATTTTTTAATTAATGGGAAGCAAACTGTTGTTCCATTTTTAACTATTCCATCTAGAGTTACCGACCAACAGTATCTTTATAGGTCAGGTCAAAGTCGATTAGATAAAATTAGTTTTGAAAAATATGGAACACCTTATTTCGGATGGTTAATACTTGCTGCTAACCCAATGTATGGCGGATTAGAACAAAACATACCAGATGGAACTATTTTAATAATCCCATACCCATTAACCGCAGCACTTCAAGACTACAAATCTTCATTAGATACACATATATTCTATTATGGCCGTTAGACAAAAACAAAATAAAAAAATTTACATTGAGACAGAATACGATAATATCGTTATTGTAAACCCAAACGAAGTTTTTACTCCTGATGGTAACAAAGAAGAACGCTTAGTTGACCACGAAGATTTGGTTTATTATGCAAATTTAGAAACATTTATTATACCTAGAACAAAATTGGCGATAGGACAAAGTTTTACTGACCCTGTTTTTAATACAACAATTGCCACAATTTTTAAGGGCGATGATGCCCTTAAAGTTAATTTTTTAAAACCAAAGGGTAAAACTGAATTTGATACTAGTTGGTCTAATCAATTAACAGGTGAAGGCTCAAGACAACAAATGGGAGCCAATCAAACATCTGAAAGGGTTGTTAGTAATGAAGGAAGACAATCATTTCAAAGGAGCGTAAAAAATAATGAAGATACACAATTATTAGGTATTAAATCTATTAGAGTTAATATTAAAGGAACTGGAGTTCCTGAGGTTGCGATTGAAATGGTTGACATACAAGGTAGGTCTTTATTTGAACAGGGTGAGAATTCATTGTATTCTGCATTTTTTAACTTTCCATATCCATTATTTTATTTAACCCTTAAAGGTTATTATGGTAAGGCGGTCAGATATAGACTATCTTTAATGTCTTTTAATGCTTCTTTTGATGCTGATACTGGTAATTATAATATTTCACTAAAATTAATTGGTAAGTTCACCGCACTTTTATTTGACACACCATTGTCTTACGCGATAACTGCACCAAAAATGTATAATACACAGATAACCGTAACAGAGCCAAACGGTAACAAAAGTTATTTCAATACATATAAGGGAAGACAAAAACTAAAAGAAGTCTACGATATATACAAAAGAAAAGGATTAATTTCTTCAGACTTTCCGGTTTTATCTATAGAAGATTTTGTACATAGGGTAGAAAATTACAAAACAGGTTTAAAGGCCGACTTAACTAAACAAGAAGATTTTACAAAATTAAATGATTTACAAGATTTTGCAGACAATTTAAATAAATTAAAAACTGAAGTATTTGAATATGCAATTAATAATTACTTAGATAGAAGTAGTTACTACATTGTCGGACAAGAAATTTATTACCCATTTAAAAAAGAAATCACATTTGAATCAAGAGAACTTTTTAAAACAAAAATTAAAGATAGAATACAAAAATATGTTTCATACTTAAAAGAAAATGCGACATTTGGGGAAGGAAAAAGTGCCGAATACCAAATCAACATTACTGTAAAAAATGAAAAAGACGTATTAAGAAAGTTAGATTTTAAAACTTGGTCGGACAATCAAGAAAATGTTAGAAACACTTATCAATCAAGGTATAACAAACCGTTAACATCAACAGACACTGAAGGTTATGAAAAGTTTGTCAGAGATGAAACTTTAACTGCCGTTTTAGATACTAAAGTGCAAAATGAAAATGGTGATTGGATTGAAGATAAACCCGATTACTTTGTTTTTGGTGATAAAATTATTTCAGACGGAACTTTTATAAAAAATTCATATTTAGACAAACTGGATGGCATGACAACTAGTTTAGAGGCTAAACAAAAAATCATTGAAGATAGATTAACTAAATTTTATGCTGAACAACAATTAAAACAACCCACAAAGGGAGGTGGTGGATTAGGGTTTAAACCAACAATAAGAAATATTTTTGCGGTAATAATGGCAGGTGCTGATGCCTTTTACAGATTAATGGAAGATAATCATCAGGAGGCTTGGAATGTTAGAACTGAAAAAGATAGGTTATTGGCAGTTATACCTGCAGAAAAAAACTTTTCAGTAGACGCTTTAAAGAGTATACAAAAATCTAGTGGTGAATTAAATGATGACAATGTTGTTTACCCATGGCCTTTATATTTTACTTTAGAAAAACAAGAAAGTGGTTCTGACCTGTATACTATACAGTATCCTGGAGATACAAAATACATTAGACAAACTAAAGCGTACGATTATAGAATTTGGCCTGAGGTTGGGTTTACAGAAGCCTTTATTAAGGCGTCTTTAGAAAAAGAAAGACCCGAATCAAATTATTCATATGATAACCCAACAGATGTTACAAAATACGTATCTTGTGGAGCGTTAGAGTTCCCTTTCAAAACCGCACCTTATCAAGATTTAAATGCGATTAAAATATTTTATGAAATTTTTGAAAGAACTTATTTAAGCTCACATTACGGAAATTTACCTAATAATGTTGCAACAAAAAATCAGATAGATAAATTTTATGGTGATATAGAAAGTTTAAATTTAAGTTTAATTGCACCTGAAGATATTACTTTAAATCAAACCCTTAGGAATTCAAAATTCAACATGCAAAAACTTGTTGAATATATGAAAGTTATATCTAACAATGGGCAGGGACAAAGTTGGCAAACATATATTAGGGATATTTTTACAACCGAGTATATACAAAATTTATTAAAAACTATTAATGAAATCTATTCAATTGACACAATAGAAAGTAGTTCCACACAAGTTTCCGCGGATTTACCTTTGATAAAAAATATGGGTGAGTTTTTAAATGATAGTGCGACTTCTCAAAAAAATAGATTGGACACATACCCATTTACTGATGTTAAGTGGTTAAAAAATAATATGTCTAATGGTAATAAAATTGAAAAATATGAAGACTTTAATAATACAACTAATAGTTTTGTTTTTTTAGAAAATAAAAAAACAATTGCAAGAACTACAAGTAAAAATAATTACAACAATTTAAAACTTTTTACAAGTCAAACTGTTTTTGAAAATCAAAACCAACAAAAGTTTACAAACTCCAGTAATCCCGAACAAGTCATAAATTCACAATTGGCTCTCAAAAATTATTTTGAAAATAGAAAACAAAAAGATTTATATCTTACAGAATCTTACATTGATTATGGTTCTAGTTATAGCGGTAATTTAGGAACATTTATACAAACAACATCATTATTAAACACACCATATTTTGTAAATGCATTGACTGAAGGGGTAAAAAAACAAAAAAGTAAAAAATCAAACCCATATGCTGCTCTTGGATATTTGTTTCTTAATTCATTACCACTTATAACAACAAAGGAAAAAATAAAAAATTTCAACGGAGTTGTTGCTACTGATTTAGATTACTTAGCAGCAACCTTCAACAAATTTTCTTCAATACACCAAGTTCCATATGCTTGGGTATTAAAATACGGCTCAATTTGGCATAGATATAAAAACTATGTTAATAACAAAATTGATATTTTAGATGATGTATGGAAAGATTTTGATTATGCAAAATCATATGACCCTGTTAGTGGTAATTCTTATACAAATTATACTATTCTTGATTATAGTGGAAATCCAAAACAAATATCATTACAAAGAGTAGAACTTTTGGGGGCATTCCCAAATTTCACACAAAGAACCGATATTTTTAATACGGGGTTTTATCCACAAGTGGTTAATTCTGTTGAGTACTATCTAAACGGGAAAGATTTATTTACAGGATATACTGCAAATGATTTTTCAAACGCATATAAAAAGAAAGGGTTTAGAATTGGTTTTACAAGTAAATCATCAAGTAGTTTTCCAAAAGGGTTTGACCAACAAAACAATATAAGGACACTAATAAAAACAAATGCATATGTATATAGAGTCGATAGTGGTGATACAAAAACACCTGGTAAAAAAATAATAATGTACCCATCCATGGGTGCCGTTCCGTTTGACCAAGCAATTTTTGAATGTTTTAACGATACTAATGAAATAACAAAAGATATCTATGATAACAAATCAATGTTTAATGGGACTGTAAGAACACTTTGGGGGGCATCACATTTTGGTTATTTTGATAATTCTTTAATAAAAAAACCAAAACCTACTGAATATCTAAAAGTAATCAAAACAAATACCGATTCACAAAATGATTTTGATATTACAAATAACCAATCAACATATTCTTTGATTGAGGAAATTTTTAATTTATTTGATGTTGATTTATTAGATAAGATGGAGGCTAAGTTTTTAACGTTTTGTAACCCAACACCATCGGCAAATGATTTGATATTAAATAGTGAAAACATCAAAACATCTTACACAAGTAGTGGAGGATTAACAAATGCAAATTTAAAATTATTAAAAAGTCAAATAAGTGGTTTATTCACCTATAGAACCATGTTTTTTGATGGTACAAATGAAGAAAACGATGGTAACATGTTAATTGATGACCAATTACAAACAATGTATACAACACTTAAAGAGTTTTTAAACTTTGATTGTGTTATAAAAATTGGTAACCCAACACAATTTGATAGAAAATTATTTGACTCATTCAGTAACCTGACTCAAATGCAAACTGTGGACAAATTAACTTTTGATAGTTATATCGCCAATAATTTACCAGGGGACGGAACTCCAATTACTTTGACACAAAGTTTAGCTAAAAATTCTGAAGCTTGGAAAGCGCTTAGAAAATATGTTGGATTTTCATCTATCAATGGGATTGATTATCAAAATCAAGTTGATAGTGCGTTTCCTTCAGTTAGTGGTATTACAACCGCAGCAACACAATCAGTACAAGTACAATTTATTGGAGATTACTCAACTCAATTTCCGGCAAATTCAGGAACTACAGATATTATTAACGTCCAAAAAACAGATGGTACTTATCAAGTTTTTAGAATTATAGGTGAAGCAAATCCACAAGATATCAAAACCAAACTTCAAAATATTAAATTCTATCAACCATACTCAAATATTGAAGACAGTTCAAATACGGTTCCCTCAACCACAGAAAATGATTTTACAACAAATTATCAGTACGTTTCAACAATACAGGACATTGCGCCTGGAGATTACCAAATGGTTATTACGTATATACCAAACTTACTTCAATTAACTCCGATAAAATTAATAGCCGCGGTCTCAACATTTCCTGGAATTCAAACGACAAATCCTTTTATTACAACACCATTCTCATTTCCACAACCATTTCCTAATACCGAAAAGTCATTTGTTTCTGATTTCTTTTTTGATAACAATATAAAATTTACAAAAGAAAATATTGAAACACTTTACCCATTAATAAGATTATATTCAGAATTAAAACGAGAAGATAAAACTTTTGATAAAAACAAATTTACAACTTATATTAATGACTTTCTTTTAGACAGGTATGATTTACAAAATAAGATGGTAAATGAAACTTTTAGTAATTTAAATAAAATATTAAAAAATATTGAGGTTGATTTAGGTTTACCTAAAACTGCAATGAATGGAGATACAACAAAATTATCAACATATAATACATTAAAAGGTTTTAATGATAAATGGATTGCGGGTTCTGATTTAAAAACAAATACATTATTTGAGGATTTCTTATTTATGGATAGAGCAAATAGTGATTTAGGAGATAGTTTTGTTTTAGATGTTGAAAAAGTGGTAAGTAGATTATCCATAGACACTAATCAAAATCAAAGTTTAATGTCATTGGTTAGTTCAATTTTGGAAGATAATTTTTTTATTTTTATGGCAATGCCCGCTTACATTAATTTTTATGGAATCCAACAAGCCGCAAAAAAACCAGAGGCGTTAAGGGATAGTGAAATTGGTAATAGTTTATTTGGGACTTATTTAGAAGTGGATTATACCAAATCAAGTCCAAAATTTTTATGTCTATATATTGGTAACCCTTCAGAATATCCTAAACCAAAAGAAAACACTTTTAATAGATTTGGTGACGATAGTTTTGATTTAAGAGTTCCTGATAATCCAGTAAGAAGGTCAGACCCAAATACAAATTACTCACTAAGTAATCGTGTTGTTGGATTTGCGGTAGATTTTGGAATTAGAAACCAAAACATATTTAAAAGTTTGAGTTTAGACATGTCAGAAATGAAAAATACTTCAGAGTCATTTAAAGTTTACGCTGATATGGGTAGCTCAGTTGCAGGGGATAAAGTTGGTCAACAATCACAATCATTATATAGTATATATAAATCTAGGTCATATGCTTGTGGGGTAACATCTATGGGTAATGCCATGATACAACCAACTATGTATTTTATTTTAAGACACGTTCCTATGTTTTATGGACCTTATTGGATTACAGAAGTAAACCATAATGTGACAGAAAGAGGTTTTGATACTGATTTTAAAGGAACAAGAATTCCTAAATATGCATTACCACAAGTTGATAATTTATTGGCGTCAGTTAATAAAGATGTTATAAGTAAAATTAAAGAAATTGCGGCAAAAGATAAAAAACCAAAAACACAACAAAGATTAGATGAGGAAAAATTGTTAAGTGAAAATCCAACAATAAATACTTTAGCGGGAAATGATTCAGATTGTAAAGATAATATCCCAACACCATATATAAATATACCTTTTGAAGACCTCACACAAACAACTTTTACTACAGAAGACATTTATCCTTTAATAAAACAAGCAACAACTGACACTAATATGAGGGCACTTATTTGGGGTATTGCTCAAATTATGACTGGTACTACATTAAATAATGACGTTTATAATTGTATTAATAATAATCCATTCGAGATTAACACTGAGAGCTCATGGCCTGGAAATTTAAATTCATATATTAAAAAACAATCATGCGTTAAAATTGCCAACAATTCATTAAGATTAGTAAAATTTGATAATCTTTCAGAATCAATTGCATTTATGGCTTCTTTTATGAATGAAGTTGTAAAAAATAATGTCGAACCACTTAAAACGTTAAATGTTGATACAGATATAAATAAAAGTTACGGTAAAGCTTTATTCCAAATAGCTTATACTACGTGGTTAACACCATTGGCGTTTACCAATTCATTAAATTCTGAAGGAATTAAAGATACCACTGTAAATGATTTTTCAGAACCAAATGGAGACTATAGTGTGAACACTTATAACCTTTTTGTTAGCGTATTTACTAATGCTTATGAATATTTTAAACAAAACCCAAATTAAGATATATTTATATAATAAAATGCTATGAATAATATGAAAGCACTATTAGACGATTATTTAAAAAAAGATACAAGAGTTACTCAAAAAGATGCGGGTAATGGGTATCAGGAAGTTTGTGACTTAGACACAGGCGATTGTTATACTATCAGAATGAAAGATGGTTTAATTGAAAGAGTGGATAATACCATGAAAACAAATAGAACATTAAGAGTCGAAACTCCACAAGGAGTTAAAACATTACTAAACGGTTAAGAATATAAAAATGAGTATAGAAAGAAAAATTTTAGAAGAATTAAAACGTTTTAACCAAATTAATTCATACATTCTTAATGAACAACCCGAACCACCGGCACCTGAAGGTGATTTACCACCAGCGCCCGAAGCGGGAGCACCGGCACCTGATGCAGGAGCAGCACCGGCACCTGATGCAGGGGCGGCACCGGCACCTGATGCGGGAGCAGCACCAGCAGGGGGAGAGGCTATTCCTGAACCTGTTGATATTGAAAATGACCCTGATGTTGAAGAAGTGGGTGGAGAAGCAAAAGGTGGTGAAGATGAAGAATCAGAAGAAATTGATATTACGGACCTTGTAACATCACAACAAGAAATACAAGCTAAACAAGATGAGTTCATGGATAGTATGTTTTCTAAACTTGATGATTTAGCATCTAAGTTAGAGAACATGGACCAAATAATGAATAAGATAAATGATTTGGAATCTAAATTTGATAAATACAGAGAAAAAACACCTGAAGAAAAATTGATGTTACGTTCTTTGGACTCTTATCCATATAATCAAAAACTAACTGATTTTTTTGATGACAAAAAAGATGAAATGGAAGAAACAGGAAAAAATGAATATGTATTAACTTCAGATGAGGTTGAGAATTTTTCACCTAACGAAGTTAAAAAAACATTTAACATTTACGATAATGAAGAAGACAATATGTAATTTTACACATAATTTTTAATATAAATAAAGGGGGCGTTTGTCCCCTTTTTTATTTGACAAACTTGAATATTCACCTATATTTGTTGTAGATAAAAGAGTAATAATTAAAAATTTATTTATGGCAAATTCAGTATTAGATTCAGTACTAGCACAGTACGAAAAGAACGCGACCACATCAAGTTCGCAAAAATCAAACATCTCACAAGAAGACAGATTGAAAAAGTATTTTTCAGCTATTCTTCAAAAGAATGAAAAATCCGCATCTCGTAGAATCCGTATCTTACCTACAAAAGATGGTTCTTCACCATTTGTTGAAGTGTGGTATCACGAAATTCAAGTAAACGGACAATGGGTTAAGTTGTATGACCCCGATAAAAATGACAACCAACGTTCACCATTGACTGAAGTTTATAATGAACTAATTTCGACAGGTAAGAAAGAGGATAAAGAATTGGCATCTCAGTACCGTTCACGTTTATTTTACATTGTAAAAGTAATTGACCGTGACAACGAACAAGACGGTGTTAAATTTTGGAGATTCAAACACAACTACAAACAAGAAGGAGTGTTAGATAAAATCTTACCAATTTGGAAAGCTAAAGGTGACGTTACAGATGCTGAAAAAGGACGTGATTTAATCATCGAACTTACAAAGGCAAAAACACCACAAGGAAAAGAATACACGGTTATTCAAACAATCATGTATGATGACCCTCAACCACTTCACGAAGATAAAGGAATTATGGAAGGATGGCTCCAAGATGAACTTACGTGGAATGATGCGTATTCAAAAAAACCTGTAGAATACTTAGAGGCAGTTGCAGTTGGCGAAACTCCAATTTGGTCTTCTGAACTTAAAAAGTATGTATACGGAGAAGAAGCAGAAATCTCACTTGGGGGGACAAAACAAGAAACACCTGCTCCTGCAGACCCACAAGCAAATGACGAACCTGCAGAAGATTTGCCATTCTAAATTTTATCAAAGCATGGATACCTTGCAAGTGTCCATGCTTTTTTTATTAACTAATTAAAACAAAAACATGAAACCAATTATTGCAGAAAAACTAAAAGACGCTTTAATCAAAAAGTATGAAGCAGAGATTGCTGACGCTGAAGCACGTTTATATGTTTATTTTACAAACCCTGTTGGAATTGGAGAACATCCACAACACACAGAAGAAATGGACAATTTGGTTGGACAACTTACCGACGCAAAAGATAAGTTAGAAACCATAACAGAATTTAAATTATACGAATTATAATATGGCCATTAAGAAAAACGATTTCGGTTCATTAAAGAAAAAATTCTCCACATCGGCGAAGTATAAACCACAAAGATTTTTTGATTTGGGTTCTGACTTCTTGGATGCGGTTGGTTTACCAGGTCCCGCTATTGGACACCTTAATATGTTGTTAGGTCACTCTGACACAGGAAAAACTACAGCATTAGTTAAAACTGCGGTTGATGCACAAAAGAAAGGTATTCTACCTGTATTCATTATTACAGAACAGAAGTGGTCTTTTGAACACGCAAAACTAATGGGGTTTGAATGTGAAGAAGTGGTTGACGAAGAAACGGGTGAACTTGATTGGGACGGATTTTTTATATTCAACAACAATTTTGAATACATCGAACAAATTACAGATTATATTAATAGTTTGTTAGATGCTCAAGAAAAGGGTGAATTAGAATATTCATTATGTTTCTTATGGGATTCAGTAGGGTCTGTTCCTTGTAAGATGACTTATGAAGGTAAAGGTGGTAAACAACACAACGCATCAACATTGGCCGACAAAATTGGTATGGGTATCAACCAACGTATTTCGGGGTCTCGTAAATCAGATTCTAAATACGAAAATACCTTAATCATTGTTAATCAACCATGGGTGGAATTACCTGACAATCCGTTCGGTCAACCCAAAATTAAAGCAAAAGGTGGTGAAGCAATTTGGTTAAACTCATCGTTAGTGTTCTTGTTCGGAAATCAAAAAGGTGCGGGCACAACTAAGATTACAGCAACTAAAGACAAACGAACAGTTAAGTTTGCTACAAGAACAAAAGTATCTGTTATGAAAAACCACATCAACGGACTTGGGTTTGAAGATGGTAGAATTATCGTAACGCCACACGGGTTCTTACCGGGTAAAGATACTACAGAGGAGAAAGCTTCCGTAGAAAAGTATAAGAAAGAATATGCTGAGTATTGGAAGGAAATAATCGGAGTTGATGGTGACTTTGATTTGAAAACAGAAAAAGAAGAAGTAGAGTAGTAACAATTAAAAAACAAAAAAGTGACAAAAACCTTATTGGTTGATGGAAACAATTTAATTAAAATTGGTTTTCATGGTGTGAAAGATTACTTTCACAACGGGCAACATATTGGTGCTATTTGGCACTTTTTAAATACTTTAAGAAAGTTCATAGATGAAAATAACTATAACAAAGTAGTTGTATTTTGGGATAGTGAAACTAATTCGTCACAAAGAAGACTTATATACCCTAAATATAAGTTAAATCGACGTGAACCATCTAATGAGTATAAAGAAGAATCTTGTGAAGGTCAAAAACAACGAGTTAAACAATATCTTGAAGAGATGTTTGTAAGACAAGTTCAAGTTGAACATTCTGAGGCCGATGATTTAATTGCTTATTATTGTCAGATTTCTGAAGACGAGGATAAAACTATATTCTCAAGTGATAGAGACCTTACACAATTAATTTCTGAAAAGGTATCTATCTATTCACCATCCACAAAAAGATATTATAAGATGGGGGACACTATTAAAATGAGTGATTTTGAAGTTCCCCATTATAATGTCAAAACAATCAAAATTCTTACTGGAGATAGTTCAGACAACATTGACGGTATTTTCTATTTGGGTGAAAAAACATTATTCAAGTTTTTTCCTGAGTTACTTGAAAATCACGTTGAATTGTCCGATATTTTGTCTAAAGGAGAAGAGTTACTTAAAGAAAATAAAGATAACAAATCATTACAAAATCTTTTATCGGGAAAGACAAAAGAAGGTGTTTTTGGTGAAGAGTTTTATGTCATTAACAAAAAACTTGTAGACCTAAGTGAACCTTTGATAAATGAAGAGGGTAAAGAACTTGTTCAATCGTATTATTCAGAATCATTAGACCCTGATGGGCGAGGTTATAAGAATCTTATTCGAATGATGATGGAAGATGGATTATTCAAATACTTACCAAAGAGTGATGATAGTTGGGTTTATTTTTTAAAACCATTTTTAAAGTTAACAAGAAAAGAAAAGTCAAAATTCAAAAACAAAAAGTAAAATTATGAAAGAACAAAACGACGTAACAAAAGTTGAATTTCTTATAACACTAAATGATAATTTCGTGGTTCAAAGATTTTTTAACGTTAAAGGTTATAATCCTAAAACAAAAGGAAGTGTAGAATTGATAAACTACATGTATGGGCTAAGAGAAGATTTAAAAAACCAACTTCGCAACAAATGTGCGGTTTATATGTTGGAAAATAGATTTCAAATTGAAGAAGACTCAAGTGTTTTAGAAACATCAAATACAGACGGTCCTGAAAGATTTAACATTATTTTAAGAATCGGAAATGAGACAATTTGTCATTATATTATTGACGCTAAATTATACCCCCCAAAGGTAAGATATACGCTGGATGTAAGACCATCAATAAAAAACATATTGAAGAACCTTACTGACATTTTTTCAGCTAAAAATTTATCTTACAACTATATGAATTATTCGTTAATCTAATCATATTTATCATATACAACAATTAAAAAAATCAAAAAATATGTCAGATAAAAAAAGCTTTGGATACCTGGGAAACACTTTTCAAATTCAATTATTGAATAACATTATACTATATAAAGATTTCTCAAATTCCATCCTTGAAGTTATCGACCCACACTATTTTGACAACCAATATTTTAGAATTATTTGTCAAATGATTAAGGAATATTATTCCAAATATGAACATACCCCAACCTTTGATACATTAGAGCAGTTAACAAAATCGGAGGTTTCATCACCAATGGCTCAAAAAAGTATTTTAGATACCTTAGACCAAGTAAAAAACGTATCAGACGAAGGTTCAATGTTTGTTCAAGAAAAGTCACTTAAATTCTGTAAACAACAAGAACTACAGAAAGTTATGACTAAAGCCCAATCAATTATTGATAAAGGTGAATTTGAAAGTTATGACCACTTAGAAGAAATGGTTAGAGGAGCGTTACAAGTTGGTGAAGTAGATAAAGGGACAACCGATGTTTTCTTCAACCTTGATGAGGTTTTAGATGACGATTATAGACACCCCATTCCAATTGGAGTTCCAGGTATTGACAATCTTCTTCGTGGCGGTTTGGCAAAAGGAGAAATTGGTGTTATCTTAGCACCCACAGGTGTAGGTAAATCAACTTTCACTACAAAAATTGCTAACCATGCATTTAATTTAGGTTATAATGTTTTACAAGTGTTTTTTGAGGATAACCCAAAAATCATACAAAGAAAACATATTACACTTTGGACTGGAATGCATCCTGATGATTTAACTGAAAACAGAGATGATGTAGTAGAAAAAGTTAGACACATTCAATCAACTATGAAAAATAAGTTGATATTGAAAAAGTTACCTTCGGATACGGTAACAATGAACCAAATAAAAAATCAAGTTAGAAAAATGATAGCCGAAGGAACAAAGATTGATGTTATCATTTTAGACTATATTGATTGTGTGGTTCCTGATAAAATGTTAAGTGATGAGTGGAAAAGTGAAGGTTCAGTAATGAGAGCATTTGAGGCTATGTGTCATGAATTAGATATTGCCGGTTGGACTGCAACTCAGGGTAATAGAAATTCAATATCATCTGAAGTTGTTACTACAGACCAAATGGGTGGGTCAATTAAAAAGGCACAAGTGGGTCACGTAATTATAACTGTCGCTAAAAGTTTACAACAAAAAGAAATGAACTTAGCGACGATAGCAATTACAAAATCAAGAATTGGAAAAGACGGTATTGTCTTTGAAAACTGTAAGTTTGATAATGCAATGCTTGATATAGACACAGAACAAAGTGTAACGTTCTTAGGTTTAGAAGAACAAAAAGAAGAAAAAAATAGAAATAGAGTTCGAGAGCTTTTAGAAAAGAAAAAGCAGAAAGAACAAGAATCAAAAAGTAATTAATTTAAATTTTATTATGGAAAAAATATTAACAGAAAATCCTGGTCGGTTCGTTATCTTCCCAATTGAACACAATGATATATGGGAATTTTACAAACAACACCAAGCAGCGTTTTGGACCGCTGAAGAAATCGATTTAACAAATGACATCAGAGATTGGGAATCTCTTACTGAGAATGAACAATATTTTGTTAAAAATGTTTTATCATTTTTTGCGGCATCTGATGGTATCGTAAATGAAAATTTAGCCGAAAACTTTTATAGAGAGGTTCAATACCCTGAGGCTAAATTCTTTTATGGGATGCAATTAGCAATGGAAAACATTCACTCACTTATGTATTCATTATTGATTGACACTTACATCAATAATCCAAAAGAAAAGGATGAATGTTTTAACGCGATTGATAGATTACCTGCAGTTCAAAAGAAAGCTAAGTGGGCTTTAGAGTGGATTGAAAATGCTTCGTTTGCTGAAAGATTAGTTGCGTTCGCCGCGGTTGAAGGTATCTTTTTTTCAGGTTCATTCTGTTCAATCTTTTGGTTGAAATCAAGAGGTATTATGCAAGGACTATGTAACGCTAACTCACTTATTTTTAAAGATGAAAATTTACATTGTGATTTTGCAATTCACTTATTGAATAATCACGTAGAAAAAAGACCATCAGAAAAAAGAATAAAAGAAATTATTTTGTCAGCTTTAGAAATTGAAAAAGAATTTATCACAGAATCTCTACCTGTTTCTTTAATTGGTATGAATTCTAATTTAATGAAACAATATTTGGAATTTGTTGTTGATGGATTATTAGTTAAGTTAGGTTGTTCTAAAGAATTTAACGTTGAACAACCCTTTAAATTCATGGAACAAATCGCTGTGGAAACAAAAGGTAATTTCTTTGAGTCTAGAACAGTTGAATACCAAAAAGCGAAGTTAAACGAAACCATAACATTTACAGACGATTTTTAAATTATAAACTATGTCATTAAAAATTAATAAAAGAGGAGGGGAAAGTGCTTCATTTAACCCACAAAAAATTTACAATAGAGTAAAACGTGCGGCAAAAAGCCTTAGCGTAAACTCCGATGAAATATTCATCAAAGTGATAACGTCAGTACCAACTGAGGGTGAGATTACAACAAAAGAGTTGGATAAATTGATATATGAAATCGCTGCATCATATACTGGTAGTCACCACGACTATTCCAGATTGGCATCATCAGTTGCTATTTCATCATATCATAAAGAAACAAATGATAGTTTTTCACAAACTATGATGTTACTATATGAGGATGGTGTTGTTAATGAAAAATTAATTGAAACAATTAAAGAATATGGTGAAGACACTATTGACGCAGTTATCAACCATGAAAATGACTATAATTTTGATTACTTTGCTTGGCGTTCATTACAAGAAATGTATTTGTTAAAAAGACCAAACGGACAAGTAATTGAAAGACCTCAACATATGTATATGAGAGTTGCTTTATGGGTTACGGATTCTTTTGAGGCTGCCGCTGAATATTATAAATCGTTGTCCAACCAATTGATTTCAAAGGCAACCCCAATCATGATTAATGCTGGAACTAAGGTTCCCCAACTTGCTTCTTGTGTATTACATTATAATAATTCAGATTCAAGAGACGGTTTACTTGGAACACTTAATGATATATCAACATTCTCATCAGACGCTGCAGGTATTGGTTTATCCATGTCTAACATCAGAAGTAAAGAAAGTAGAATTTCATCATCAGGTGGTTATGCAGGAGGATTGTTAAAATATTTAAAAATTGTTAATGAGTCATTAAGATACTTTAACCAACAAGGAAGAAGACCGGGAAGTGCTGCGATATACATCGAACCATGGCACAAAGACATTATTGATTTATTAGATATTAAAAAGAACACAGGTGCTGAAGAATTAAGAGCTCGTGATTTATTTACAGCAATTTGGATTCCCGATAACTTTATGAGAGCGGTAAAAAATAATTCAGATTGGTATTTGTTTTGCCCTAATGACATCATTAAGGCCGGTTTAAAACCTTTACAAGAATGTTACGGAGAGGAATATGAAGAAATGTATAATAGAGCAGTTCAAATGGGGTTAGGTAAAAAAGTATCTGCTCAAACTATTTGGAGTAAAATTATTGAATCACAAATTGAAACTGGTGTTCCTTATTTATGTTCTAAAGATAATGCTAATAAAAAAACCAATCATCAAAATATTGGTGTAATTAAACAATCCAATCTTTGTAATGAGATTTACCAATATACCGACGAAAAGACGACAGCGATTTGTACTCTTTCATCTATGGTCCTTAAAAACTTTGTTGAGGGCGGTAAATTTAACTTTGAGTTGTTATTTAACGAAGTTAGAAAAGTTGTTAGAGCTTTGAATAAAGTTGTTGATATTAATAACTATTCAACTGAAAAAGGTAGAAAGGGTGGTTTAGAACAAAGAGCAATCGCGATTGGAACTCAAGGTTTAGCCGATGTATTCTATTTAATGGATTATATATTCACATCAGAGGAAGCTAAAAAATTAAATAAAGATATTTTTGAAACTATCTATTATGCCGCTATTTTTGAAAGTAACCAACTTTGTAAAGAAGGTAAGTATCAACAATACACATACTTCAATAATTCACCAATGTCAAAAGGTATTTTCCAATATGATATGTGGGGATTAAATGAAGACAATCTTTCAGGAATGTGGGATTGGGATAAGTTAAAAGAAAATGTTAAAGAACATGGAATTTGTAATTCATTATTCACCGCTCAAATGCCGGTAGCGTCTTCTGCTAAGATTACAGGTTCATTTGAAATGACCGAACCTGCACACTCGGCGTTATTTAATAGAAGAGTTGTGGGTGGTGAAATTATGATTGTTAACAAATACCTTATTAATGACTTTGAAAAAATTGGTATTTGGTGTGAGGATTTGAAAAATGAAATAATCATCAACGAAGGGTCAATTCAGAATATCAACTTCAATAATTACTTAGATAGTGAAGATAAAAATTACAATAAAAAAGTTAAACGAATTGAACATTTAATACCTAAATACAAAACTATTTGGGAGATTTCACAAAAACAACTTATTGATATGGCAGCCGACAGAGCACCATTTATCGACCAATCCCAATCGATGAATATTTACATGGCTAACCCAACATTATCAAAGATTACCTCATCTCACTTTCATGCATGGGAAAGAGGATTAAAAACACTTTGTTATTATGTTAGAACGAAGGCTATTTCAACGGGAGCAAAACATTTAGCTTTGGATATGTCAAAAAAAGAAAAACCAAAAGTTAAATTCGAAACACCAACGGTAGATTATTCAAATATAAATTTACCACCAAAACCTGAAAATTCAGATTTCGATTGTTTTGGTTGTTCTTCTTAATCACGACACTAATCCCGACACTATGTCGGGATTTTTTATTTAATAACTATTTATTGAAAATATCACGACACTATATTTATCTAATATGGCAAACGGAATAACATATGGTATACATTTTCCATTTTTACAAAGCGAAAAGGGAAATTACTTAAAGTTGACGGAAACGACTGATGAAGAAATCAGGACCGACCTAATACATTTGCTTATGACCCGAAGAGGAACAAGATATTTTTTACCTGATTTTGGAACAAGATTGTATGAATATATTTTTGAACCTTTAGATGGCGCAACCTTTGAAGAAATTAGGGCTGAAATCCAAGAACAGGTTGATAAATACATTCCTAACCTTACAATTAATAGTATTACTGTTGAATCATATAACGATAGTGGTGATGTTGCAGGACAATTGGATTATGAATTATTGGGGCAAGCGAGTATTTATCGCATACCGGGAGCGAATACTGCAGAGTACAGTGCAAAAATAAAAATTGACTATACAAATGACGCAAGGGCTTTTGGTAGTAGACAGTTTGTGATAATCAACATATAATATGGCAAATAACAAAATTAATTACACGGATAGGGATTTTGAATCCATAAGAGACGGGTTAATAAATTACACTAAACAGTATTACCCCGAACTTATTCAAAACTTTAACGACGCATCTGTGTTTTCGGTTTTGATGGATTTGAATGCTGCGGTCGCAGATAACTTACATTACCATATTGATAGAAGTATACAAGAAACGGTATTACAATATGCTCAACAAAAATCTTCAATTTATAATATTGCAAGAACTTATGGTTTAAAAATACCGGGGTATAGACCATCTGTTGCTGTGGTAGATATTTCAATTACAGTTCCACCTTTAGGGGATGCTGAAGATTATAGATATTTAGGGATTTTAAGGGCAGGGTCGCAATTTAATGGTGGAGGAACTACATTTGAAACGGTATATGATATTGATTTTTCAACACAATACAATCAAGAAGGTGAAGTTAATAGAACGAAAGTTCCAACTTTTGACGCTAATAATAAAATTATAAATTACATTATTACCAAAAGAGAGGTTGTTGTTAATGGAACTACAAAAGTTTTTAAAAGAGTTATAAACGCAACCGATGTTGTCCCATTCTTTAATTTCTTTTTACCCGAAAGAAACGTATTGGGGGTAAATGCGATAATACAAAGAGACGGAACAAGTTACCCTAATGTACCAAATTATGGAGAGTTTTTAACCGCTAATAATAAATGGTATGAAGTTGACGCATTGGCAGAAGACACTGTTTTTATTGAAGACCCGACTAAACCTGTAGATAATGCGGGTATAAAAGTTGGTAAATATATTAAAACTGAAAACAGATTTATTACCGAATACACACCTGAAGGTTTTTTAAAAATACAATTTGGTGGAGGAACAACAACACCTAATATACAACTTGCTAATTTTGCAAAACAAGGTATTAATTTAGATTTGGCTAATTACCAAAACAATATTGGACTTGGACTTACCGTCCAACCAAATACCACAATATTTGTTCAGTATAGAACTGGAGGTGGTTTAGCGTCTAATGTTGGTGTAGGGGTAATCAATCAAGTAGGAACTATTGATTTTGCGGTTAATGGACCTTCAGATTCTATTAACTCTAATGTGTTAAACTCTTTAGTGGTGAATAATGTAACTGCAGCAATTGGAGGAGCCAACCCACCCTCAACTGAAGAAGTTAGAAACATGGTCGCATTTAATTTTGCGGCACAAAGAAGGGCAGTTACCGTTAATGATTATAAATCGTTAATTGATACGATGCCAGGAAAATTTGGAGCACCTGCAAAGGTTGCAATTACAGAAAACAATAATAAAATAACAGTTCAAATATTGTCTTATGACCAAACAGGTAAATTAACACAAATAGTATCAAACAATTTAAAAACAAATTTGGCAACATATCTTTCTAAATTTAGAATGATAAACGACTATATACAAATTGATGTGGCAAAGGTTATTGATTTAGCTTTTGATATCTATGTGGTTGTGGAGTCAAGCGTTAATAGAGGTCAGGTTATTACTGAACTAATTAACCAAGTTTCAAATTACATGTCACCCGAAAATAGAGATATGGGTGAAAATGTTAATATTTCGGATATAAGAAGATTAATTCAAAACACCGCTGGTGTTATAAGTTTAAGTAAATTACAAGTGTTTAATAAAGTTGGGGGACAATACTCGACTTCTGAGACATCTCAAAGATATCTTAATAAAGCGACAAAAGAAATAGAATTAATTGATGATAATATATTTGCAGAACCAACACAAATATATCAAGTTAGATTTGATAATAAAGACATTAGGGTTTTTGTTAAAAATCTAACCTCAGTAGATTTTACATAAGATTATTTATTTCCGTAATGTCTTACCTATTTTTTTTAAAATGGGCAAAATAACTATTTATTTTTAAAAGACTAATGACCAAAAGCTATAGGATAAGAACAGCACCTGGAACTGACAAAAACATAAGAGTTAATATCAACCAAGATTTTGACTTCTTGGAAATTTTATCATTAAAATTAAGACAAGAAGATGTTTATACTAGATTCTGTGCTGACTATGGTGTTGTAACAGGTAGGGTCATTGTAAATGGTGGATACGGTGTCCCAAACGCCAATGTATCAATTTTTGTTCCTTTAGATAGTGTTGATGAAAATGACCCAGTAATTTCCACACTTTACCCTTATAGGAATGTAGACCAAAAAAATGAAGATGGTTATAGATATAATCTTTTACCATATAGAAAAGAATATGACGGGCATACACCAACAGGAACATTTCCCGATAGAGAAGATATTTTGACAAGAACTGAAGTTTTAGAAGTTTATGAAAAATATTACAAGTATACCGTAAAAACAAATGAAAGTGGTGACTTCATGATTATTGGAGCACCTCTTGGTTTGCAAACATTAACTTTAGATTTAGACCTATCAAATATAGGTTGTTTTTCTTTAAGGCCCGCCGATTTAATTAGAGCGGGTTTGGGAACTCCCGAACAATTTAATGGAGACCAATTTAAATCGTCAACAGATTTAAGTTCGTTACCACAATTAGTCAACATAAGACAAGATATTGAAGTTAGCTCTTTTTGGGGTGAGAATGAAATATGTAATATTGGTATTACAAGAGCGGACTTTGACCTTCGTGATTTTGGAATTGAAATTAAACCACATGCTATTTTTATGGGGTCATTATTTTCTTCATCCGATGAAGACTTCTTAAAAACAAATTGTAAACCAGGAAAAGACACGGGTAAACTATGTGATTTGGTAACGGCACCTGGTAGTATATTAGCCGTTAGACAAACTATTGATTACGATGCGGATGGAAGACCTATTCTTGAAAGATACACGTTACCTGACGGAGGAAAAGTTATTGATGATGAAGGAACATGGTTGGTTGAAGTTCCTATGAACTTGGACTATGTTACCACAAATGAATTTGGTGAACAAGTAATATCTAATGACCCAAATGTAGGTATACCAACAAAAGGTAAATATCGTTTTAGAATTCAATACCAAAATGAATCTGGTATGGCAAATTCCATAATGAGAGGTGACTACTTGGTCCCTAACGTAAAAGAATGGGGATGGTCGTTAAATAACGATGACGAACCAACAGATTTAAATGCCCAACTATATTCATATGCTTTTAGTTTAGATTGGAATGATTATGGTGATGATACCACAACTATTGGTCAACAAATGATACAAGAGGCTATTGATTGTGAAGATAGATTCTATGAGTTTAATTACAATAAGGTTTATACAATTTCAAACTTTATTGATAGATGGAAATGGGGAGCAAATAGATTAAAACATTTAGGTATTAAAGATATTACTGATAGAACTTGTACTAATACTGTTAATAAGTTTCCTGTTAATGATGGTGTAAGAAATTTTGATTTTTTGGTTTTTATTATGAACCTATTAATCACAATTTTAACACCACAATTTGTTAGTCTTATCGTAATATTACACGTCTTAGCCGTATTATATCCTGTTCTTAGAGTTGTTATTAATTTGATTTTATGGATAGTTAATACTTTAGTTTATGCGATATGTATTGTTGTAGCGGCACTTAGTAAAAAACTTAAAAAGGAAGATTGTAAAAAACAAAATATCCAACCATTAAGTAAGGATAATCCATTCAAAAGAATTTCATTGCCGATGATGTCATATCCTGACTGTGAAGCTTGTCCTTGTGAGGATGTGGAGTTAGCTGAAGGAGATACGGGATTCCAAGAGAGTGCAACTATAACAATATCGGCAAATAACTTTAGTCCATTATCTGATTTAAGTTCTATTGCATCATTTACATCATACAATAGTGCTCAATCGGTAAATTCGTCAAATCCTGAATCTTTTAATAATGGAATAAGACAAGTATTTGCGGGGTATCAATACCAATCATTAAATAATAATTTTGATAAATTAATAAAAACCCCAATTACTCAATTTCCAGTTCAAGGTGCCGTTACATGGGCTGGATTTGATGTTCAATTGGCTCAGTCAATGAACTTAGCTAATGTTAGACAAAGGTATTTTGATGGTGAAAACCACATTAAAACAACGGTTAGAAATATTAACCCATCAACAAATCTTGTCGACCCATCAACTACTTTTGATGATAGTGTGTTGATTATTTTATGTGATTCAGGAACCATTGCAAATTTACCAAATTCACAGTTAGTAACATTCACAGATTTAACAACCATTAATGACCCTAACGTTTCTGGTTTATCAACAACAAACCAATTTAATACAAACAATGTAACGGGTTCAACACCGTATAACGCAACGGGATTAGTTAATAAACAAATTAATTGGATTGGAACAGGAGGGACTGTTCAAAATGGTATATTAAAATTAAGTATCACTGAAAATGGTAAAGAGTATAAATTTAAAGGAGGTGTGGAATACTTCCAAGTTTTAACAGGAGGAACAATACAACAATTCTCAGGAATTACAAACACCACAGGTGGACTACTTAATAAGTATTTATTTCAAAAAACACAAGCATATACATACGGTGGATATTTATCATTTCCCGCAGTGAATGAATATGTTTTCCCGATTAAATTTTTAGATGGATTTGAAGATTTAGAAATAATAATCCTATCAAGAGGAGTTGACCCATACACCCAAAAACAAAACATTAGATACGACTTATCAAGATTGTTTGGTTATTCTTTTGGTTCAGGACCGGTAATTGAGGGTTCATATTATCTTAATATCCCAATTAAGCCAAACACAGGGCCTGCAACAAGTTTTTCTTTTTACCCTTGGCATAGTTCATATATTACACCAGAAACGCATAAAATTACAGATAACACCAACACATCCCTTTATCACCAACCCTACGGTTTTACCGTAGATAATACTAAATTTAGTTCATTCACAAATAATTCACTTTACTATTATAACTCAACAGATAAAAGTCAGGCAATATCTTTTAAACCATTTCCTTTTGACACAAAGAGTTTAGGGTTCTATACAAATAACACAGGAACTATTGATAACGGTTCCGTTAACCAAATACGTTTTCAGTACAATCCGGTCAGTTCATCCTACACCGGTCAAGGAAATGTTGAGGGTGGAACTATAATAACATCTAATGCCCCATTAGGTGGTCTATTAGACCCAACTCTAAATACTTCATTAGAAGTTAGGGCAATGTCACCGGCATATCATTTACAACAGTTTACTAATGTTACAATTACAAACAATAATAGACTTGTATTTAGGTCCGACAGATTACCAACCTCAACCACAGTTCAAATTAGTGGTAATTCTTCTTATTCCTTACATTTAAATGACAATTTTGCAATTTATAACGTTACTGAACAAGGTAATGGTATGACAACTCCTTTTGTTCCATTGGCGGCAACTGACACTACTAATAATTTAGATGACCTTACAGGTGACACTTCTAATGGTATTACTGATGCGGTTATTAGTTCATTACAATGTAATAATTTAACATTACTTGAGTGTTATAGTGGTAATGGAACTAGTTTTGGTGTTAGTGAACCATGTGATGCAAATTTAGATGATAAAAGAGTAAAAGGTGGATGTTATTATTTTGTTGATAAAACATTGATAGTTTCAATTCCTAAAGACATTAAATATTTTATTGAATGGAAGTCAAGATTTAGAATGATGTTTGCCGCTTGTAGAGGGGTGTTCTCACAAGTTTTCCAAAACAATTGGGTTAATGGAACTCTTTATATGTTTTCATTTAAAAAGAAAACAATTTTTAACGTAACAGGGCAACCTAAAAAATATTTATTCTGTGGTAGTTATGATAGTTCATTTAGACCTGGACAAGGTCCCGTTTTTTATACTGAAGGAACCACAAATTCTTTATTCTATAGGTCAACACCATTTAATGGAACGAACTTTATAGGACAAGTTCCACAAAGTAAAACACCAATAACAAATTTAGTTCCTGTTGGATATAAAGGAATTAATACTAGAAACATATTCTTTCCAACAACCATTATGGATTTGGGACCAAGAGACCAATTTACAAAAGAAATATGTGTGAATCCACAATTTGAGGGTTATATGTTAGAGACGATGAAATCAACATCATATAATGATACATCAGATTTACTTCAATTATTTATCATTTCAAGATTAATTAATAGTAATTTTTGGACTCAAATATTAGGTATTGGAGACGCATCAATTAATAGAATGTTTTCGAGAAGTGAAGATAGAATTGATGGTGATGTAGCACAACTATTTAGTATTAATTCAGAATATGGTGTTGAAGGATTTAGTGATGATGCATATGATGATGATACTTTATATGTCTCAGGTTCAGGAGATGCTTTGGTAGGTGTTTTCTTTACGGGTAGCACTGAAAATAGAATTAAGTTAACGCCGGGGATTACAACATTCACACCGACATTGACAAATTATTTCGGATACCCTAAAACTCAAGAAGTTCCATTTTATCTATGGAAATTAAATACGACAAACACAATTTTTGGTGACGATAAAAACGACTGGTCAACAGGTTTACAAGGTTCAGGATTTTATAAACAAAAATACCAAACCATGAGTTTTTACCAAGCTCCATTCTCAAATTACTTTAATTCAACAAACTATGGTAAAAAAGGATATATCTATAATACCGATAGCAATGGGTATACGGAATCATTCCCACCTGGTCAAAATAGTAGTTTTGTTGTTGGCGCTCCATATCATTTCTATTTTGGGTTAGGTAAAGGAAAAACTGCAATGAACAGATACATAACAAAATATATTTTGAATCAAGATGCCTAACGAAAACAATATAAGAATAGTTTTAGGTTCTCAGCAATTTGCTGGTAACACGGACAAGGACATTTGGATACAACCACCATTGTTTGGTGATAGACGAACTATGGTTGAAGGTGATAGGTCTTTAACATTAAACCTTGCGGACCAATTTGATACGGAAAGACAGGAAAGTAATAAATTTAGAATATCAGGTAAAATAACAAATATATTTAACAATACGGTATCCGGTAAAACAACTTATACACCGTTTAGAAATATTCTTTATTACACCAATGCTGTTGCAAATGCAACTTTAAATACTCCACCAAACCCTAATGTTCCGTGGGAAGGTTACCCACAGTTTGATGAATTTACTTTTGCAAGATATTCTGCAGTTGCGGGACATAGAAATTATGTAGCAAAAAGTGCTACATCTTATAATTGGATGTTATATTTAACATATCCATTTAGTAGTGATACGACACACCCGATGTCGTATAAAAGTGAGCAGTTTAATGTTAGTGTAAATTTTACGGCTGGAGACGGAATACCTTTTGTTATTTCTACAGGAAACATTAATGGTAAAAGAGTTGTGTACTTCAACTGTGGAACCAAACATAATTTAAGAATAGGTGAATGGGTTGAGATAAACATCCCAACAAACCCGAGTGGATTAGGAGGTAAAAAAATATTTCAAGTTTTTTCTTTGGGTAGTGAAAATTATAGGTCAGAAGAAACCGTATTTTCAACTTTTGATTTAAAATTTCCACCAAACCAAACTACAAATGGAACGGTTGGTACGTTCAAAAGAATTAAAAATATTGTAAATAGTGGTGAAACAAAATCAATATATTATGTAAGATTACATAATGTGATTGCAACTCATTCAGAGTTTAATATTACTCAAGCTGGTTTTGAAAACGGCCCTTTCAGTACTAAGAGTAAATTAGAATATTCCGCATTAACACCAAATAATGAACAAAGAGTATCGGTTAAAGAAGGTTCAAAAACTTTTAATTTTGTTTTAAATAAAGATATTTCAATAGAAGGTTTAAAAGATAATAATGGAAAACCGGTAACTGAGCTTTTTTTAACGACAATACAAAAGGGTTATATGGGTTGGTTTAATCCACCTATAACAAACTCATCAGGTATTAAAACTGCAATAGATGTTGGATGGGGGTTTAATTTTCTAAAAAATTCTATTGACCCTTGGTGGGACCACACATCACTTAATAATAAAGATAATATTCCTTTAGCGTTTTATGAACAACCCGCAGGTAGCGGGCAGTATTTTTATTATAATGATTTTATACCAACAGGAACAATACTTAAAGGTGACTTTTGTGAATATAACTATATAGAACAAAAAGAATATGTGATATCACCGGCTTATCACAAATATTCATTTAATAGTTTATATTTTTCAGATAACTCGGCTTTGAATTTACCTAGTGGTTATGTTTATGAACCACATTATTCTATACCAATCAGAATTTTTAGTAACTATTTAGAATATGGTTTAAAAACTAATACGAGTAACGTCCCAACATATGCATGGTTCTCAGAATATGAACAAACTTTTGTGTGGAGAGACATCTACACATATGGATTTATAGATGCCGAAGGACTTGGGGTTGATTATCCTTTTACGAATGGTGCTCACTACCCATTTAAACAAGTTTTATTTTTACAAAAACCAATACAAAGAACGACAGATATATCAACAACTATCATAAACCAACCAATAAATGACGATTGTGAATAACCATTATAGACTTACGATAAATCCTAACGATACTGAAATTAATATTCCAATCGAAATAACTTTTGATATGGAAGGTAGAGAACAGGCGGTTGAACAGTTTGAAACTAATGCTTTACAAACTTTAATTAATGGTATTGAAGATTTTGAAATAGGTAGATTTGCACATGCCCCTTGGGATAATGACCCCGATAAGACTGAAATTAATTATATATTTAATTTCTTTAATCCAAACCTACCAACAACATTTGTAAATAACCCACCTTCAATTGGAGACTGGTTAGATGACTACCAATACGCGACTTTTACGGATTCCGAAATATATTATTTTTCAAATTCATTTAAAGGTTCATTCTTTAAATTAGATTTTTACGATAGTAAAATACAAGAAAGTCAAAAATTACTTTTTAGTGTTATTTTACCAACTCAACAAGGGGTAAAAGAACCAGGAACAATAGGTCCTGCTTTGAATCCAACAAATGTTATGGTTAAAAAACCAAAATATATTTTAGATTATACGGGGGCAGATAAAGAAGGGTTTTTCTTTTATTGGTTGAAAGGTGATTCATACATCGCTCAAAGTTTTTTTTATATGTCTTGTAAATTCTTCAACGCTAAAAAAGGACAATTTATAAGAATGGTAAATGAACCACAATCCGGATTTGCGGGACCCGTTAAATTTAATTTTGATAAAGAAAAATATTTCTATTACAAAGTTGTGATGGATAACAATAGTTATGAATATAAGGTATATAAAGAATCTCCATCACAGGTTAGAGTTGGTGAAGGTCAAACAGCAAATAGTGCTATAACTTGGTATGAATATGTTAACCCATAATGGAATCAGAAAAATTTAGTCTACTTATTTCACCTGAAGTTTTAAATTCAGATGTTTTTGCATTAGTATATACCGCTAAAACATACTACGACCTACCAGCAAACGGAGTCCCAACAAATGCAACCGCATTTACTGCAACGACTCAAAACTTCTTCGTTTATTCAGGAATGTCTCAGATATTAAGTGGAGGAACAAACGGAACATCATTACTAACAGGATTAACAATACCAATTATGTTAACTCAAACATATAATGATATTGGATATTACTCCGAATTTGATGGATTAATTGCACAACAAGATATTATTACAAATTTTTTGGTATCGGGAGATAATACAAGTAATCTCTTCTCAATTAGTTTGTATAACACATCGGGAGACTATACAACAAGTTATTTAGATTTTACAACGTTTAGTGTTGATTGGAATGATGGGAGTACTATACAGCAATTAACATCAACTCAACAAAACCACGTTTATCAGTTTCCTGGAAAATATATAATAACACTTTCAGGTGCTAATCCTTGGGGCGTAACTACCGTATCAAAACCAATAACAATACCATTTATGAATGCTGGTGTTCCAAATCCAAATGGGAACATAACATTTACACCTAGTGGGGGAAGTTGGAACGGGGTTCAATTAAATTTAAATTACATATACCCTTTAGATTCTATTAATAACTTAACATACCAATCTTCATCCAACTGGACTCAAACACCTTTTATTGTTTCAGGATATACAAAATCAAAAATATTAGATTTAAAAAGATATGGGTCTAACCCGTATACTGTTGGATATGTTTTTACAAAAAACAATCAATTTTATGGAAAAATAAATTCAATTAATAGTGGGATAACAGGGTATACAATAGATAATATTGACTACTACGATTTACCTGACGGAAAAACATTCTATGTTGTAAGTAGTAATGGACTAACTCCAAATGATTTAGACCCAACAATAATTACTAAAAACGAACAACTTTTAGATTTTGTAATGGCTCCACAAGTGCAAACTGACATTTATGTTGAAAGAGGTAAATATAGTGCCTTTGAAGCCATTGAAAGATTAGGTGAAGTTGATAACATGGGTGATTTAGAAAGGTATGGATATGGATTCTTCAAAATTAATGAAGCATAAAAAATACAGATAAACTATTTATAAAATAAAAAATGGCATTAGGAACATATGGTATTGTAAGACCTTCAGATGTATCACCAGCGGATGTTGATATCATATTACACTACACACCGAGTAGAGACGTAACGGATAATTTTCTTCTTAAAAAGTTAAATTCGCAAAGTATTTTAACACCATATTACCATAACGCTGATACTGGAGGTAATTCGGGTGTAGAAATTTTAGGAGGTTTATATAATTTAAAATTACCTGCTAGTGAGTTTAACAAAAAAGGAATCTACACATTGTATATTAAACCTGCTGAAATAAGAACAACTATCACTGATTGTGGGGTATTATCGGCACTTCCAAATGTAAAAGGTATTATTATTAATATTAATGATGTTCCATCACAATACAGAAATAAATTTACAAACCAAGGGTTAGTTGGGTTTAGAGTTGAATACCTAAATTTAGATGGGAGTAAAATACCAAATTTTTATAGAATAGTAACTTCATCATTTTTTTGTGAACCTATTACAAATGAACAAGTTAATTCATCACAAAAAACCATCAGATATCGTTACGTTGATGGCGGGAGTGACTTAGTATTTTGTACTTTATCACCATCCTCTTCACCAACAAACAAACCAACAGCAACACCTTTTATAGGTCAACCAAATCAAAAAATTATTGTATCTAATACTTTCTTTAATCCAATCACCATTGATATACAAATGGCTGATTACGATTTGGATACGATTGCAATAGCTCTTTACGGTAATCAAACTAAGAGTATGGAAGACGGTATTTACACATTATATGATAGTAATAACAACATCTATAAACAATACAACTTGTTTGAGGTTAGAGATAACTTTAATGAGTTGTTATACGAAGTTAGACAAGATAGGGGTGCTAATATAGACTTCAGTAAAAACTTCACAAATATTATTACTTAATGGCTAATAAGATTTTCTTCCCACCTATTGGAACAAATACTTTTGCAGATAATCTTGTCGGAGTTCAGATTACTGATGCAGGTGGATTAACGCAAGGAAATTTCCAATTTACCTCAGCGATATACGAAAAGTCTAACAGAACTTTCGATACTGGGGTTTTTTCTGAACCATATACTTTAGATAATATAAATGTCACTAATATTGATGAGGCAAGAAGAATAATTGAAAAAAACTTTAAAGTTTATCCAAACTATGATTTATCAGAAATAACAAGTTTTTCTCTTTATGGTTCATTAGCCAAAAGACTTTCAGCGTCGGCGATTAAAATAATTAATAATTTCCCTGCGGCTATTGAAATAATCGCTTTACACCAATCAGGATTATACTCCGGATTTACTGCTTATAATATTGTTTATAATTCAGTTAATAACGAAACAACTTTTGATATGGATTCTGGATTATTTAGAAATCCATTTAGTATTGATTTTTCTGTTAATGCTGAAAGAAACATCGCGGTCCAACCGTTTCCTGTTCACCCAATAAGGGCTTTGACTACTGAATATGAAAAGTATTCAATCTATTTTGAAGATTTAAATAAAGAATATAATTTAACATTTTTTGAACCAACTCAAAGTATGAGTGGTGGTACGGTTACCGTTAGTGTTAGTGGTGATTTATTTAGTGGCGCAACTGCAACAACAAAATCTTTAATTTTAAAACCAAACAATAGTAAAACTCAAGAAATATTTGGAGATGCCTTTGATGAGGTTGAAAAATTCTTACTTAATCAAAATACCTTACCAAAGTATAAAGCCGTTTTTTCATATCCCGAATATGATGGCACAACAGGTAAATACACACTATATAATAAGAGTGTAACTTGGCCTATTAATAAATTTTGGAACTTAGATATTACAAGTTCATTATTTAACAAATATTTGGATAATTTACAATTAGTTGCCGAAAGACTTGATGAATATAAAACAAATCTAATTAGTAGGTTTTTAATAACAGGTTCATTCAAAGAATTTGATACACAAGACCAAAAAATTGAAAAGGTTTTACAACTTTATGGTAGAAGTTTTGATGAAGTTAAAAAATTTATAGATAGTTTAGCATATATGAATTCGGTTAATTACCAAGTCGGTAATGATATACCATCGCAACTATTATTTAATTTGGCTCAAACTTTAGGGATTAATCCTAATATTTCACCAATAACGAATGAGAATTTTTTAGATTCTGTTTTTAGTTCAAAATCTCAACAAATTTATGCAGGTCAAACTAATAGCCCGACACCAACAGAATTAAATTATCAATATTATAGGAATTTAATTTTGAATTCTGCTTACATGTACAAAACTAAAGGGACAAGAAGGTCTATGGAGTATGTTATGAGATTTATTGGTGCTCCTGAGGCTTTAATGGAATTTAACGAAATAGTTTATGTTGCGGATGCTAGAATTAATGTTAATAATTTCACCGAACAATATGCAACAATATCAGGTGGAACAAAATTTGTAACGGCACCAGCTTTAGACCCTACGAACACCTTTAAAGTTCAGGGTGTAACATATACAGGTTATGCGAGTAGTGGGTTTATAAGACGTATTACCACAACATTAGATGACTATGGAGTGGATAGTGATGGTTACCCTAAAAGCCCTGCACAAACAAGTGACAATTTTTTTCAAAAAGGTGCGGGATGGTTCGAACAAACACCAAAACATAGGTCAATAGAGATTGCTGATAACGAAAATTCATCACTTAG
>Ga0315900_10001400_pt1 | contig 38434 bp, 34 predicted proteins | sample LakEriMetagenome_FD_203521 | JGI IMG/M metagenome (GOLD analysis project Ga0315900, IMG submission 203521) | Freshwater fungal communities from buoy surface, Lake Erie, Ohio, United States - Buoy 12 MA114 | ecosystem: Environmental > Aquatic > Freshwater > Lake > Lake biofilm | place: USA: Lake...
CCGCCTGGCTGTTTACTATCATATTTCATCTTCGTGTAATCTGCGCTCAGTCGCATTTTACTGGTAATTGAATACGTGATAGAAGCATAGCCAGTATTGATATTATAATTGTTATTTTTTCTCCAACTATCTGCACTACGGTGATGCATGTATGCGTAGTAAGAGACCTTTTTATAAGTTCCGCCAATTCCGTTAAAAGAGTTGAACAAGCCATAACCTCCAATAGTTTGTTGCGATTCAAAACTAATTGGTTTATTGGGGGTTCCACGCTTTACGACGTAATTTAACAATCCACCAAATTGTGGCCCATATTGTAAACCACCTGCACCTCTCACTATTTCTATTTTTTCTACCGCTTCAAGTGGCGGTGTGTAGTAAGCTTCAGGATAACCAAATACTTCTGCACTTATATCTGCACCATTTTGGCGTGTGTTAAATTCCCAACTTCTATTTGGGCTCAAACCTCTAGTAGCAATGCCTACTTGTATACCAGAACCATCGTTTTCCCATACTGTCAAGCCTGGTACTTTGCCAAACACTTGGCGTGAATTATTGATTGAAAGATCAGCATCAATATTTCCCAGTTTTATAACCTCATTTTTCTTTCCAGAATAAATGATGCCGTTTTGTATTTCAGGTAACCTGACGATTTCATTTTTTGCTGGCTTAGTATATATATTTATTTCTTCCAAATTAACCATTTTTGAAGAATCAATAGATTGGCCATAAATAGTAAAACTAAATAAAAGAAATAGTGCAATAGCAATTTTAAGAGTAATTAAATTTTTCATATAGTATTTTTAACAACACAAAAATACTTTTGTAACAAGCTTAGTGAAATACCTAAAAAGTGGTATATTCAATATAGGGTAGCTTAATAAGTGAATTTTATCTTTTTACAGATACTTAGTATATATTTAAAACTTTTTTAAAAGCATCTATTCCCTGATTTATAGAAGTGTACATACAGCTGAAAAAGCAGAATAATTACTTGATAATAATTAAGTTATTGTCTGTTTTAGAACAAAAAAAATCATAGATCAAAAAATACATTTTACAATAATTACAAAGAGTTAGCAGTCTAAACCATATTATTGTAATTAATTACATTAGTACTATCAATGCTATTTACTTCGTAAAGTGTTAATATATAATAACCAAGTATTTTTAACATGTTGTAAAAACTAATACCAATAAAATGCTTGATATAAATACGCTTAATTTATTCATTAGTCTTTTTATTTTGTGTCGCTACAATCTCTGGAGTTATAAATATATTCGCTCAACTATAACTGTGCAGACTTACATGAACATATTAATAAATTTAAGATTAAACATTTAAATATGTTGCATGTTAATAGAAGATTAACTTTTATTTTTTTCCTCAATCCATTTTGCCATGTATTTTGTTCCTGAAACTGTATGATGCATGAGCATTGCACCAATAAAATTTTGCTGACGATGTTGTAATAGATTTTGTTGAAGATGATGAATTTTATCCGTCAATAATTTTGCTTGATGTTCTTTTTCAAATACTTGATTTATAATTTTTACTCCTTGTTGTTGCGCTCTTAACCATTCAGACTCATTAGTATATAAATCAACTGCAGCATTAGCGAAAAGTTCAACATTATCTGTTATTACACCACTCCACTCTAAATTATCATGCATGCCTTCGGCACCAATACTTGTTGTTATACTAGGAGTACCACATTCCATGGCATCAATTAATTTGCCTTTTAATCCTGCACCAAAACGAAGTGGAGCTAAGCATACTTTAGCATTTAGCATTACTTCGTGAGCGTTTACTGCTCTTCCTTTTATTAAAAAACCTTCTTTAGGCTGATGCAACTGAGTAACTTTAGGAGATGGATAAGCGCCATAAATATGGAGCTCAGCATTTGATAACTGTTTTCTAATTAAAGGCCAAATTTCCTCTTTCAAATAAAGTACACTATTCCAATTGGGTTCATGTAAAAAATTACCAATGGTGATAAAATGTTTTCTATCTTCAAATGAGGGCCAACTAATTATTTCTTTTTCCTTTATTTGATTTAATAAAAACGGGGTATAATGCAACATGTCCGAACTTACTTTAAAAAAGTCTTTTAACAAATCCATTTCATAAGTAGAAATCATCAACGTTAAGTCACAACGATAAATACTTGCTATTTCTCTCTTAGCAACATCAATGTTTAATAAATCATTATTTGTAAACGTTTTTTTGTCTTTAAATGCTTGTTGCCTTGCTAATCTTAAACAATGTAAATCAATAGTATCTAAAATACGCAAAGCAGCAGGACAGTTTTCGGCAACACGCCAGCCAAATTGCTCCTCAATCATAAATCGATCAAATAATACTATTGTTGGCTGAAGCTTTTTTATAAACTCATCGAAACTGCTATTATTTAATTCAATAGTAACCTTCTCAATATTATAATCTTTAAAATCAATGCTAAATTCACTATCTGAAGCAGCACAAGCAAACGTTGTTTTCCAATTTAATTTTTGAAACTGTTCAATCAATTGCATAGTCCTACTGCCGGCAGCCGAAGAATTTGGCTCTGGCCATACTGTTCCTATTATTAATATGTGTTGAGGCGAGTTCATTCAATAAATGCAAAAAGCCTCTCAAATTAACTATTTGAAAGGCTTTTGAAGTGGTACCTCCAGGAATCGAACCAGGGACACACAGATTTTCAGTCTGTTGCTCTACCGACTGAGCTAAGGTACCATCATCTAGTTAAACTAGATTGGGGTGCAAATTTAATAGAAATATTTATACTACAAAAAGAAATATTAAAAAAACTTAAATAATGAGTTAGTATATAGTATTTGGTTACTTTTATAAACATTGAATTTAGTAATTGATATAGGTAATACTCGCGTAAAAGCTGCATTGTTCAAAGAAAATGAGCTTTTTCAACTAAAACTATATCATTCTGTTAGCGAATTATTATCCGATTTGCCATTTATTAAACAAGCAAATCATGCCATAATTGGTAGTGTTGTGGAAGATTTAGAACTGTTTTATGCCGCTTTACAGTCCATTCTGCCTACATTAATTTTTACACATCAAACTAACATTCCACTTAAAAACCAATACCAAACAACAGCTACACTAGGATCAGACAGAATTGCTGCATCTGTAGGCGCATATACTTTATATCCTCAAGCAGAGGTTCTAGTTATTGATGCTGGCACATGTATTAAATATAATTTCACTAATCAGCATAATGAATACTTAGGCGGAGCTATTTCACCAGGCATTCAAATGAGGTATAAAGCGCTACATGAATTTACAAGTAAACTACCTTTAGTTGAGTTTGATCGTGATTTTACCGAATTAATCGGAAATAACACGCAAAACTCTATATCATCAGGTGTTTTAAACGGTAGTATTGTAGAAATTGATGGCATAATTAACAATTATAAACTTCAATTTCCTAATATTATTTGTGTTTTAACTGGCGGTGATAGCGAATTCTTGGCAAAACGGTTAAAAAATAGCATCTTTACGCACCAAAATTTAGTTTTAAAAGGACTAAACGATATTTTAAATTATAATCTTGAAAAAAAATAAACATATCTCTTTCTTGAAATCAACTATCATTACGCTTGCATTCATCTGCTTAAGTACTTTTTCGTTTTCACAAATTCTAACATCTAGTCCTTACTCTCGATATGGATTAGGAGAACTTAATTTGCAGACCTTTGCAACACCTGCTGGTATGGGAGGTTCTTTTATTGCTTACCATCAAGATAGTATCGCACCTTTTTTCATTAATGTGGCCAATCCAGCAAGTTTAGCAGGTATTAGATTAAGCGCCTTCGAATTAGGTGGTCAAGCGCAATTCACCAAAATTAGTAGCCAAACATCTTCAAGTAATAAAAGAAATATCAACTTCTCCTATGGCTCAGTGGGATTTCCATTAAAACGTTTTGGTGGTGCAGCCTTTGGTATTATGCCTTATAGTACAGTGGGATATAAAATCAACTCTTCTCAAGAAGACCCTGCTATTGGCACTATGAGCTATGTTTTTCAGGGAGATGGAGGTATAAATAAAGCCTTTATAGGCATTGGCGTAAAACCATTTCGAAGTAATGCCGCTAAATTTTATAAATCAGCTCTTGCTGATACCCTTATTAAATATCAACAAACAGCAAAATATAAACGCAAAAAATTTGTAAAACAATTATTATCTGAATTATCCGTTGGCGCGAGTGGAAACTATTTATTTGGTACTATTAATCAAGTAACTGATGTTATTTATCCAGGAAGTATCACGTATTTCAATACAAAAAGACAACGTTCTGTTCAAATATCTGATTTTGCTTTTAATGGTGGAGTTCAAACACATTTCACAATTGATTCGGTAAAATCTCATGGTAAACGTAGATTATTAAAACAAAAAATAAATATAGGCGTTGGTTTTTTTGTTAATACACCTGCCTCTATTAATGCTAAACAAAATAATATTATTTATAATTATGCTATTGATGGCTTTGGAGTTGAAAGACCAAAAGATACTATTTTAAACTCTCAGGGAAATTCAGGAAACATTACTTTGCCACTAGAAATGGGGGCTGGCTTGTCGTTTAAAAAAGGAGAAAAATTAACGCTGTTATTAGATGCCGCAACAACCAATTGGAACACATTTAAATATTTTGATGCGCCTACTAATGATTTTGCGAATAGTTACCGAGTATCCGCAGGGTTAAACTGGGTCCCAAATAAATTAGCTTATGGTTCTTCAAATTACATCAAAAGAATTCAATACCGCCTTGGCGTTTCTTACTCTGATGGATATTTGGACATTAAGAATACTAGAATCAGTAATGCTTTTATATCAGCTGGATTAGGATTACCAGTTGGCATTGGAAGGTTTGACGATATTGCTGTTGTCAATATTTCAGCTCAGTACGGCAAAATGGGAACAATAACAAACAATCTTTTGCAAGAAGATTATGTTCGTTTAGTTCTAGGGTTTACATTTAATAAACGTTGGTTTATTAAATACAAATATGATTAATTAATCAGTCATGATTTTATTTGAAAAAATACAATTACTATTTATTTCAATGGTAACGGCATTGCTTTTTGTTTCCTGCGAAACAGATAGAAATGAAATCATGGCTTTAGGTAAAAAAAATGTGATGCCAGATTTAACTGGTAAAGATGTTACGATGCTTTATTCAGATTCAACAATTCTTAAAATCAAACTTCAAACGCCGCAAATGCAGAAGTATGAAAAAGATGTAAAAGAACCCGTAACAATTATGCCTAAGGGTTTATTTGTAGTATTTTATGATGAAAAAGGTAAAGAAGCGACAACTTTAAAAGCTGATTATGGTGTGCGTTACGAATTAAGTAAACGCATGGAAGTAAAATATAATGTGGAAGTAATTAATGTAAATGGTGAAAAACTAAACACCGAACATTTAATTTGGGATGAGAAAAAAAAGAAAATTATTTCGGATGCTTTTGTAAAAATTACCACCGCCAAAGAAATTATTATGGGCAAAGGATTAGAAGCCAATCAAGATTTTACACAATACGAAATAAAAGAAATTACTGGTTCAATAAGAATAGAGGATAATCAATTATAGTATGAGCAAATTTTTTAGAATATTAGAAATCGTTTGGCTAATTACCGCATTAGGTTGTGCAGGTATAGCTGTTTATTTTTTAATCACAAAAGATAATGATAGTGCTTTATATTTTACTTTTGTATTTCTTATTGCAGCTATTATGTATCTATTACGCAGATACCAGCGTAAAAATCAAGACAGATTAAATAATAACGAGCCAAGAAAATGACAAATGCCATTGCCATAATTGGCGGCGGTATAAGCGGCACTTTAACTGTTTTACAAATCATAAAACAAAGCAAAAAGCCCATAACTATTTTTTGGTTTGACACACAAAATAAATTCGGTAAAGGTTATGCTTACAACACATTTGATGAGTCACATCTATTAAATGTTAGAGCTAATAACATGTCTGTTTTTCCAGATGAGCCAAATCATTTTATCGAGTGGTTAAAACAATTTCATAAACAATATACTTCCAAAGACTTTGTACCAAGAAAACTATTCGGAGAATATGTGCTTCAAACTTTTGAATTATTAAAAAATTCTAATTCAAATGTCAAGCTTCATTTAATTACTGAAGAAGTAAAATCAATTCGTAAAACAAATCCGGATTTTGAAATTAAAACACATCAACATTATCAAGTACAAAAAGTAATATTAGCCTTTGGAAATTTTTTACCAGCGCATCCTCGAACCATTTCAAAAGAATATATTTCGTCGAAGAATTATTTTCAAAATGCCTTCAATCTACAATTAACAATTCAAATTCAGTCATGTGATAATATTACTATTATTGGTTCAGGACTAACTATGATTGATATGATTGTTAGTTTATCTCATTTCAATTATAAAGGAAAAATAAATGTCATCTCACCTCATGCTTATATTCCTCAGGCTCATCAAGAAAATCCTTTACCTTCTGTAACGCCTTTTATTGAAAAAAATAAAACTTATAGTTTGTTAGAGGTTTTATCTTTAGTAAACAAACAACTTAAAAAAACCAAAAAGGAGAATTTGAGTTTGCATAGTGTTGTAGATTCTATGCGACCATTTTTACAAAATCTTTGGCTAAATTTCTCTATCGAGGAAAAGAAACAGTTTTTGAGGCATTTAAGACATAAATGGGGAGTTGCACGACACAGAGCGCCAGCACAAAGTATGGCTATTTTTAATGAACTAAAATCAACTAGACAGCTACAACTCATCAAAGGACGTATTTCCAATATCAAATCGTTGGATTCGGGCTTTGAAATTCATTACTCTGACAAACAAATACTTCACACTCAACTAATTATAAATTGTACAGGACCCGAGTCGGATTATAGTCAACTAAAGTCTCCATTGATTGAGTACTTAGTTCAAAATCAAATAATAAGTCCAGACCCTATTAAATACGGCATAAATGCCCAAAAAGATGGGCAAATCAGTGGCAATTTATACACCATAGGCCCGCCATTAAAAGGTATTTTATGGGAAAGCGTGGCAGTGCCCGAAATTAGGGTTCAAGCGCAAGAATTAGCGGCTAAAATTATTTCATTTTAATTTTTCGTTTTTCAGCAATAATTTTATCTTTGCATTCCTTAAATTATAAGAAATATGAGCGTTTTAGAAAAAATTCGTAGTAAGACAGGTCTTTTGGTTGGAATCGTTGGTTTAGCCTTAGTGATTTTTATTTTAGAAAGTTTATTAGGCTCTGGCGGAGCTTTATTTTCTGGTCAAGATTTAAATGTTGGCGAAATAGCTGGTGATAAAATTGATTATCCTGCATTTAGTGCAAAAGTAAATGAACAAATTGCTCAAATACAACAGCAAAATCCTAATCAACAAATTGATGAGAAAATGAAAGAACAAATCATTGAATCAGTTTGGAGTCAATTGATTAATGAAAAAGTCCTTAAAGTTCAATACAAAAAATTGGGAATCACAGTTTCTGATGATGAATTGTATGACTTAATGCTTGTTCACCCGCACCCATATGTTATTCAACAATTAACTGACCAACAAACTGGTAAAGTTTATGAAGGATTAGCAAAGCCTGATGGAACTATTGATGTTGTGAAATTAAACCAACAAGTAAGTTCATTTAATGCTGACCAAGAAAAATTTTGGAAACAGTTAGAGAAATCTATTTTAGAAGTACGTGCGGCTGAAAAATATAATAACTTAATCAAAAAAGGATTATACATTACTAGTGCAGAAGCAAAAGATGCTTTTATAGCTCAAAACAAGCAAGTAAATGCTGCCTTTGTTATGAAACGCTACACGGATGTTTCTGATTCAACTGTAAAAGTATCTGAAGATGAAATTTCTGCTTACTATAACAAACACCAAAACGATTACAAAGTATCTGAACCATCTCGTAAAATTGAATACGTTGCCTATGATGTTATGCCTTCAAAAGCAGATTACGAAGCCTTATTAAAAGATGCACAACGAGTTACGGAAGAGTTTAAAACTAAAACAACTGCTGCTGAAGATTCGTCTTATATTGCTCAAGAAAGTGAAGGTGGAGCTATCTCAATTGCTAACTACGGTAAAAAGAATATGATTATCTCTGATTCTACTGTATTTACTGCTCCAAAAGGAACTGTTTATGGTCCTTATACGGAAGGAACTTTCTTCAAAGTTTATAAATTATCTGACATCAAATCCATTGCAGATTCAGCCAAAGTTCGTCACATCTTAATTGGTTTACAAAGTCAAAGAACACAAACTCAACGTACACCAGAAGTTGCTAAACGTATTGCTGATAGTTTATTAGTATTGTTAAAAGCAAAAACTGTTAAGTTTGATACTTTAGTAAAAACTATGTCTGATGACATGGGTTCTTTAGATAAAGGTGGAGATTATGGTTGGTTTGATGAAAATAAAGGTTTTGTTGATCCATTTAAAAATGCAGGTTTACAAGGTACTGTTGGAAACATAACCATTGTTCCTACTCAGTTCGGTTTCCATATCATTGAAGTTTTAAATGTTTCTAAAACTCGTCACAACTCATATACAGTTGCTCAAATTAGTAAGTTAATTGCTCCAAGTTCAGAAACAACTCAAGAATATTATAAAATTGCAAGTGATTTCTCTGGAAAAAATCAAACAGCTGATGCCTTTAATAAAGCTATTGAAACTGATAAATTAAACAAGCGTATTGCTGAAAACATCAAAGAAAGTGATAAAGCTTTACCAGGATTAGAAGGCGCAAAAGACTTAGTACGTTGGGTTTACAAATCAAAAAAAGGCGAGATATCTCCTGTTTTTGAATTTAAAGATCGTTTTATTGTTGCTCAATTAGTAGCAGTAAAAGAAAAAGGAATTGCTCCTTTAGAAGATGTGAAAGATGATGTAACTGCAAAAGCTATTCGTGATAAAAAAGCAGAAACTTTTATTAAAGAATTTGAAACAAAAGCTGGTGCATCTAAATCAATTGATGATATCGCTTCTAAAATGGGCTTAACTGCAGAAAAAGCTGATAACTTAACGTTCTCTGCTTATAATGTTGCCGCAATTGGAAGAGAAGATGCTTTAATTGGAACTGCTACTTCTATGAAAATGGGAGCTACTAGCAAAGCTATCAAAGGTGATAACGGTGTGTTTGTTGTAAATGTAGCATCAGTAACTGAACCAGTTTTACCAAAAGATTTCAAAGGAAAACAACAAGAAATTGAAAGAATGAATAACGGACGTGTTGATTACGAAATGTTTGATGCATTAAAAGAAAAAGCAAACATTGAAGATCACAGAGGCAAATTTGATTTCTAATACATAAAGTGAATGACAAAGCCCGCTTGATAAAATCAAGCGGGCTTTTGTATTTATAACTGCTATCTTCGCATTTCATGGATATAACAAGTTTATATAACGAATATGGAATTGCCACTATCATCTTATTGGCCCTTTCTGCTTTTACAGCAGGCTTTATTGATGCTGTTGTTGGCGGTGGTGGATTAATACAAACTCCTTTTCTATTAATTACATTTCCAAAAATGCCGTTGCCAATCTTATTTGGAACCAATAAGATTGCTGCTTTAGCAGGCACATCCATTGCATCCTTTAAATACGCGAAAAAAATTACCTTTAACTATAAGCTACTTTTAGTTATTGCGCTGAGTTGTTTTATCTCTTCCTATTTAGGGGCACAAATAATTAATCACATTGATAGTAATTTATTAAAGCCTCTTATTTTAATTATACTCATTGCTATTGCTATTTATACGTTTATCAAAAAAGACTTAGGCGCCATTGAAACCAAAGAATTGCCTCTAAACAAACAAATGCTTTATGGCGCTTGCATTGGCTTAATAGTAGGGTTTTACGATGGCTTTTTTGGTCCAGGAACTGGCAGCTTTTTTGTTCTTGGTTTTGTAGTTGTTTTAGGCTTTGAATTTGTAAAAGCCTCGGCTTACGCAAAAATAGTCAACTGCGTGACTAATATATCTGCCCTCATTGTATTTATAAAAGAAGGAAATTACATTTTACATCTTGCTATATTACTTGCCATCTTTAATATCATTGGCAGTTTTATTGGTAGCCATTTAGCTCTAAAAAAAGGGAATGGTTTTGTGAGAATTATATTTTTAGTGATTGTATCAGTTATGATTTTAAAATACGGATATGATGTATTGAAGGTTTATTTTTAATTGCGTCCTCAAACACAAATTGGAGGTAACAAATTATGACCTCCAATTAAAATGCTATAATCCGTAGCAATCACCTACTATAAAATTTCTCAATTTTGAATCATATACAATTATGATGAAGAGAGCCGAATTATTACAAATTCCTGACGAGTTAGTCATGAATAAAATTTATGTGATTAGAAACCAAAAAGTAATGCTAGACCGTGATTTAGCAGAGCTATATGGAGTAGAAACTAAACAACTAAAAAGGCAAGTAAGTAGAAATATTGGACGATTTCCAGAAGATTTTATGTTTGAATTAACAAAAGAAGAGCTGATGAATTGGAGGAGCCAATTTGGCACCTCCAATTCTGACAAAATGGGCTTAAGATATTTACCTTTTGCATTTACAGAACAAGGTGTGGCAATGCTTTCGAGTGTCCTAAATAGTGAAAAGGCTATTTCTGTTAATATTCAGATCATTCGAATATTTACAAGGATACGACAAATGCTGAGCGACAATACAGAATTACGTTTAGGGATTGAAGAACTCAAAAAGAAAACAGATAATAACACAAAAAATATTGAAGTAGTTTTTCAATACCTAGACGAACTATTAGACAAGAAAGAGAACGAAAAACCAAGAACACTAATCGGGTATAAAACACCTAAAAAATAAAACACCCGACAGGTTTTTAAAACCTGACAGGTGTATAAAGGAGATAAAAGATTTTTTAAGCTTCTACTTCCGTTACAATACTTGGGAAGATACGAACGTTGTTATTTTCTTCTCTTCTAAACTGATACGTGTATTTGTAATGCGCTTCTAATCCTGATTTATTAGGTAAACCATTAATCATCATAATGTTTCTGTTTTTTGCAAAACGTAATAACTCACGTAAGTAGTGAGCAGAAATTTGACCTACCTCATCAATAATACAATGTACTTTAAAATCAGTACTTCCACGGTGAGAAGATTCTTTAATAAATACATGTAATAAAGTAATATAGATAATCGCTTTTACTAAGATATCTGTTCCTGTACTACCAATGCTATCAATTTTATGAGTCCAGCCAGTTTCATTTAAGCCCTCTTTAATATTGAATTTCAATTCAAATAAATCTTGTAAACGAATTTCCTCTTGCTCTTGTTCTTTAATAGCTGTGCGTAATTGATCTAATAATTTAACAGCACGGTTACTAATCTCACGGTTTTTATGTGTTGCAAAATCAGTATTAAATAACCCTTCGTTATATACTAAACCATTTTCTTCGCGGAACTCCTGAATACGTTTTAATAATTTGTAAACTTTATTATCAGAATCTTCTAAACGAATTTTAATGAACTCAATTAATTTAGATTCTTCAAACTCTGCTTTCTTAAAATCTTCGGCAATTAAAGTGATGATGTGTTGGATTTTATCTTTTTGTCCACTTAACTCACGTACTTTAGTCGCAATACTATCGGTTACTAATCCAATTTGAGTAGCTGTTTCTGCAATAGATAATTCAATTTTGTTTTCGTTAATGAATGAACGTAAGTTTTGAGCAAAACGTTCGTACTCACCCTGAGTGGCGTCATTACGAATCACAAAATTGAAGTGATTATCTATTCTGAATTTACCTGCGAATTCATTTACATAACGTTGGAAAGCCGTGTACTCTTCATTAAAGTGTGAATCGTTTTTCAATAACTGAGTACACAAATCCATCACGCTGTAATTGGTTTTCTTAGGCTCAGCTCTATCAATAATATCTGCATATTTATTGAATACAGGTGTTTCGCGGAAGTTTTTAGTGAAGTAATTAATCCCATTATTAAATTCGATTAACTCTTCTTCAAACGCACGTTTTTGTTTATTTAATTCCATACGTTTGATATTGAACTTACGAGATACTTCTTCAATTTCGGTAGTTAAATCATTTGCAGACTTCACATACTCATCTTTTTTCTGAATTAAATCAGGAAGCTTATCAAAAATTTCACGTTTATCTTTTAAGTAATCACTTACAATTTGAGAATACTGATCAATTTCTTTTAACGACTCTTGTAATTCTTTAATACGAGCATCAATCTTCTTAATCTCTTTACTATCAACACCTTTAGCCTTAAAGTTCGTTTCTTTTTCGTTGCTTAACTGAATTTCTTTCTCTTCGTATTCTTTTACTTGATTTTTCTTCTCAACTTCTAATTCAGAAATCTCCGTTTCTTGACGAGATTTTAAATCAGCTAAACGCTCATCATTAAACGCTTTCAATTTATCAAATTGAGTATTGAAATCGTTTAATAAATTATTTTTCTTTTTGTTTAAGATCGCTAACTCTTCTTCAATAATATTTAATTTTTGACGGTTGCCAGATAAAGATTGCTCAATTTCTGTGCTTGCGCGTTGCTTCCAGTCTTCTAATTCTAAGATTAACTTCTTCTCACGTTTTTCTGCTAACTCTAATGAGTAAGTTAAAACTTTTAAATCTTCTTTTAACTCACCTAATTGTTTACCATACTTATCGGCGGCCAACATTTTTTCTTCGTTGTTGGCTGTTTGGAACTGAGTCATCGACTCTTCCAAATCTCTAATAATTGCTAAACGTTCATTCTTTTCAAATTGATATACTTCAATAGATTTAGAAACAACCTGAACATCATCTAATTTTAAAGAAATACCAAACAATGATAATCCTTTATCATCCGTAAGTGTTGGATTTAAATCTGTACGAAATAATAAATCTTCGTTTACAACTTTACCAATCGTGTTATGCCAATCTTTAACGTTCTTTTCTAAATAACCATATAAGGCATCGTGTTGAACGTTTAATTTTTCTTCAATAGATTTAATCTCCGTTTTAACACGAATGATTTCGTTATTCGTTTTTTGTATTTGGTTAGATAAAGAGGTTTTCAATTTAGATTCTAAATTTTCCCACTCTTTTTGATTAGTTTGAACTAAATTAGTTTTAATAGCTAACTCTGATTTATTCTTATAATTAATGGCTCTTAAATCAGCTAGCTCCGTTTCTTGAGCTTTAATTTCTGTTTCGTAAAAACGTGTATTACGAATTACTTTTTCTTCCGCTTTTAACTCATTAAATTCAATTTGCTTTGCTGTGACTTCGGCATTTAACTCTGTTAAAGCTTCCTCGCGTTTTGCTTTAAATTCAGCATCTTTTTTATTGAATTCATTCTTCTGTAATAATTGTAACTCGTTATAGTGATTAAAAATTTCGCTAGTACGAGAATTAATTTTATTGATGTAAGCTGTTTTATCATTACGTAACTGCTCAATCAACGATGAGTATTTCATCTCAATACTTTGAACATTTGATGTTAATGATTCATATTCGCGACGAGCAATATTATAATCAACTTGTAATTTATCTCGCTCCGCATTTTTTTCAACGGCTTGCTCAATATTTTTTTCTTTGTACTCTTTTAATTTCTTGTTTGCTTCGCGAATTGTTCTATCGTAGTAACCAATCTCTTCACGAACATCTTTTTGTTTTTCTTCTAATAAAGTTTTTTGCTCTTCGTTAGCTTCTGTTAATCTGTCCAGCTCTTCTTGTTTCTCTTGAGAAGCTTTAATCACGGCTTCATTTTGAGTTTCGGCGTAACGCAAGCTACTACCTAATTTATCAGCCATTTCCATTTGTGCACCTTTTAACATATGCACTTGGTCATACTTTTTATCAATGAACTCGATTAATTGCTGCGATTCTTTCTTTAAGTATGTTTCAATATCCGAATACTTTTCGTTGAACTGACGTAACTGACGATCAACTTGCTCTAATTTAATACTACTGTTTTCGGTAGTTAAGGAGTTCGCAATAAAATCTTTAATAAAACGACTGTCGATACTACTCTTAGAACTTAAGAATACGTTTGTAATGGATTTAGGAATGTTTTGATATTTTTCGTTTCCTTTTAAGATGTGAAATTTAGACAATAATTTATCAGTCTCTGTTCCATATAAAATATTACGGTAACGCTCAAACGTATCAATTTGTTGAGATACAAAAATTCCACGCTTATCAAAACCAGCAATTACTTCTTTAATTTTAATAGCCTCATCATTTTCGTTAAAGAAATAATCAGGACTATACTCAGCATCTACAAAACGAAACACTAATTTATTATGACGATACACAATCACAAAAAATGGCTTGCTCTCTGTTTGGATTTCATAAATTAAATATGAATTTTCATATTTAAAATAATGTTCTTCAAATGGTTTTTGAGAAGCTGAAATACCCAAACCTCTTGTATTGGCACTATAGAAAAACAAAATCGCACGTTGCAATGATGTTTTTCCAAAGTTATTTGTACCAACGAAACAAGTATTACCGCTTAATTCCAAATCGGTATATTTAACATTGGCAATGTTAATCTGTACAATTCTATTTAATATTCTGCAATTATTTTCCATGTTTCTCTAGTCCCTATCTATAATTTCTTTATCTATTAATAATCATATAATCCTACATAAACGTCTTTTTTCGCATTAGGATCTTTACTTTTTGGTGCAGCTGAACTCACCAACTTAATTGGATACAAACCAATTGTTCTACGTTTCTTATTTGCTAAGCCAATATCTTTCCCAATAGTTTTTTCATAACCCGTAATTGGTTCATAAAACTCAGGCAAAATTCCATTCATTGAATTCCTTCTATCAATAAGTTTTGCATAAAATTCAGGGGAGATATTTCCATCCATCATCGCTTTAAATAAAACGCCATCTATTCGTTCATTTTTTCTATCTGCATCATAATTTAAAAGAATAGAATGAGCAATATCGTTTGCTTTTTTTCCAACTAGTTTAGTCGTTGGAAATCCATTTTGTTGAATTTTTGCTAACAAAGCAACCGCTATAACAGAATCTGCCTTCATTTTTTCTTTTACTATTTTATACTTCGATAAAAAATCGGGTGACGTTTTATTGCAAGTTTTTGTTTTCATACAAGTGGAACAAAATTCAATTGCTGATGTATATTTAGAAGAGTTATATTTTTTACTACCTTCAACTGTAGCCAACAATTCATTTTCCCATTCCTTATTTCTAGAAGCATTTCTAGTCTCTTCCCACTTATTTAAATTATCAACATATTCCTTTTTGGTGTTTTGGTTAAAAAAAGCAACTAACTCCCTTCTTGCGCTATCAATTTCAAATCCATTAACGATGGCTTTTTCCAAAAAGCTTAAAGCTTTAAATTCCTCTTTAATTTTTATCGCACATAAAGCCGCTCTAAAATAATGTCCTGAATTTATACCGCCTTTATATCCTTCGAACGCTATGTCAAACTTAGCATAGGCTTGTAACAACGAATCATTTTTATACATACGTTCTCCAGCAGATATATTATCATGGAATGTAATAAAATCCTCAGAAACCGTTGAATATTTAGTTTGAGCAAAAATGCTGAAACCAAAAATAACCATGAATAAAAATAATGCTGTTTTCATTTTAAAATTATTTAGTTATAAATTATTGCTTGAGTATCATCGGAACTAGAACTGTCTTCGTAAATAGCTACAGAATTAATGACATCTAATAAATAATTATAAGAATCTAATACTTTGTATGATTCTGATTTTTCGTCTTCTAGTTCTAAAAACGAATCACGACTCATTAAATCACAAATCTCGCGTACTTTATTATGTAATGTTTCTGAACGATATAAAGGAATTTTTTGAAGCTTTTGTTTTAAACGCACATTTGCATTACACTCTTCAGCAATTTCACTTGGACGAAAACGACTACCAATACCAATTTTGTTATCCATACTAGCGAACAAATCTATGATATCAATGTAACGCTCAAAACGTTCTAGTTTTTTTTCTAATTCAGAATTTGGTTCGCTTAATTTTGAGAAATAAAAAAAATTATTTCCTCTTTCAATGTTATATCTAATCACATTAAAATATGCCTGAAGTCTGTCAAAATTTTCAGGATTATTAATCACATCATACAAACGGTTCATACCATCTCTACTTCCATTACTAGAAATAAAAGCCCCACGTGCCATTACAGCAAAAATATCGTGTGTTTGTTTTGGTAAATTAAAACTGGTAGTTTCTTCCATGTTATATAAATTCTATTTAGTTGCTTTTTCTTTTTTTGGTTTGTCTTTCAAAGGCAATATCAATGTATAACCTAATCGTTTTTTAATTTCTGTAACAGCCTCTACATAATCATGATATTGCAAACGATACTTAAAATCTAACTGATTTTGATACTCCATGGCAATTTCTACAAACAATGATAAACGTTCTTCAAACGACACTGTACCAATAGTTTTAGGGAATTTGTATTCCATTAGATACTCGAACAGGTTTAATTTTGTTTGAGTTAAAAAACGCTCCACTAATTTTTCAGTATCTAATTTTATTTGCTGTTCAAGTCCTTTATCTTTAAAATTACCTGCCATTTTATCGGCTAGGCCACGAACCATTAAACGAGTAATTTTATACTTCTCTGCAATACGCTTACATAACACATGTCCGTCATCGCTATATAAAAAGTCGATTGGAATTTTTGTTTTAGGAGTTTTATGTCCGTTGTGTTTTAAAGTATTGATGTTAGAAACTATCTCTCTAAAATTTGTTTTAAAGTGAAGCGTTCCATGATCTTTCACTTCTTTTAAACGTTGTGCTTTTTTGTAAACGTCTAGCTGATACTGAATTTTGTTAATGAAATCCGTAATATCAGTTTGAATCTCAATTAAGAAATCCAGGTTTTCAATTAAACTTGATTTTAAAGTGGAAACAATTCCAAACAATTCTGTATCGTTAGTGATATTAAAAAGCACTCGTGTTTCATCAACAATAGCATTTGTTTGTTTAATAAATTCAATAATGGTATCACGTTTCTCACGGTAATCTTCAAGCTTCTGTAATTTAATGCGGTAGTTACTTTCGTTTTTGTAAGTATCATCTACATTTTTCTGAAGCTTAATGATTTCACGAGTTAAAGTAGAATTAATTCGCTTTAAATATTTTTTTATACTACGTAAGAACCGCATTTCGCGCGCTTCTTGATAGAAGCGGATATAGCGTTTTAATTCGTTGATGTAATCGTTAATGAAGCCTGGAGTTACCTCTCCAATCTCCATAAAGTCTTCAAACATAGCAACAACAGCGTCATTTAAGCTTACAACGTTTTCATATTCGTAAAGAATATCTAGAGACACTAATTTACGGTACTGCTCTTCCGTAATATCATCTCTGCTCAACAATTCGTTTACGGTTACATGATCACGCTGACCAAATAGCAATTCCACTACACTACGATTGTAGTATAGATTTGATAGTAAATCTTTTACATTAACTTGTAAACTCATTAAAATAGTTCTGTTTAACTCTTAAAAATACGAAGGCTTTGCAGCCCAATGAATTTGGATTATTAACAAAAAACACGGTAATTAACGAAACCCGAGGTTACGAATTCGTAACTACTTGATAGATAGCTTTTTTAGTGTTAATTAGACGTTGATAACGGAATATAAAATTGATGTAAATCGAAACTTACTTAGGATTAAACATAAATGGTGTTAAATGCGTTCCATATGAGATAAGAATATAGAACTTTCTATGATTTAGTTTAAAAATAGATGGTAGTTTTGTAATGTAAAAATTGCTTATGACAGATATAGAAATTGCTCAATCCATTACTCCAATCCATATAAAAAAAATTGCTGAAAAAATTAATATCAGCGAAGATGATTTAGAATTATACGGAAAATTTAAAGCCAAATTACCGCTTCATTTAATTGATGAAGAAAACATAAAATCATCCAAATTAATTTTAGTGACCGCGCTTACTCCTACTCCAGCAGGCGAAGGAAAAACAACGGTGTCTATTGGTTTAAACGAAGGCTTAAATAAAATTGGCAAAAAAAGTATTGTGGTATTACGCGAGCCATCTTTAGGGCCAGTTTTTGGAATAAAAGGTGGCGCAGCTGGCGGCGGCTATTCTCAAGTCATTCCAATGGAAGATATTAATCTTCATTTCACAGGAGATTTTTCGGCCATTGAAAAAGCCAATAATTTTTTAGCCGCTATTATTGATAACGTTATTCAAAATCATGAGCATCATATTAAACTCGATCCAAGAACCGTAGTTTGGAAACGAGTGATTGACATGAATGATAGAAGTTTAAGAAACATCATCATTGGCATTGGAGGAAAAGCAAACGGCGTGATGAGACAAGATGGATTTAATATTACTGCTGCCTCTGAAATTATGGCCATTTTATGTTTATCAAATAGCTTATCCGATTTAAAAGAAAAACTTGGAAATATATTTGTAGGTTTTACCTATAATAACGAACCCGTTTATGCGAGAGATTTAAAAGCTGAAAACGCGATGACGATTTTACTAAAAGATGCGATTCAACCAAATTTAGTGCAAACATTGGAAGGAAATCCAGCCATTATTCATGGTGGACCATTTGCAAATATCGCTCAAGGAACCAATTCGATTTTAGCAACAAAAATGGGATTATCTCTTGGAGATTATGTAGTAACCGAGGCTGGATTTGGCGCCGATTTAGGAGCGGAGAAATTTTTAAATATTAAATGTGGTTACGGTAAACTAAAACCAAGTATTGTCGTTATTGTCGCTACTATTAGAGCATTAAAACATCATGGAGGTGCGTTGCCAAATGAACTCAATACGCCCTCTGTTGAGAAACTTAAAAAAGGGTTTTGCAACTTAGAAAAACATATTGAAAATATCCAAAAATTCGGCATCACTCCTGTTATTGCTATTAATCATTTTGTGAAAGATACGGATGAGGAAATTAATGCATTGATTGAGCTTTGCTTTCAGTTAAACGTAAAAGCTGTTTTAAGTAGAGGCTGGTTATTAGGTGGAAATGGTACGCAAGATTTAGCAAGAGCAGTAGTTGAAGAAATTGAAAAAAACTCAACTTCTACATTCAAGCCATTATACGATTGGAATTCGAGTATTAAACAAAAAATCCAAACCATAGCAAAAGAAATTTACGGAGCAGATGATGTGGAATATAATGCCAAAGCTGAGCAAGATTTGAAACGTATTGAGAAATTAGGATTAGCACATCTACCTATTTGCATGGCAAAAACTCAAAAATCATTTTCGGATAATGAAAAGTTAATTGGACGACCAACAAATTTCACAGTCACCGTTCGCGAATTTGAAATTGCAGCCGGCGCTGGCTTTATCATTCCTATTTTAGGAAACATGATGCGTATGCCAGGATTGCCTTCTGTTCCAGCTTCTGAAGGAATGAGTATTGATGATAATGGAACTATTAGTGGTTTGTCCTAACAAAATTATATCTTTAACTTATGCTATTTACTAAACAACATATAAGCCTTAAAAGTACCAGTTTATTCTCCTCTTTATTTGAAGATTATATTAATCAATCTTCTCAGGTAAAACCATTTTATAATCACCATATTAATAAGACAGATTTTTCTATTTATTTAGAGAAAAACAAATTTGATTATTTAAATAGACCAGTTTTAGTAAAAGCACTTCAATCACAAGCAAAATTAGTTGCGAATACTTCTTCAGCATCATTATCTAATATTCAATTATTAGAAAACAATAACACGTATACCATTACGACGGGGCACCAATTATGTTTATTTACTGGGCCACTCTATTTTATTTATAAAATTGCGAGTACTATCAATTTATGTAAGTCGTTAAAAGAAAATTTTTCAGATAAAAACTTTGTGCCTGTTTATTGGATGGCGAGTGAAGATCATGATTTTGAAGAAATAAATCATGCTAATGTATTTGGTAAAAAAGTAATTTGGAATAGTACTCAGAAAGGAAGTGTTGGCGAGTTTAGCACTGAAGGATTGCAAGAAGTGATTGCTGAATTAAAAACTATTTTAGGCGACAATGAAAAAGCTAATGAAATACTATCTGTATTTGAAAAGACATACATTAATCATACTAATTTAGCAGATGCGACACGTTACCTGGTAAATGAGCTTTTTGGAGAATACGGTATTATCATTTTAGACGGGAATGATTCAGAGCTAAAACAATTATTTAAAGAAGAATTTAAAAAAGATATATTCGAAAATACTTCTTACAAATTAGTTTCAGGAACAATTACTGAATTACAAAAAAATTATTCGGCACAAGTTACTCCTCGAGAAATTAATATTTTTTATAAAGAAAAAGGCTTAAGAGAACGAATTGAAAAACAAGGTGAACGTTTTGTGGTTTTAAATACCGAGCTTAGTTTTTCTAAGGAAGAAATAGAAACTGTCATTCAAACTACTCCAGAAAAATTAAGTCCAAATGTGGTACTGAGACCATTATACCAGCAAAAAATACTACCAAATATTGCCTATGTGGGCGGACCAGGGGAATTGGCATATTGGTTAGAATACAAAACAATGTTTGACTCATTCAATATTCATTTACCTATTTTAATGCCTCGTAATTTTGTGGTGCTGCTAGATAAAGGCACGCAAAATAAATTACAAAAATTAAATTTAACCTTTAACGATACATTTAAAGATGGTGAAGAATTGGTAAAGCAATTTATTAAAACTCAACATAACGATATTCATTTAGAAGGTGCCAAAAAGCAACTAACAGAAATTTACGCTTCAATTACTGAAACCGTTAATAGCATTGACAAATCATTAGTAGGCACTACAGAAGCTGAAAAACAAAAAGCTATCAATGGCATTGCAACTATTGAACAAAAAATTAATAGAGCTTTAAAACAAAAATCAGAAACGGATGTGAACCAAATTTGGAGTATCAAAGAAAAATTATTTCCAAAAGGTACGCCACAAGAACGTTATGATAATTTTAGTATGTATTATACTAAATATGGAAAAGAATTTATCTCTACCATAATGGGAAACCTCACATATGATTTAGAGAGTTTTGAATACACTGTTTTAAAAGAGAACTAAAAAAGAAACTACAAATCTTCGTCTGCTACTCGCTTACCTCTAATCAATTTCCAAATTGTAGCAATTTGTTTTCTGAAAATAAATGCCATTAATAGATAAGGCACAATCATTAAGTAAATAATTCCTTGATTAATCCCGCCAGCGACAGAGTTTTTTTGTCCTTGACTACTTTCAACCGTTGCTTTACACATAGCACATTGCGCTTCTGCAATGTTTGGTAAAAAAACAAAAACAACTAAAATAAAAAATATGAAATAGTACTTTTTCACATCACAAAGTTACACAATATCTAAATTAAATTATACTGTTTTTTAAGTAATAATCATCATGATTGGTTTTTTAACATAATTAAAGCCCACATTCTTCCAGTTTTACCACTATCTCTTCGATAGGAAAAGAAATCTGGTTCGGTTGTACAACGATTCATACTCCAAATATTTTTGTCTTGTATCCCTGATGAGCACAAAACATATTTGTTAGCTAACAATAAGTCTAATTGTCTGTTATTCCAACAATTTTCAGAAAAACGCTGTTCTTTAAACTGCTCGATTACTTCTTCACTAACTTCATAGTTTTCAGCTCCTATGCCTTGACCGATAGCTACTTTTATATACTGTGGTTCAGCGCCTAACATTATCATTTCCTCAATTGTATTTCTTGCAATCCTTGCCAAAGTTCCTTTCCAGCCACAATGCGCCGCGCCAATTACTTGATTTTTTGCGTCGTAAAATAGTATTGGATAGCAGTCAGCAGCTCCCACAGCAATCGCTAAGTTTTTTTTATTGGTGACTAAGACATCACCTGTTTGTTTTCCAACCTGAGCTTGACAAACTATATTGCTATGTATTTGATTTAAATACGAAACTTGGCTCATATCAATACCTAAATCGCTTAAAGCACGTTTTCTGTTTTCTGCAATATTATCGGGTAAATCTTCCGTACCACCTAAATTCAAGCTCAAAAATGGCTCAGGTGAAACGCCGCCATGACGCGTTGAAAATCCATGAATCGTGTTAATTTGTGGGCTTTTTATCCAATACATTTTTGTAGTGTTTCAGCCATAAATTTAGTAAATTAGCCCTGATTTTGTGGGTTATTTTTTAAACCACATAGAATCATAGGAAAAAAGGCCAAAGATAGAAAAACTAGTTTTTTTCACAGAGTACTAAGTGAAAAAGCGAAGCTTCTATCGTTTCCTTCCATAAAACAATTTCTATGTATCTATGTGGTTAAATAGTTCACAACACTAATTTTAAAATAATTTAAATAAATATAAAATTGACTTTCAACGACTTTAATTTCGATCAATCATTAATAGATGGTTTGCAATCTATGGGTTACAAACTACCTACTCCAATACAACAACAAGCCATTCCTGTTATTCAGGCTGGTAAAGATTTAATTGCCTGCGCACAAACTGGTACTGGAAAAACAGCTGCATTTGTTTTACCTGTTTTAGATAAAATCATCAAAACAAAAAAAGGCGGTATCAATACGTTAATTATTGCCCCTACTCGCGAATTAGTATTGCAAATCGACCAGCAAATTGAAGGCATGGCTTATTTTTGTGGTGTAAGTTCTATTGGTATTTATGGCGGCAACGATGGTGTTACATGGGAACGTCAAGCAAAAGCATTGCGCGAAGGAGTTGATATTGTTATTGCTACTCCAGGTCGCTTAATTGCCTTATTACAATCTGGTGATGTAAAATTTGAAACTATTGAGCATTTAATTTTAGATGAAGCCGATCGTATGTTGGATATGGGTTTTGCGGATGATATTAAAACCATTTTAAAATACGTTCCTGAGAAAAGACAAACGATTATGTTCTCAGCAACCATGGCTCCAAAAATTAGAGTACTTGCTGGGCATTTATTACAAAACCCAGAAACAATTAATATTGCTATTTCTAAGCCAGCTGCAGGTATTGTGCAACAAGCTTATGTTGTTTATGATGGACAAAAAGAAAAATTATTAAAAGAGATTTTAAAAAATGAAGATTTTTCTTCGGTTATAATTTTCTCTTCTACCAAAGAAAAAGTAAAAGAATTAGCACAAACATTTAAAGCGCTTAAATATTCGGTTCAAGGTTTTTCTTCTGATTTAGAGCAAACAGAGCGTGAAGAAATTATGCGAAATTTTAAAGCGCGTAATCTTAGAATTTTAATTGGAACAGATATTTTATCTCGTGGTATTGATGTAGATGGCATTTCATTAGTTGTAAACTTTGATGCACCGCCTGATCCAGAAGATTACATTCACCGTATTGGTCGAACAGCTCGTGCGGCAAAAGCAGGTGTTGCTATTACATTTATTAACGAAAAAGATCAACCTCGTTTTGCACAAATTGAAGCCTTAATGGGAATTGACGTCACAAAAATGCCAATCCCTGAAGAATTTGGGAAAGGGCCTGAATATAACCCAGATGCAGCTAAAAAGAAATTTGATAAGCCTCGTGCATCAGGAAATAAATCGAAGCCTGGTTTTAAGAAAAAACCATTTCACGGACCAAAAAAAGCATAATTATTACACAAAATTGTATATTTAAACATTAAAAAAATGGATAATTCATCTACTACATTAGAGATTAAAAATATAGATACTACTATGAACTCAAAAATAGCTTTACTAGAACAAAAACAAGCCGAAGCACTTTTAGGTGGCGGACAAAAGCGTATTGATTCTCAACATAAAAAAGGAAAGTTAACTGCTCGTGAGCGTTTACACTTTTTATTAGATGAAGGTAGCTTTGAGGAAATTGGTATGATGGTTACTCATCGAAGTAAAGATTTTGGTTTAGAAAAAGAACAATATTTAGGAGATGGTGTAGTAACTGGCTACGGTACCATCAATGGCCGTTTAGTGTATGTATTCTCTCAAGACTTTACAGTGTTTGGCGGTTCTTTATCTGAAACTCATGCAGAGAAAATTTGTAAGGTGATGGATTTAGCCATGAAAAATGGTGCGCCTTTTATTGGATTAAATGATAGTGGTGGAGCTCGTATTCAAGAAGGTGTTGTTTCTCTTGGCGGTTATGCCGATATTTTTTATCGTAACGTAAGAGCAAGTGGTGTTATCCCTCAATTATCAGGGATTATGGGGCCATGCGCTGGTGGCGCGGTTTACAGTCCTGCAATGACAGATTTTATTTTAATGGTGGAGAATACAAGTTACATGTTTGTAACAGGACCTAACGTTGTAAAAACTGTTACACATGAAGAAGTAACTTCTGAAGAATTAGGCGGGGCAATGACACACGCTAGCAAAAGCGGTGTGACTCATTTTGCTTGCGCTAATGAAATTGAAGCGATTAATAATATCAAACAAATTTTAAGTTATGTTCCTCAAAACTGTGAGGAAGATGCTCCAAGTGTTCCATACGAAAACACAGGTTCTGAATTGAGACCTGAATTAAATACCATTATTCCTGATAACGCCAACCAACCATACGATATCAGAGAAGTAATTGAAAAAGTAATTGATGATAATAGCTTTTTAGAAATTCACAAAAACTTTGCAGAAAATATCGTTGTTGGTTTTGCTCGTTTAGCAGGACGTTCAATTGGTATTGTAGCTAATCAACCTGCTGTATTAGCAGGTGTATTAGATATTCACTCATCAACTAAAGCAGCACGTTTTGTACGATTCTGTGATTGCTTTAATATACCATTATTAGTATTTGAAGATGTACCAGGATTTTTACCTGGAACAGATCAAGAGTGGAATGCGATTATTACAAATGGTGCAAAATTATTATATGCATTCAGTGAAGCAACAGTTCCAAGAATTACAGTAATTACACGTAAAGCATACGGTGGAGCTTATGATGTAATGAACAGTAAACACATTGGTGCTGACATGAACTACGCTTGGCCAAGTGCTGAGATTGCTGTGATGGGGGCAAAGGGTGCCGCAGAAATTATTTTCAAAAACGAAATTTCGGTAGCAGCAAATAAAGATGAGAAATGGAAAGAGAAAGAAACAGAATATCAAACGATGTTTGCTAACCCATACCGTGCAGCAGAAAGAGGATTTATTGACGAAGTGATTAAGCCTGAACAAACTCGCGAAAAATTAATTCGTGCCTTTAAAATGCTTGAAAACAAAGTAGATAAATTGCCTAAGAAAAAACACGGGAATATTCCATTATAGAAATGTTTACGATTGCTTTATTAATAGGTATTGCCATCATTTCATTAGTGTTAACTGTTGTTGCGCTTGTATTTGGAGTCATTGCATTTGCTAATAGTAAGCCAAGTAAATTTATTTGGTTGACCACTTTTTTGATTGGTTTAACGAGTATAATTATTTGTGTGATTTTAGCAGTAACAAAAACAGTAAACGCCGTTGAAAAATTTACTGAAAACACAATTGGTCAGTTTGAAAACATGACAGATAGTTTATCGTCGTTTGAAAGTGTAGACCAACATCAAGCTAATAGTTCTAGTGCACAAATACAATTACTAAAAAGCTACTTAGATCCTACAGTTCTAAATAATGAACCAGAAGAATTTTATAGCTACTTAGGATTTAAAGACTACTATCGTTACCCTTTACGATATCCTTATTCCATTCATTGTATTTACGATCAAACAACAGGAGAATTATATAACGAAATAAATGTAACAAGATTTGATGAAAATGATAATGGAGAAATATATTCAGGGATAGAACAAATTAATAAAATAGCATTTGATAAAAATCATTTGTTAATAGAACAAGAAATTACATCTTCCAGAACTGATAAATTAAAATACCGTTACGTATTGTTTAATTTCAATTCGGAGAAAAAAGAAGAATATTCAACATTACAAAAACTACTTGAATCGGCTAAAGAAAAAGGCTATAATGGGCCTGATACGTTAATGAGCTTGAAGCAATATTATTTATTATTTTAAAATTTAGCATTAAACTCTATTAAGAGTTTGCAAACTTCAAGGTATTTTGTCAATGGCAAGGTTTTTTCAATATCATAAATATCATGATAAGAAGTAATGCCGCCCATTGTGTAAATAAAGAAACTAGGAACGCCTTTTTCTGAAAACCAATAGTGATCGCTATTAGCTGCTTTTCCTCGTTGCTTAACTTGTTTCAAATAATTTTTCTCTAAATTAATTTGATTTAATTTCTCAAACTGATCTTTAAACACTGTGGCATTCACCACCATAATACCATCATCACCGGTTCCTAACAAATCTAAATTGGTTAAAAATTTAATTTTTGATAAAGGAAAAATAGGATGTTCTGAATAATATTTAGAACCTAATAAACCAGCTTCTTCGCCACTAAAAAATATAAATGCCACCGAATATTTAGAAGGATGCGCTTTATAATATTTTGCTAAATTTAATAACACACTTACTCCACTTGCATTATCATTAGCGCCAGGAAAATAAGTTCTACTACCCATGGCTCCTAAATGATCATAATGAGCTGTGAATACTAAAAAACTATCAGGTTGTTGAGTCCCTTTAATGTAGCCACATAAATTTTGAGATTTAAAATTTGGAATGAATTTATTTTCAAAAATAACCCCGATGTTTTTTAACTCATTAGGAAAAGAATCTTTTAATAACTCAATCGTAGTATTATCCGATAATTCAGTTTCAACTGTGTACGTTAATTTTTTTTTCAATTTTACTTGAAGTGGAACTCGTTGACGCCCATCATTAGCTTCATAAGTCACACTATCTGTTTTAAACAACTGAAAACCTGCTTTTATGGTTTTCGCAGATGGGTAAATTAAATAGTGCTTTCCTGCGACTAAAATTTTGCCATCTAAAATCACTGACATTTGTCCTGGAAAGGTGTTCACAGGAAAAGTGTAAAACTGAGAATAAGATTTACCAAATTTATCAAGTCCAATTGCTTTTAATTCTTTAGAAATATAAGCGGCCGCTTTATTAACACCGTCATTTACATAACCACGACCTAATAATTCTTTAGAAGTTAGTTTTTTAATTACTTCGCGCGCATACATTGTATCTTGACTGTATGCTTGAGAGAAGAGAAAGGGAAATAAAATTAATATAATTTGTTTCATGGAATTTATATAAACTGCGACTCGCTCAGCTAGATAAATACTGTCCACTGAGTGTCAATGAAGTGTTAAGAAAATCGTTTTTGTGCTAATGTAAATAAATTTTTTACAACCTCATTATCATCTTTCCATTCGTAAATAGATTTGAGTCCATTTAAATAATTATCTAACTCGTGAATGGTACTCACTGCATTAATTTGTTCGATAGCGATATTATATTCAATTGCATTAGAGGCAAATAACTCATTAATAAATCTAAATTTATCATTAATGTTAATTGCTATTTTTGGCAATTCTTTAGTTATTGGTGCGTTTGTAGCTTGTGTTTTTTCTACAACTGACTCAACTGCTTTCTCAGCAACTGCAGCCTTAACTTCGGCATTAGCTTTATCCTCATTTTTAACATAATCTTTCACCTCATTAATTTTAGCCTCAACAGCTTGTTCTATAATAGGTTCTATAATCACAGCTTTTTCTATTGGTGTAGGAACATTCATTAGCTTGATATGTAAGTTCAAATCAGGAGAAATATCTTTATGTTCCTTCAACACTAAAAATGCTGAAACTAGTTTATTAGTTTGGTGAATAGCATTATGCAATTGTTCTGCATATTGAGTGCTAGGGGAAGGATGTTTTTCAAATTTATCAATAGCCATTTTTAATTCTTGTAATGACGTTTGAAGTTGTTTCTGTAAAATATCCGTTTGCATAATGTGAATAATTAAAAATTAAAAATACTGCATTTTATGGATACTTAGTTTATTTTTAGATTTTGTTATCAATATATAATAAACATGTTTTTAGAAAACATTAAACATAGTACAGGGCGCAAAGGCTGGATAGAGGTCGTTTGTGGCTCCATGTTTTCTGGAAAAACAGAGGAATTAATCCGACGTTTAAAACGTGCTCAATTTGCCAAACAAAAAGTAGAAATTTTTAAACCACAACTCGATACTCGTTACCACGAAGAAAAAGTAGTATCCCATCAAGGTAACGAAATACATAGCACGCCTGTTCCATCAAGTTCAAACATTTTATTACTAGCTAATGATGTAGATGTGGTTGGAATTGACGAAGCCCAGTTTTTTGATATGGAATTAGTAAATGTCTGCAACCAATTGGCTGATAGTGGTGTACGTGTAATCATTGCTGGTTTAGATATGGATTTTAAAGGTCAACCATTTGGACCAATGCCTGCATTATTAGCCTGTGCGGAATACGTCACTAAAGTTCATGCCATTTGTATGCATTGTGGTAGTTTAGCACATATATCTCACCGAACATCTAACGAAACGAGTTTAGTATTATTGGGCGAAACAGATAGCTACGAGCCATTATGTAGAGATTGCTATAATGAGGCTAATAAAGAAAAGTAATTACTTACTCTCTCCTTGTTTTTCTTTAACTATTCTCAAGCACAATACAGCTAAAATAAAAGTCATTGGAGTAAACACAAATTTCTCAAAGTTTGTAGCAGCAAATAAATTTCCAATAGTATTTAAACTGAACAAAAAGAAAATAAACCAAATGAACCCGTTTAAAAATCTTACTGGAACATTCCATTTTAAATAATTAGCCTTAATCGCAATAACAAATATTATAACTGTATTAATACTTAACGAGAAAAATTCAAATACTCGCATTTCACTCACACTATTTATTTTTCCAGCCCAAACTATGTTGTAAGGGATTATTTCAGTCAAAACTAATAAGTGAAATAAGCTTACCATACTTAAAATAACAAGTACTATGTCTATTGCCTTTTTGTATGGGATTTGACTAATCATTATATTTCGATTTTTTTATTACGTCGTTAATCTCATCGATCACCATGTCGGGCGCTTCCTTATGAATGAAATGTCCAATTTTGTATGATGAAATAACTTTTGTTTGTGGATTGATACTTTTCCAGTTTTCAAAAAAGTTTACACGAAATTCCATTTCCTTATTCACATAATCATTATCTGCATCAATTTTTCTAGCAATCATTATTGTCATTGGAATATCAGTAGGTAATTTTAAATCTTTCACAATCCTTTGATTGGTAGAAAATCCAGCGCTATCAAAATCAAAACATTGTTTAGATTCTGCTCTATTTGCTTTGTATTTACCTTCTAACCTTAAATAAGATTTAAACTCATCTCTAAACACCACTTTATCTGAATCATTTCTAATTCCTAATCCGTTCTTAAATTCATACTCATGAGAAGGATCAATAAATACCATTCCTGAAATATCTTTAGGATACATGTTTACATAACAACGCATAATATAAGTTCCTAATGCATGTCCTACCAAAATATATGGCGATTTAATTTTTTCTTTCATTAATAATTCATGTAATTCAAATGCCATCGTATCTACTGTTCTATCTCCTCTAAAAGATTCTGATTTCCCAAGCCCTGCTCTATCGTATGCAAAAATCTGATTAGTTTTTTTAAGTTTATCGTACACTTTTTTAAAATCGCCGCAATCGCGCCCTTTGCCTGTTAAAAACACAACTGTTGGTTCGCCCTTACCTTGAACAACCACATATTGTTTTTTGCCACGTAAATAAGTATAATAACCATCGTCTCCTTCAGAGTATATCCAAGAAGAAAGAGCTACTAATAATAGTATTGGCGCACATATTTTGATAAATAATTTCATAGTTAAACTTTACTTCACAAACACATCTGTAAACTCAAAACGCTTACCATTAAATAAGCCTTTATCGCTTAATTTTAATTCTGGTATTACTAATAATGCCATAAACGATAAACTCATATAAGGCGCCCGTAATTTGCTTCCTAAAGCTTTGGCACGTTGATCTAATTTAGTATAAGCTACCGCCACTTCTTCAGCAGCCTGATTAGTCATAATACCTGCAATAGGTAATTCTAAAACCAGCTCTTCAGCTCCGTTGGCTAAAGAAATTCCTCCTTTAGCTTTGATAATTAAATTAACGGCTCTACACATGTCATCATCATTGGTTCCAACCACCACAATATTATGGCAATCGTGGGCAACACAACTAGCAATAGCTCCGTGCTTTAATCCAACGTTTTTAATAAATGCTTTTGCAACGGGAGCGTCATGATAGCGATTCACTACAGCTATTTTTAAAATATCTTGTTCAATATTTGACTCTTCAAATCCTTTTATAGAATAAGATTGAACGCATAACTCATCTGTAATTAATTGCCCATCCAAACATTCAATCACTCTAATTCTGTCGCTTTCGTTTTTTAATTTAAAATCTACAGCCGGTTTTAAACTACAATTAAAATTATTGACAATAGGTGCATTAACAGATGTGATAAATGATTGACCATTTTCTGCAACTAGATTTCCACTAATGTATGTTTTTAGAATAGTAAAATCATCTATGTTATCAATCTCAATAAAATCAGCACTATCTCCTACTTGTAATAAACCTATTGGGAGCTTGTAGTGATTAATAACATTATAAGAAGCCGCTCTTAAAACGTCATATAAATCATGTCCAAGTTTAATGGCACGTTTTACATGATCATTGATATGTGATTCTATTAAATTATCTGGATGTTTATCATCACAACAAAACATTATTTGTTCAGGATACTCCTTTAATAGAGAGATTAAGGTTTCAAAATTCTTTGCGGCACTTCCTTCTCTAATCAAGACTTTTACACCATGTTGCAATTTCTCTAAAGCTTCTATATATCCAAAACATTCATGATCGGTAGTGATGCCTGCGTCAAAATAATGCTTCATGTCATCGCCCATCAAACCTGGCGCATGGCCATCGATAGGTTTGTTATGCTTTTTCGCTGATGCGATTTTTTTTAAAACTTCTTCGTCTTTATAAATTACACCCGGAAAATTCATCATCTCTGCCAAATAAACTACTTCCTTTCGTGATAATAATTGATCAATGTCATTTGAATCTATAACCGCTCCAGCTGTCTCAAAATTGGTGGCTGGTACACAAGAGGGTGCACCAAAATAAAAATGAAAAGGCACTTGTTTGGCATTATCAATCATGTAATCAACTCCTGAAACCCCCAGTACATTTGCAATTTCATGAGGGTCGGAAATTGTTCCAACTGTTCCATGAGTAACGGCAATACGAGCAAATTCAGAAGGAACTAACATACTACTTTCTACATGCACATGTGCATCAACAAATCCTGGTAAAATATAAGTGTTTAGTGTTTCTGAAATTTTAGTAATAGAAACTATTTTACTATTATCGATGACAACTTCAGCTGCATAAATTTTTTTAGCAATAATGTCTATAAGATTTGATTTAATAGTCATACAAAGTTTTTTAATCGCAAAAAATCAGTCACGCATTGCATGATTACTGAAAAACGCAAAGAGATTTACTATTCTTTAATTCCCAATTTATTAGAATATTTCTTATATAAATCCGTTTGAAAATTATGAAGATTAATTTGTCTTCCATTGATATAAGCCAAAATAATCTTATTGGTTCTCATGTCTAAAATGTCACCTTCCGAAACGACGATAGAAGCAAACTTTCCATTTTCAATACTTCCAACAAATTGATCAATCCCTAAAATTTTTGCTGAGTTCAAAGTAACACTTTGCAGAGCTTGTTCTTTAGTTAAACCATAAGCAGCAGCGGTGCCTGCTAAAAACGCAATATTACGTGCATTCATCGCTTCCATATCTCCTTGATTTTGTAGACAAAATAATACTGAATCCTTCTGCAATAAATATGGCAATTTATATAATAAATTAATATCAGCCTCTGGTAAATCTGGCAAATCATGTAAACGATTTAGCATCACTGCCACTTTATTTTCTCTCAACATCTTGGTTACTTTATAACTGTCTTTACCACCAACCAAAACCATTTTTTTGATATTGAATTTTTTAGAGAAATTGATTGCTCCTATAATATCTTTTACATAATCAGCATGAATATATAAATTTTTAGAACCATCAAAAATGCCTTTCATAGCTTCAAAACGCAGATTCTTTTCTATAATATTAGCAGTATTATAATATGCCAAAGCGTTTTCAAAAAAAGTACTTAGCTCATTTACTTGTTCAGTGTATTTATTATTTTTTTCGCTTGGTTCTGGTTCTGCCCACCAACCATGACGTTGAATTGTTTTTGGAAAATTTACGTGTACTCCATCATCCGCTCTAATTACTGCGTCTTCCCAGTTCCATCCATCCGTTGCTAAAACAGATGACATTCCGCTAATCACACCATAACGAGGTGTTGATTGTGTATATAAAACACCGTTAGTTTTTACGGTTTCTAAAATTTTACTTTCAGCATTGTAGGCAATTAAACTTCGAATATGAGGATTGTATTCGCCAACCTCTGCGAAATCACTAGTTTGGCGCACCGCTTCTGCTTCTTGTAAACCTAAAATACAATTTGGCGCAATTAATCCCGGATAAATATGTTTACCCGACAAATCAATAGCTGTATCAAATTTAGAAATATCAATTCTTATCAATCTAGCATCCGCCACTAAATCAATCTTTCCATCTTTAATAGAAACTAAACTATTTTCAATGACCTCGCCATTACCAATGTGAGCAACCGCATTTTTTAATAAAATATGTTTCTTGTTTTGTGCAGATAATAATATGCTGAGCAATAAAAACGAAATCAAAAATTTAGTCATAGTTTCTATGTTTGGTAATAGGTAAATATAATAAAAAAATAAAGTAACTTCGAGACCTAAACTTTTTGGCTTCATGGGTAAAAAAATCATTAAACAGGCAAAACCGCACCGTATTCTGCTTCAGTCTATCGTTACAGCCTTAACCACCATTTTTATTGATAATAAATATGCAGATAAGGTTATTGAAAAAACATTGAAGGAAAATCCAAAGTTTGGGAGCCGAGATCGACGATTTATAGCGGAAACTACCTACGACATCGTTCGTAATTACCGCCTATTAAGCTATTTAGCAGATACTAAAGATAGTTTTTGGGATATATTGGGGGTTTATTTTATCATTAGACATTTACCAATGCCTGATGAACGAGACTTTAAAAACCTCAACGAAAAAACAATAATTGACAAATACAAAGCAATTAAAGATCAAAAAATACTTCAATCTTACCCAGATTGGCTTTGGGATTTAGGCGAACAAGAGTTAGGTAAGGATGTTTGGGAAACCGAGGCAAAAGCTCTGAATAAACAAGCTGAAGTAGTATTGCGTGTTAATACGTTAAAAACAAAAAAAGCAATTTTAAAACAGCACTTAGCTGAACAAGAGGTAGAAGTTGAATTTTTAGAAGGTTATAATGATGCCTTGATTTTATCAAAGCGTCAGAATTTATTTTCAAATCCCTTATTTAAACTAGGTTTATTTGAATTACAAGATGCAGGATCACAACATATTTCAGAATTTTTAAATGTGGAACCTGGCATGCGCGTGATTGATGCTTGTGCTGGTGGCGGTGGAAAAACCTTACATATTGCTGCTTTGATGCAAAATAAAGGGCGTATCATTTCGATGGACATCACTCAGTGGAAATTGGACGAACTGAAAAAACGAGCTCGCAGAGCAACCGCTAGCAATATTGAACCTCGCTTAATTGAAGGCACTAAAACTATTAAACGTCTAGAAAATACAGCCGACAGATTATTATTAGATGTGCCCTGCAGTGGAACTGGCGTTATTAAACGTAATCCAGATGCTAAATGGAAATTAAACGTGGATTTTATAGAACGCACAAAAGATATTCAGAAAAAAATATTGAATGAATATTCTTCGATGACAAAAAAAGGTGGTCAATTAGTGTATTCTACTTGCAGTGTTTTGCCAAGTGAAAACAGAAAGCAAGTAGATGACTTTTTAGCAAACAATAAAGATTTTGAGTTAATTAAAGACAAAACCATCTTGCCTAGTGAAGGTTTTGATGGCTTTTATATGGCTTTGATGAAACGAGTTAACTAATTTAATAATCTAACAAAAACAATATCTATGAAAAAAATCATTACTCTCTTGGCTCTCTTTACTTCTATGATAAGTATCGGACAAACTAAAATTGAAAATGTAGATGCAGCAACATTTAAAAAATTAATTGATGAGAAAAAATCTTATTTAATTGATTTAAGAACAGATGATGAATTAAAAAATAAAGGCTTTATAAAGGGCGCTGCACAAATTGATTATTTTAAAAAAGATGCTGAAGTTGTTATAGGGAAATTAGATAAGAAAAAAACTTATTTAATTTATTGTGCTGGTGGCGGAAGAAGCGGCGAATGCGCCGAATTAATGCAGAAACTAGGATTTACTCATGTGGTAAATTTGGAAAAAGGATTTGATGATTGGAAGAAAAAAGGATTCGAAGTTGAAACAAAAAAATAAACCTAATAAAAAAAGCCGCTTTATAAGCGGCTTTTTTTATGAATTTCACTACTTGTAACCAACCATAAACACCGCACAGCCGCTATATGAACCTTCTTCTGTTGGAGGAACAATATAATCAACGAATACACGTCTAACTTTCGAAACTTCAAATATAAACTCTTTTTTATCAGCCATATCCTTAGATGAAAACAATAATTTTCTGTTTTTAGAGTCTTTGTCCTTATTGTAAATTTGAACTTCTACTTGTTTGGGCAAAGCTTCCATCTCAAAAACTATACGATATTTTTCTCCAATAAATAAAGGAACTTCTACCTCTTTAAGCGTTTCTTTCTTTTTATATAAAATGCGTGTCAACTCAGAGCTATCATATTTATAAGGCTCTAATGTACTTTTTGCTTTTTCTTTTAACTCTTTAGCATTACATAATACATCGCCACCTTGAAATGCCATTACAACAAAAACAAGAATAGTATAAAATAGAGGTTTTATAATTTTTTTCATAATCAATGTTTTTAATCAACCATACTTGTTCTTAATGCTTTTACAGAATCAGCTATTGCTTTAAATTCTGAATCTGTAACAGGCATTAAGTTAAAATCCATTTCTTCATCTTTCTGCATAGCAGCCTTTACAGATGCTATGGCATTAAATTCAGCATTAATTTTTTCAATGGAAGTAATTAATTGCGTTACTTCTTGTTCTGCATTTTGATGGCTTTTTAAGGCTTTAATTAATGTTTCAGAAAGCAGTAGTTGTTCCAGTAAACTTGCTAATACTTTCTTGTTTTTTTCCTTTGCATATACTTCAATCGCAATATACATGCTTTCTGTCCAAGCTCCAGTAAAAGCAATGACGGTAATGTGTTTTTGCTTATTTTGTTCAAACATCACATCGGTTTTTAATTGAACATTAGAAACAATTTTCACTACAGAATCTTCATTTGCAATATTTTTATCAAAACGCTGAGCCATATTATCGCTTTCAAATGCTTGATTTAAGCCCAAATAAGAACCCATATCTTTGCAAGCTTTTAAATACTCTTTCGACTCTTGATATTTCTTATTAAATAAACAATAAGCTAAATCAGCGCTATAAACGCCAAAATTTGTTGCACGTTTATAATTACTGGTATTATATTTAGATACGTTAGATTTATTATTTAAAAGATTTGGAATAAATCCAGCTCCTGACTTCTTAAACACATAGGCAATTTGCAGTGCCGAAGGAAGATTATAAGACACTTCGTTTTCCTCAGATGATTCCAAACTATCTAAAACAACTGACAAAGTATCAAGTCCCTTTGGTGTTTCATTGCTATTATCTTCTTCCGTGTTGCTTCCGCAAGAAACTAAAGCCATCATCAAGGCAAAAAATGGAATAGCTAAATATTTAAAATTCATAGTTTTCATTATATATAGGGCTCAAAATTACTACTTTTTACTGAGATAATACTTCGATCGCCTTTAAAATACATTTATCCTTTTGATTAATAATAGGATAATAGGCATCTTTATCAAACACATCTCTGCCGATGAAAGCCTTTAAATAAGGTTTTAGTGCTTCATTTGTTTTCTCCTTAGTTACATTTTCTAAATTAATGTTTTGCTTTGAGCAATATTGATAAAAATCCCCTAAAATAGTATTATCAATTTCAAATTTATCGATGTAGTTTTTAGCCGTCTTAAATTCTTTTAATTTTATTCTGTTCTTGTCTGCGTATTCAAAAGCAAATGTGTTAATAGCTCCTGCATAAAACACTTTATTTAAATAAGAATTTGTTTTTGCTGTATCTATCGGTACAAAAACATCAGGCATAATGCCTCCTCCTCCATACACAGTTTTACCTTCTGGCGTTTTATATAATTTAGTTTTATCTAATTTAATACTGTCTTTATTTAATAATTCGCCGTTTGTGTATCGATCATACTCTTCATTATAATATTGATCCTTGTCCTCAGAATATGGTTTTTGAATACATCTACCAGTAGGTGTGTAGTATCTAGCAATTGTCAATCTAATAGCAGAGCCATCTGGTAATTGCAATTGATCTTGTACTAATCCTTTTCCAAAACTTCTTCTACCAATTACGGTCCCTCTATCATTATCCTGAATAGCACCCGCTACAATTTCACTAGCACTTGCTGATCCTTCATCAATTAATATAACCAAAGGATTACTTTCAAAACTACCACGCGTTGTAGCTTTATATGTTTTTTTTGGATTAGCTTTTCCCTGAGTATAAACAATTTGTAACCCATTAGTTAAAAATTCATCAGAAATATCAACTGCTGCATTTAAGTATCCTCCTGGATTACCTCTCAAATCCAAAATTAATTTTTTCATTCCCTGTTTACTTAATTCGTTAAAGGCTTTTAAATATTCATCATAAGTTGTAGCTGCAAATTTGCTTATTTTTATGTAGCCAACATCTGTCTTTACCATATAGGAGGCGTCTATACTATACAAGGGAATTGCATCACGAGTGATATTGAATTCTAAAGGCTTTGATATCCCATTTCTTAAAATACTTACTTTAACTATTGTTCCGCTTTTTCCTCTCAGTTTATCAAACACTTCCTTATTAGTAATTTTTACTCCAGCTACATTCTTCCCTTCCACTTTCACAATTTTATCTCCAGCTCTAATACCTATTTTTTCAGACGGACCACCTTCAATTGGGTTTATAACCCTAATTGTATCTTTAATAATATTAAACTCCACTCCAATTCCATCAAAATTACCTTCTAAAGGTTCATTAACTGTTTCAAATTCACTAGCGGCAATATAACTAGAATGAGGGTCAAGACTTTGCAACATAGATGTTACTGTTTTTTCAACTAAATCTTTTTTGTCAATAGTGTCAACATATTGGTACTCTATATAGTCCAGCAAACTGTTAATTTTACTATTTGTTGATGAATGATAATTTTGATTTGTAGTTGATCCGCTACTAGCACGATTATTTAAAAAGTAACCCAACCAAATACCTAATACCAAAACAAAGGACAATATTATAGGTAAAAAAACGTTGTTTTTTTTAGGAGGTGTGGATGGGTCAAAGTCCATATGAAAAGATTATATTTGTAACACAAAGGTATTGGTTTAACCTATATTGCATCACAATGTTTAGAAAAATTAGCATATTAGTTTTATTGACTTTTTGTTTCGTCTTTTCTTTCTGTAAAAAAAACAAACAAGTGCAAGATAATATTGCCTATCAAACAGTTAATATTTCCATTAACATAAACAACCCCCTATCATTTCCTATCCAAACTGTGGGTGGTTGGATGTATATTGATGGCGGTGTTAACGGTATTATTGTTTACAGAAAAACCGGGACAAATACTCCAGTGGACTTTGTGGCTATTGAACGCACTTCTTCTGAACTGCCAAATAATCCAGATGCAAGGGTAAAAGTACAATCAGATAATTTTACTTTGAAGGATTCTATTAGCGGTGCTAAATGGCAAATATATGACGGAGGAATAATTTCTGGCGCTTCCCAAAACCTGCGGCTATACAATGCAGTATTTGATGGCATCAACACACTTACTATCCGGAATTAATAAAAAAAGCCCCGACCATTTGGCGGGGCTTTACATTATATGTAGATTTTTAAGCGTTTTCTGGTTTTCCTTTAGCTTGAGAGACAACGATAGCGCGCTCATAATGCTCTGTACCATTTAACGCGTCGATGGCTTTTTGCCCATCTTCGTCGCTAGCCATTTCAACAAAACCAAAGCCACGGCTACGTTTTGTTTCTTTGTCTTTAATAATTCTTACCGAGGTTACCTCGCCATACTGAGAAAAAAGTTCACTTAGTGCTTGTTCTCTTACTTTAAAGCTGATGTTGCTTACAAAAATATTCATAACATAAAATTTATTTAGTTATAGTAAAATTATAACAAAAAATTAAATAAACAAATA
>Ga0315900_10001401_pt1 | contig 38429 bp, 43 predicted proteins | sample LakEriMetagenome_FD_203521 | JGI IMG/M metagenome (GOLD analysis project Ga0315900, IMG submission 203521) | Freshwater fungal communities from buoy surface, Lake Erie, Ohio, United States - Buoy 12 MA114 | ecosystem: Environmental > Aquatic > Freshwater > Lake > Lake biofilm | place: USA: Lake...
CAATACTTTTATAAGGCTATTTGTTTTTAGCCTTGCGAGAAAGTTTCAGACAAAGCTTTGTTATCTCCTATTCTTTGACTGCTACGCCAAAGAATTTTCGGTTATCAAAAACGCCACTCAAATTTAAAAATACATGGGGAACAACAGTGCTCCATGCTGTCGAAGCATCTATATCGTCACTAACTAAAAGGCCACCTGATTTGAGTTTTTCATGGGCAAGTTTGTATTCAAACGATTGCCAACTAAAACCATGATTAGAATCGTGTAGCCATAAGTCCACTTCTCCGATGTCTTTTACCTTCTCAGATAGATCTGATTTGAAATCACCTTCTAGGTGATGAAATTCCCACGAACCAGGTCCGTTGTAAACATTCTTGGTATCTGGGTTGATGTCAAAGCTATGAAGAATGGCCCCCTCAGTGCTTTCTAAAACTGCCATGATGATGTTTGTTGTTATCCCATTAGCTACTCCTGTTTCAACAATAACTTTCGGGCGATAATTGTGTAAATGTAAGTATAGGAATCCTGCAAGCTCACTACCACAATTAAAACGACTCGGATAATTTCTGTCTGAGAGCCTCTTGTCAAATTGCTGATATAGTTTTAAACCCTCATTAAATAGATCAGCATCAAAGTTGCCAAGTTGGGTAAAAGAATCAAATAGTGATGCTGTTGTAGTGAAAAGCTGCGATCCATTTTTTTCTAAATAATTGGGACTTACCCCATGATAATTACCATGAGTCAAGTACTGAATTCGTTGTTTTAATAATTGGTATGTGCTGGCCACGATTTTCACTTAGTACACTTCCAAAAATTTGAAGATTTGTTCTGGCAGATTGGATCGACAATGAAAATTCTGATAGGACTCTCATAGATAGAAAACTTGGTCATACAACTCGTCTTTCAATAGTGGTGGCCAGGGCCGGGATCGAACCGGCGACCTTCCACTTTTCAGGCGGACGCTCGTACCGACTGAGCTACCTGGCCAAAGTGATTTTGGTAGACCAAAATCACTAGCGACCCCGACGGGACTTGAACCCGCGACCTTCGCCGTGACAGGGCGACGCGCTAACCAACTGCGCTACGGGGCCTCGTTGTTTAAGACGAGACACGTACCCCCAACGGGATTCGAACCCGCGCTACCGCCGTGAAAGGGCGGCGTCCTAGGCCGCTAGACGATGGGGGCCAGAGAGTTGAGTTGCTTCAACCCGTTAGGAGAGGGGCAAGCGTATCTCAGCAGAATATGACTGTGTGTTGAGGTGTTTAGTGAGTGACTAGGCTTCACCGCCTTGGGGCCTTTAGCTCAGCTGGCAGAGCAACGGACTTTTAATCCGTGGGTCGTCGGTTCGATCCCGACAGGGCCCACAACTAGTTGTCACTTAATAAATCTGCTTGATTTGCCAAAATGTTATCCAATTTCCTTAATTCTTCAAAGAAACCAAGTTGAGTGATTTCCCCATCTTCTAAAATGCAGATTTGATCTAGTTTTTGAATAGTTGCAAGCCTGTGTGCGATTACAATCTTGGTTACATCGTGCGGAAGTCTTGTTAATGCTTCTGTAATCTCGGATTCTGTTTCAACATCTAGTGAACTAGTTGCTTCATCTAAAATCAACAAAGATGGCTGGCTTAACATAGCTCTTGCAAGGCCAATCCTCTGCCTTTGACCACCACTAAGCCTTACCCCACGCTCACCAACATCAGTGTTCAATTGGTCTGGCAAGGATCTAACAAAGTCAGAAAGCTGGGCTGCTTCTAGTGCTTCCCAAATCCAATCAATTTCATATTGGTTGGACTGCAACCCTAAAGCTACGTTCTCTTCGATTGTGCCAGGAATCAAAGTTATGTCTTGTGGGACATAGCCAATCAGCCCTTTTCGTTGAGTTCTAATCTCGCTGGGACTTAAGTCGTCAATTTCAATCTTTCCCCTATCCGCGAATAGAACTCCTAAAATTAGATCAACTAAAGTTGATTTTCCAGACCCAGATTTTCCAATTAGGCCTAAAGAACTTCCTGCAGGCACCTCCAAACTAATGTTGTTGATTGCAGGGGTTTCCTTGTTTGGGTAGGTGAAAGTTAAATCCTTCACCTGAATTGAGACTGATTTCTTATTCAAATTTCGAATACTTTGATTCAGCAAAGCGTTACTAGTCGTGGGCCCTGAGTTAACTTGATCGAGGCGCTGCTTTAAGTTGACCATTAATTGGGCACCACCAATTGCGCCCTTCATATAAACAATGCCCGTTTGCAGCCTTAGCATGGAAGGCATAAGCCGGGTCCCCGCTGCTAAGAAAAGCGAGAGCGTTGTTACTGCAGTAAGGGCATCATTGGCAGCAAACTGAGTAGCAGCCAACGCAAATCCACCCAGAATTAAGGTCAATTCAAAAACATAGCGAGAGATTTGGCTCAAGAAAAGAGTATTGGCAGTTAACTGAGCACCGCGCCAGCGAGCTGCTGCAAATCTTTCACTGAAAAAAGATTGTCTATCCATGACAGAAAGTTCTCGATAACCGCTTATAGTTGTTTGAATTGCTGTCGCCTGCATGACGTTTAATTGACTATTTTCTTGGCTCATCCTCTGAGCAACATTCCCAAGAATTTTATTCAAAATAAGTCCAACAATCCCAAACAAAATCAGAGCACCAGCAGCAACTACGGGATTTGCAACAAATAAGGCAATGCTGACGATAAGAAGTAGAGATGCTTCTGAAGAAACTATCAGGAAATTGCCTAAGAATTGTGTTGTGGCAGCCGAAACTCCCCCAGTTAGGCCATTAATTGTTTCTTGACTTGGCCGCTCTTGAATAGTTAGTATTGATTTTTGGATAAGAGTTTGCATAAGTTTGGTAGAAGCTGCCGCATCTCGATTTGCTAAAAACCTTAACTGTCTCTTAGTGATTAACGCTGTCAAAATAGTCTTTGAAGAAAAGAGAAAAAGGGCTGCAACTGCCAAAAAAACTACAGTTTGATATGGGTCTGCGTAGGGAATGCTAAAGAAATCCAGCACTGTTGTAACCGAGGTTGGCAGGCTTGATTCTCGAATAACTGAAACAGCAATTGCAACTACTGCAGCAATTGCCCCAATCCCAATTAAGTCCAACACGCTCAGCGAAATTTGAATCAAAAAGGCTAAAAACAATAGTTTCTGATCTCGCTTAGTGAGCAGACTTAAAGATAACTTAAGCCCATCTCGCAGAGACATTTTCATTTCTTTAGTTGCTAACTTCTGCTAGTTCTTGCGTTCGAGGTAGATCGCATCTATAGCCAACGTTTCTAACTGTGCCAATTAGGGCCTCATATTCAGGCCCTAATTTGGCACGAAGCCTTCTAACATGAACATCGACTGTTCTGGTGCCACCAAAGTAGTCGTAACCCCAAACTTCTTGAAGCAGTTGAGATCTAGTAAAGACTCTACCTGGATGTTGGGTTAGAAATCTAAGCAGCTCAAACTCTTTAAATGTTAGATCCAGTGAAGTATTTCTAAGCTTGGCAGTAAACCCTTTACTATCAATTTGTAGTTCACCAATTCGAATCTCGGTGCTGGCTGCACTGCCAGTGCTATCTGTAGTTGATGTCAGTAGTCGGATGCGAGCATCCAGCTCTGCTGGGCCAACTGTGTCTAACACAAAGTCATCTATGCCCCAGTCTGATTGAACGGCAACTGCTCCGCCTTCACTCAAAACCAGAATTAAAGGGGCCCCCAAACCAGTAGCTTGCAGCATCTTGCAAAAACTCTTCACCGTTGGCAGATCTCGCCTACCATCTAACAGAATCAAATCTGCAGAAGGGGCATTAACTAGAGCTGTTGCCTGGGCAGGCATGACGCGAACGGGATAAGGAAGCAGCCCTAAGGCAGGCAGCACCTCAGCCGAGGCCTGTGGGCCATCGGTAAGCAGCAGCAGACTTGGGACCATTGTTCAAGAATAGTTGGTGGGCCAGCAATTAGGTGCTGCTGCCTTGGCTGCTAGGTAGGCTTCAACTATGTCTTTAGTTGAATTAGTTTTCTTGGGCCTCACCGTGGCTGTAACGGTGCTTCTGGGAAGTTATCCAGCTCTTTTGGTATTTAAGGTGTTTCGTGACAACAGATAACGAATTTGTGGCTGGCTTGCCACTGCCTCTGGCACACCTATCTTGGCTGGTTGGCTCTTGGGTTGGGTTAGGTGTTGGTGGTGAGGCAACCAAAGATGCATTCAGGTTTGCCCAGGAAGTTGCTATCAGTTGTGATGGTCGCCCATTCCTAACTCATGTTGCCAGATCTTGGTTAGTTGATGATGACGGCCAAAGAACTAAACCAACAGCAGTTGAGTTAGGAATTTGGAGACCTCTATCAGATAACGAAGTCGTGCTGCAACTAACTCATTCATATGGCTATTCAGAAACCCTGACTGGAAAAGTTGAGGTGACAGCACTCAATAATGCTGAGATCACTGGTGCTCGATTGACCTTAAGAACCTCGAGAGTGATGCGACCTGACGACACACCTGTCTATAGAGGCAGTGAGCGATTAATTGGATTGGTTGAAAATAATCTGTTGTGGCGCCTTGATGCATTGTTTGATAACGATCAACCGGTAGCACACGTATCAGCAACTTTGGCTAAGGTGCAGCGATGATTAATAGTGCTGCTGCTCGATTGAAAGAGTCAGGGCTTCGAGTCACAGCACAGCGCGAACTAGTTTTAAATGCTCTGGAACAGATAAAACATGGAACTCCTGAAGAAATACTGGTTGAAGTTCATCGAATTGATTCAGGAGTTAATCTATCCACAATTTATAGGTGTTTAGAAACTTTAGAAAACTCAAAATTAGTAACACACACTCACTTAGGACATGGTGCCAACACTTATCACGTTGTTGATAGTGACCCGCATCTGCATTTGCAATGCAGTAAGTGTGATTCAGTGCAATCAATTCCAATTGCCAGTGCAGCTCAAGCAATTAAAGATATCGAGAATTATTCTGGCTTCAAAGTAGACCCTAATTACTTAACCTTGGATGGCTTGTGTGTTGAGTGTAAGCAGGCAGGTTAATGTCAACAGCAGTTATTGCACCACCTGATTTAGTTGATCAGGGTATTCCTTGGCACTATGGAAACCCGCTAGCTGAGCAAAAAGCATTAAGTGCAGGTGAGGCTGTAGTTGATTTGTCTAATCGAGCGATCACAAAACTTGTTGGTGTTGATCGTTTAACTTGGCTAGATAGCCTCACTTCACACAGTGTTGCAGGTTTAACTGATTCAAGCAGTGCAACCACCTTGATCTTGTCCCCACATGGGCATGTTGAGTTTGAACTGCATGTAATCGACAAAAACGAGATTACATACCTAATCTCTGATGTTGGAACAGGTCCAAAACTTCGAGAGTATCTCTTGAAGATGCGATTCATGAAGCAAGTTGAGATCTTGGATTCACCAGAACTAGCTGTTGTTTTTGAGTCTGTTAGAGATTTTGACCCCAACAACCCAACATGGCTGGTACCAGTTGAATTTATCAATTCTGGTATTACCCCATCAGGAAGTTCTGCAGGTGGTGATGCTGCTAAGTATGTAAAGGTCAGACCACAAGTTTTTAATGGCAGAGAAGTAATCATTAACCGAGCAGATTTACCTGCTCGGTTAATGGATAGATTTCCTGCAGGCTCTTGGGCCTACAACGCTTATCGAATTGCTGCAGGTGTTGCCCGAATGGTTGAGCTAGATCACAAAACTTTGCCACACGAGATTGGACTTATTGGGCCTGCTGTGCATTTAAGTAAGGGCTGCTATCGAGGCCAAGAAACAGTAGCCAGGGTGCACAACTTGGGTAAACCACCGCGTCGATTAGTTTTATTACACCTTGAATCCGGAGATCTACCAATGCCAGCACCTGGGGATTTAGTAAAACTAAACAATTCCGAGGTCGGAATTGTGTTAGCTAGTGCTCAGCACTTTGAGTTGGGGCCAATTGCACTTGGCCTTGTGAAAAGATCAATTGACTTAAGCTCAGAACTTCTAGTTGGAAGCCACAAAGCCACTCAAGAAGAGATTGTGACTAGAGATCTATGAATCCAGTCTTAGCTGCGATGCATCGTGCAGATTTGATTGAAAGTGTGCACACTGGCAGATTAGTTCTACTAAATCCTGATGGCTCAATTGATAAGTCTTGGGGTGATATGGAGCAATTGATTTATCCCAGAAGTGCAATCAAATGCGTTCAAGCTGCCGTTGGGGTTGAGATGGGCTCGCGAGTCAGTGGGCCAACCATGGCTCTTGCAGCCTCGTCACATAGCGGAGCTCCAATGCATATTCAGGGGGTTATTGAAATCTTAAGCGAAGCAGGACTCACTGTTGATGACCTTCGATGCCCTCCTGATTGGCCTCTTGGGCCAAAGGAGCACCAAGAACTTCTTCGATCTCAAGGACAAAAAGAGCCAGTAGTGATGAACTGCTCAGGTAAACATTCATCATGGCTTAACGCCTGTGTCCATTCTGGGATGGATACCAGTACTTATTTAGATGTTGCCCACCCAATTCAAGTGCAAATCAAAAAACGAATTGAAGAATTAGCGCACGAAGAGATCACCATTAGCAGTGTTGATGGTTGTGGGGCACCCTTACATGCCATGACATTGACTGGGTTAGCACGCGCTGTGCAAGGTTGTGTTGTTGCTGAATCTGGCACCTCGGAACGCCTGGTAATTGATGCGGTAAGAACTCATCCCGAGATGGCCTCAGGTGTTGGAAGAGATGTGGCTCAATTCATGCAAGCAGTTTCTGGTGCATATGCCAAGGAAGGCGCTGAAGGTGTTCAAGTTGTGGCCCTTGCAGATGGCCGAGCTATGGCGTTAAAAATTGATGATGGCAATATGCGAGCTAGAGCCATGATCACAGCCCGAGTTTTTGAAATTTGGGGTGTGGCTAATGTAGAAACAGAAAAATTGATTAGCACTGAAGTGTTAGGTGGCGGCAGATCTGTTGGTAAGTTTAAAGCGACTTTTTAGCGGCCTTGATTTGCAACAGCCTCAATTGCTGCTTGAGCAGCAATTGGATCTAGATATTTCCCGCCTTTAGTAATTGGTTCAAAATCATTATCAAATTCATACAGCAATGGAATACCTGTTGGGATATTTAGTTTGGCAATATCTGTATCTGAAATACAGTCCAGGTGTTTAACTATTGCTCGAATTGAGTTGCCATGCGCTGTTAACAAAACCAATTTACCGCTAGATAGATCTTTTCCAACTTCATCCATTAAATAGGGAACAACCCTGGCTACCACATCTTTTAGGCATTCAGTCTTAGGTAGCTCCGCCCCTAGATCTTGATATTTTGGGTCATTTGCTTGTGAGTATTGATCATCATCTGCAATTGGAGGTGGCGGCACATCAAATGATCTGCGCCATAACTGAAACTGTTGATCACCATATTCCTTTAAGGTGGCAGCTTTATCTTTTCCTTGTAATGCGCCGTAATGTCTTTCGTTTAGTTTCCAAGATCTCTTGATCTCAATATCTGATCTACCACAATTTGCTAAAGCAATATCTGCGGTGTTTATGGCTCTTTTTAGAAGTGAGGTGTGTAAAACATCTGGGAGCAGGCCTGACTCTTTCAGAAGTTGGCCTGCTCGAGCAGCTTCTCCTTTACCTTTTTCAGATAACTCAACATCTACCCAGCCGGTAAAGAGGTTTAGCGAGTTCCAGACGGATTCGCCGTGGCGAAGCAGGATTAGTTTGCCGACCATGGGGGTATCTTGCCCTAACCAGCAGGTGAACTAGGGAACAGATACCTAGTTCACCTGCTAGTTGGATGCAGTCTGCTTGACGTTAACTTCCAAGTGGGCATGCCCCAAGCCTTTGGTCGTATCCTCGCCATGTGGAGTTCATCTTTGGTTTAGCAGCTTTGGTGGGCATGGCCCTCATTGGCTATTTTCTGTATTTGCGCAACCTAAAGACTGGGTCAACAACCCTTTCTAGTCATTATGTTGAACTAGCAGTGCTTAAAGCACTGCCTGATGCTTGGGTGATTATCAACAATTTAAATCAAGTTGAGTCATTCTCAGGATTAGCAGATGAATTAGGGATGGTTGAATCTAAAGAACTAGTTCATGCCAATGTGCAGGCATTTGCCACTAAATCTATTAGAGATGGCGCTGTTGCTGAAGGCATAATGGATATCCCAAGATCTGCTCTGGGAACTGCAACGCTATCAATGTTGATTCGAATCTCTCCGTTATCTGATAACAGATACTTATTAATTGCTAGAGATGTTTCAGATGTGACTAGAGTGGAATCTGTTCGACGAGACTTTGTAGCAAATGTCTCTCATGAATTAAAGACCCCAGTTGGAGCTCTTGCATTGTTGAGTGAAGCAGCAGCTGAAGCAGCTGATGACCCAGCCGCGGTTAGAAGGTTTGCGATCAAGATGCAGGCAGAAGCACACCGACTAACAAATTTAGTGAATGATTTAATTGACTTAAGTCGCTTGCAAAGTGATGACCCTCTTAAATCTGCAGTGTTAGTGCCGGTTGATCAAATTGTGGCTGAGGCTGCTGGCGATGTGCGTGAAGTATCTGAAAGCAAAGGAATCAAGCTTAAATTCAATATCTCAGATGGATTAAAACTTGCGTGCGTTGAACGACAACTGGTAACTGCCATTAGAAACTTGATAGTTAATGCAGTTCACTATTCAGGCAATGACACAACAGTTACGGTTTCTGCAGATCAATCTGATGGTGTGATTGAAATTCGGGTAACCGATCAAGGGGTGGGTATCCCAGAAGTAGACCAGGCTCGAATCTTTGAACGCTTTTATCGAATAGACCCAGCACGCTCTAGGGCAACGGGTGGAACAGGCCTAGGTCTTTCCATTGTGAAACATGTGGTGACTGGCCATGGAGGCGATGTATTACTACATTCGATTGAAGGCCAAGGCTCAACATTTACTTTACGTTTTCCAGTGCCAGGTTTTGAAAATATCAACTCAAGAGAGGTAGTTGCATGACACGAGTCTTAATCGTTGAAGATGAGGATTCCTTCAGTGAAGCTATGTCATTTATGTTGCGCAAAGAAGGCTTTGAAGTTTCAGTTGCTAATAACGGAGCACTAGCAATTGAAGAGTTCGACCGAACCGGTGCAGATATCGTTCTTTTGGATCTAATGCTGCCTGGACTGTCAGGCACCGAAGTTTGTCGCGAGATTCGCAAGCGCTCTAATGTGCCAGTAATTATGGTGACCGCTAAAGACTCTGAGATTGACAAGGTAGTTGGTCTTGAACTAGGAGCAGACGACTATGTGACTAAGCCATTTAGTTCACGGGAGCTAATCGCTCGCATCAAGGCGGTGCTGCGCCGTGCTGGCACCGAGATTGAAGATGCGAGCGATATCTTGGAATTGGGGGCTGTTCGAATAGATGTTGAACGTCACATAGTCTCTGTTGAAGGGCAGCAGATCAAGTTGCCGTTAAAAGAATTTGATTTGTTGCTGATGTTAATGCGTAATGCTGGAAGGGTTTTAACTAGAGGGCAACTAATTGATCGAATCTGGGGTTCTGATTATGTGGGAGATACCAAGACGCTTGATGTGCACATCAAGCGTCTTCGAGCCAAGATTGAAAAAGACCCTGCCAATCCAATTCACCTAATGACGGTTAGAGGCTTAGGTTACAAATTTGACGTTTAGTTGTTAGTTTGGTCAAAGGAAATTTCTGCAAACTGACCTTCATTTGGAACTACTAAAACTTCAGTTGTGGCAATTCCAAGAGTCTCGAATTCAACCTGTAGTTGAACATACTGACTCATTGGAGGATTGAGCCCTGTGAGCACTATCTCAATGTATTCAGATTGCTTAGTTGAGGTCACCCCAACTGGTGGTATTTGAATATTACCCACTACTGGTTGACCTGCAACGCTGATTGTCAAAATGGTCTGTGGGGTATCAGAATTATTGAATGCATTCATTACTAACTTTGAATTAGTGCCATCACTAACAATTACTGCATTTTGAATCTGCACTGGACCAACATCAAAATAACGACCACTTCCAGTTGGATCTTGGCTGTTTGTGAGAGCAGATGGCCCTGCGCCACAGGCTGCAACTAAGAAACCGAGCAGGGAAATGATTATTAGTTTGTAATTGGTTTTGGACATGGCGTGAAGGGTAGTGGTTGAGCGGTGTTTTCGCCCCAGGGTACGCATTAATGCTGAAAAAATTGTGGTGGTAAACTTGGGGTTTCGAGGGGAGCTTTTCTCAGATGGTTTTTAAAGTTGGCGAAACAGTCGTATATCCGCATCATGGGGCCGCACTAATCGAGGCCATTGAACAACGAGTTATTAAAGGCGAAAAACGCGAGTACTTGGTGCTTAAAGTAGCTCAAGGCAATTTAACCGTTCGAGTTCCATCTGACAATGTCGACCTTGTAGGTGTGCGCGATGTGGTAAATGCTGAAGGCCTTGAGCGCGTATTCAATGTGCTACGTCAGCCTTATATTGAAGAGCCAACAAACTGGTCTAGAAGGTATAAAGCCAACCTAGAGAAGCTTGCATCAGGTGATGTGATCAAGGTTGCTGAAGTAGTTAGAGACCTTTGGCGCAGAGATCAAGATCGTGGCCTTAGCGCTGGCGAAAAGCGAATGCTGGCCAAGGCGATTCAAATCTTAAGAAGCGAAATTGCGCTGGCTGAGCACTCAGATGATGAAGCTGCTGAAGTTAGAATTTTGCAAGTTTTAGAAGAGACCAAGTAGTTTCTTTCCACTTTAAAGTTTAGGGATGGCATGTCCAAGCGTGAGTTAACAATGCCCCCGTTAGTGATAATTCAAGTGGATTCAGCAAATGCATTTCTGCCACTTGCGAAGTCATCAATTCTGAAAGTGGCCATTGGTCGAGCCCTGTCCGCGACTTGCAAACCTGAAATCTTGATTCAGGTAGCTCCTGCACTTGCTGATCAGTATCAAAAACTTGACCGAAAGCAAAAACCAGAACAGCTGGTTGTGTTTTCTGATGACTTGTATCAAGTCTTAAGAGACTACAAAGATAAATACCAAGTTGTATTAGTCCATGAGGCAACAAGACCACTAACCCCCACATCTGTATTTGATCAAGTTTGCTCTGAGATCTTGGCAGGAGTAGATGCCGCTAGACCTGCACATGTAGTTGTCGATACCTTGCACAGAATTAATAACAACAGATCATTAACTGGCACTATTGATCGAAATACTGTCCAGGCATTAACTTCACCAGAAGGGTATTGGCTTGCCAATACCCTTCTCCAACCATCTTTAGATGGTTGGAGTTGCTCAGTTCATGATGTGAGTAATCGCAAATTAGTGCCTGGAGACTTAGAGTCAATTAAAGTTAGAAACCCAGAGGATGTAGTTTTAGTCGAATCTTTTCTGGAGTGGGAGAAGCTAAACCCCGTCAAGGCTACTTAGTCCTTAGTTGGATCGTTCTTTAATTCTTTAGCCTCATCTATGAATTTCTTTGGTTGTCGCTTAAGGGCATTAGGTAATCCTTGCCAAAGATAAGAAGGCTCAAGTAATAAGCGGTGCATCAATCTAAATGGTTTAGTGACAACTCTGCTTTGCAGATCCTTGATGTATTCCTTGCGCAACTCATTTGGAGTGTGCCGCATGACGGTTCCACAAGCTTTGCATTTAGCGCTTGCCAGCAGGCGACCGGCATAGTGAAGTTCATGCAGTCCTTCAATGCCACAGACTCCACACTTTAAGACTGTTTCTTGTCTTGGCTGGTCCATTACCTTCTCCTACTACCTAAATTAAAGTGGTTAGAAGCCAAGATGTGCTCGGCTAATATTAAATCTTGGGCATATGTGACTTTAATATTTTGAGAACTGCCGTTAACTGCCTTGATGGCTATCTGGGGCTGGTAGGTGTGCACACACATTGCTGTATCAGATCCCTGGAATCCATCCCGATGCGCTGCTCGATAGGCATCGAGTAGCGGAGCTGCTTTAAACACTTGTGGTGTTTGAACCCGAATAACCTCAGAACTATTTTGGTCAGTATTGGTTAGAACAGAAGTTGGCAGTGTTGGCAGAGCCCCACCATGCTCTTCGGCAGCAGACACAATTTCTTTGATCAAGTGTGGGTGGGTTAGTGGCCGAGCTCCATCATGGATTAAAACTAAATCACACTCACCAGCATTTATTGCAGGTGCTAAATACTCTAATGCGTTGTATTCAGAGTCATGTCGGGTAATGCCACCATCAACTAGATCTACTGGAGCATCGATATAGGCCTTTAGTACTTTTCTTGCTTTTTCATGCTCACTTGGATGCACTACTAATACATATCTAGAAAATAGCTTGGTATCGATCAACCACTTAAAACTCCAGGTGAGCAGCTCTTGACCACCTAAAGGTAGCCAGACTTTATTAACACCTGCTCCAATGCGGTTTCCAGCCCCAGCGGCAAGCACAACGGCTATTCGCTTTGGTTGGTTATTCACATTACAAACCTAGTGCATCCTGTTGTTTACGTAGTTGGTAGATGGTTTGGGACTCATCTAAATCGACATCATCCCAGGTGACATATTCGCCAACCTCAATTTTGCGTTTAGTTGTGGCACCTTGCAGGAGCCCAATTGGAACCATTCCATCTTTGAGCGCATCTGCCACTTTGTCGGTAACCCCACGGGCTGAGTAGCCACCAATTCCATCAAACTTGTCACCAACGTTGTGTAGTTTTTTAGTGGCAGCAATAACCTCAGTCATTCGTTTGCCACTTACTAAAGATGATCTGCCTTCAGTCAATATCTTGGCAACTGTTATTGGGGCTTCCACACTTGCTAAGTGATAAGGGCGATAAATGGCAAAGTAAGGGCCCTTACCCATGCCTAAGTAACTCATCTCTTCAGACACATAAGGCTGATCAGTTCTAACCACTACAAATACTCCAGGTGCCACATCACCAGTGCAGTAATCAACTACACCTGGCTCATCCAAGACTCCACCATCTGCTTTGAGTGCAAATACATCTTGCAAGGTTTTAACGGTGGCTTTTGGGCCAATCATTCCGCGCTGAGTGAGACTTAAACCGGTGGCATTAGCCAGCGCTGCCATCTCAATCATGGTCTTTGATCCGTCCGTGAAGGAGGCCAACATCTTTGGGTTCATATGCTTGGCTCGAGCACGCTCTAAGACTGTGTCTGGATTAGAAAGTGGTTCAAACGGATTGTTCTTACCTTTGCCAGCACAGATAACTTCAAAAGACAGATCCAAGGCAAAGTCAACTAACACCTTGGCCTCAATTGGTTCGTCGCCATGGCAAACTGAATAGATAACACCATTCTCTTCAGCAGTTTTGCGAAGAAGCGGCCCAATCGTTACGTCACATTCAACATTTAACACGGCAACATGCTTTTTATTAATAAGTGCGTTATAAGAAACTTGGGCTCCAATCTCTGGAACACCTGTTGCTTCCACCACAACGTCAACATCTAATAAAGCAATCAACTTTGAATCTAAAGTGCCTGCAGGCTGACCTGAGTTGATTGCTTTATTTAGCTGATCAACATCATCAGAAATAATTGGCTCTTTAAGCTTTAAGTCAGCATAGGCTTGTTTGATTCTGGCTGGATCGACATCAGCAATAACTGAAACTTCTAAACCTAAACGGTGAGATTGCGATGCAAACCCTCTACCCATCTGACCTGCACCAATTAACGCAATTCGACTGCGTCTGCCTTGCTTGGCGGCTAGATCATTGAGTAGCTCACGGTATTGCATGCTAATTCCTTCTAATTACTAGTTTGGTTCCAACTAGAACCTCAGGTAATGATTGCTCGGCGATGCAGACATCTCCTGGCAACTCAGCTTCGTGCTTACCATTTGCCTTTAGGTTTAAGTGACCTAATTGCATTAAGTTTTCACTTGCTACATTTCCAACAGCTAAAACTGGAAACTCATTACCATCAATAAGTACCACATCGCCTGCCATTAATTCTCCACTTTGATGCTCAACTTTGTGCAAAACACAAAAGCTGTGCAGTTCTTCTGGAGCATTCTCACCAAAGAAGACCAGCATGCCTTCAGCAATGAAGGTTGGAACTAACTCACCGATGGCTGTAACAGTTGTTTGGTAGAGGGTTTCAGACATCCCTATACCAAGGTTACGTTTTCGGGCTTAACTCCAGATACGAAAAGTTCTTCAGTAATAAACATTGCAAGAGGGCCTGCAGGTGAAGTTCCATGAATATCTACGGTTAGAACTTTCTTCATCGGATATACACCAACACGTGCGGTGCCACCACAGTCAATCACTGCTACTGCAATTTCTTCAAAAGGCTTACTGCTCTTAAAGCCATCAAATGGAATACCGCCAGTTAGATCTGCAATGTGTTGGGCTAGTGGATGAATGCCACCACCAGTTACACAATAAATGTAAGGTTTCTTGTCAGTTGGAGTTACCACTAGTGGGCCACCCCAGCCACCGCGACCCTTTTCAATTTTGACGCTCTTGTATTCAGCCATTTGTTAGTTCCTTTCTAGAACTTATGAGGACACTTTAGATAAGAAAGAGCGGTTGGGCGAATTCAAATTCACCCAACCGCTCTCTTGCAAACTAGTTGGAGCTGTATAGACCAAAGCTTGCGAAGTAAGCGATCACAACAGAAAGAGGACCTGTTACAAGTCTTGAGAACAAGACTGCAGGAACACCAATTTCTACTGTTTCAGGCTCGGCTTCACCAAGGGCTAGACCAACTGGAATGAAGTCGCAACCAACCTGTGGGTTGATAGCGAACAATGCTGGGAGTGCAAGCTGTGGAGGGATGTTTCCCTTACCAATCTCAACACCTAGCAATGTTCCAACGATCTGTGCAATAACAGCGCCAGGGCCCAATAGTGGGCTTAGAACTGGAATAGCACATACAACTGAGACGATTAACAGACCAACAAGGCTGTCTGCGAATCCTTTAATACCGTTAGCAATCCAGTCACCAATACCGGTTGTTAGAACCAAACCGATGATGAATGAGATGAACGCCATGAACGGAATAACGTTACGGATAACTGTGTCAACGGTCTCACGACCTGCTTGGAACAAAGTTCCGACAACGCCACCAACTGAACGACCAATCTTTACAAGAAGTGCATTAATTCCGTTCATTAGGCTGACGCTCCTTTACGTGCCATCATTCGAGTGGTAATGATTTCAGTCAAAATTCCACGAATGAAAATAACTACAAGACCAACAAGCAGGTAACGCAAGGCTAGGTCACCTAGACCGTAACCAAGAGTTGTAATACCAGCAGCAATACCTAGGTAAACGAACAACTCACCTGGGTTAGCGTGCGGGAAGATACCTGTAATTGGATGTACGTATGAAACAGCCGAGTCATAAAATGCTGGCTTGTATTTTTCTGGTAGGAAGCGACCCATGGTGTAAGCCATTGGGTTAGTTAGGAAGAACACAGCAAGGAATGGCAGCACCATGTAACGAACTGGGTACCACTGCAAACCTGGTTGTGCAGCTTTCTTTCCTAGATTCTCAATCTTCTCTGGTCCGATCAAACGAACCAAAGCATTAACGGCTGTAAGTAGCACTACCAATGTTGGCAGAATGCCACCCATCAAGCTAAGCAGTACTGCGCCACCTTCTTGGAATATTCCAATGAAATATTCCGCACCATCGGCGAAGCTGCCCCAGAGACCAGTTGGATCGCCAACTACGGCATCCTCTAGCCCGATCAGTTTCTTCATTCACCCTCCTCGGGGTGTTGGTGATCTATGAGTTAGACCACATTCCCCAAAAGGATACTTGAACGAAAGTGCGTTTAGGCGTCTTTTGGTGCGTCACTTTCGTTCAATCTTGGACCAGCCAGTAACACTTCGGCAGCCATCTTGGCTGCTGCTTGTACTTTTTTTCTCAAAGTCGGTATTCGCTCTTCTTTTGTGAGTTCTACCAAGGTTTTTCCAACTAACTCTGGGTAGTCAACGGGGCTGGCAAATACGGTAAGCCCAGTTAGCACTTTAGCCCCGGTGACTACGCCTTCTTTATGGCTTAACGCCACGAAGGCCCTTCCACCCCGATATCGAAAGCCACCAATACCCACCGCTGATTCACCTAAGGTCCTAAGTTGCTTCAAGCTTTTGCTAAAGCGCTGAGACTGTTGAACTGCAAAATAGAGTTGAACACCCCACATCACGGCGATAACTAAAAATATATAGATCAGTACTTCCATTGGCCTACGGCCTCATCTCTTCTTGAAGTTGGATCAACGCTAGTGCACATCTGGAGCTGGTGATCAATTCAGTGATGTGTTTCCCATTAATTGCGCCAAGCACCCCTAGTGCTTTTTCGACACCGGTAGCAATGCCAACTACATGTTTGATATCTCTAAGTTCTTTCAAGCTTAATCCCACAACTCGTTCATCTAGCTCTTCATCTATTACAGAACCGTTGGCATCGTAGAACCTGCAAGCGAGATCTCCTGCTAGTTGAGCGTAGAAATTCTTAGAAGTACGAGGATCAATATCAGCAGCTTTTAGTAGTGAACTTGTCGAAGATGCTCCACGAGCACCAATACCAACTACTGCTAAATCTGCGTTCTTGGCTTGCTTTAAAACATCAGACACTGTGGGTTCTGCCAAGAACGCATCTCTAGCTTCTGCACTGCGCACAATTGCTGGTGCATGCAGTGTTGCAAAGCCCGCATTAAATTTAGTAGCCAGAGTTCTAATTAAGTTCTCACCATTAATTCCAGATGGAATCTCAGTCATGCCGCCCATTAACGGCACAAACTTAAGATCTGGTCGGTGTGCTTCGGCTAGTTGAGAAACCATGGCTTGCAGTGATCTGCCCCAAGAAATAGCAACTACTGATTTAGGTTTTAGTTGTTCCATTAAAGCCTGGGCTGCCAAAGTGCCAACTGCTGCATATTCATCTGCGCCATGTGGGACTCGAGCAATACGGACACTTCTAATAGGGAGTATTTCCATTAACCGCTGCTCTAACCTGGAATCTCTCAAAGCATTTTCTACAATTCGAATCTCAACAATGCCTTGCCTGCGAGCATCATCAAGCATTCTAGAAACATTTGATCTGCTAGTTAATAACTCTTTGGCAATTTCTTCTTGAGACAAACCTTTTTCATAGTAAAGGCGGGCCGCCCTTACTAATAAGGCTTTGTCTCGAAGAATTGCCATGCTGGTTCTGTGTCTCTCTAGATCAAACCTGCGAGCAGATCTTCTTCTTCAGTTTCTAAAATTATTATTGGCTCGCCCACCAAGATGGTGTCACCAGGATTTCCTCTTAGCTCTAAAACCACACCAGCCACATCTGCTTCAACTTCCATATCAACTTTGTCGGTTGCCACATTTGCAACCACATCACCTGCTGATACTGCTTGACCAACCTCAACAGTGAAGTTAATTAACTCACCTTCAGTCATAGTCATTGACATTTTTGGCATAACAATTGGGGACTGTGCCATTTAGTTCTCCTTCACTAGTTGAGTAGCATGCTTAACAATGTCTGCTACTTGTGGAACAGCTGCTTGTTCTAATTGTGGGGCGTAAGGAATTGGAATCTCTAAACCACAAAGTCGTTTAATTGGAGCTTTTAATTGTTTCCAATTTGGACCTTCAGCAATACGGGCTGCAATCTCAGCCATATAACCCACATGCTTTGGTGCTTCTTGTACTAGCAGCACTCGTCCAGTTGCAGAAACAACTTGATTAATCAAAGTCATATCTAATGGTGACAGCGTTCTAACATCAATGATGCTAGCTGAGATTCCACGTTCTTTTAATTGGTGTGCTGCCTCAATTGATCTTGAAACCATTACCCCAGTTGCCACAATAACTAAATCTGTTCCATCTTGAACTAGATCTGGCACACCAATTGGTGTCATATACATCTCTTCGGGAACTTCACCAGATGTTTTGTAGAGCAATTTATGCTCAAGCACAATCACTGGATTTGGATCAGCAATTGCAGCAAGTAGTAATCCTTTAGCATCTCGAGCATTTGATGGCATAACAACTTTTAATCCAGGTATGTGTGCAAACCATGCTTCTAAACTCTGTGAATGCTGTGCTGCAGCTCCTGTGCCAGATCCACTTGGTGCTCGAAGCACCATCGGCACAGATAGCTGGCCGCCAATCATGAAATGAATTTTGGCGGCCTGATTAACAATTTGATCCATGGCTTGTGCTGTGAAATCGGAGAACTGAATCTCAACTATTGGTTTCATGCCAACAAGTGCAGCCCCAACGGCTGCTCCAACTATTCCTAACTCAGATATTGGGGTATCTCTAATGCGCTCTGGACCAAACCGATGGAACAGATCACCAGAGACACCAAATGCTCCACCATAGATGCCAATATCTTCGCCAAGCATGAAAACATTTGGATCAGACTCCATCGCCTGACCGATCGCTTCTCGTATTGCTTCCGCGTAAGTGATGATGCGAGATGTCATTTAAGAGACCTCCTTAAAAACACCAGAAAGTAATTCATCTGGATTTGAATCAGGAGCAGCCATCGCATCTTTAATTGCTCCACGGGTCACTTCTCTAACTCTTGCTGTTAATTCATCAATCTCAGCTTGCGTAATAATGTTTTTGGTTAAGCACAGATTTTGAAAGCGTTCTATTGGGTCTTTGGCTCTCCACTCATCAATTTCTTCTTTGGAGCGATAAAGGTTCTTATCACTCTTGGAGTGGCCTTTCCAGCGATAAGTTTCAGCCTCAACCAAAGTTGGCCCACCACCAGTTCTGGCTTTGGCAACTGCTGTTCTAGTGGCTGCAAATACTGCATCCACATCATTGCCATCAACGGTAACTCCTTCAATTCCATAAGCAGCAGCGAGTTCTGATATTTTCTCCACGCGCATGCTTTTTTCTGTTGAGTTTGACATACCGTATTTATTGTCTTCACATACAAAAACCACTGGTAGATCCCAAATTGCACTTAAGTTCAAGGCTTCATGAAATGCGCCTTCATTGGTGGCTCCATCACCAAAGAAACTAACAACTACTTCTCTCTTTCCCTGCATCTTTTGAGCTAAGGCCGCACCTGCTGCAATGGGAATTCCACCAGCCACAATTCCGTTTGCACCTAGATTTCCAGTTGCAGCATCGGCTATATGCATTGAGCCACCACGGCCTCGGCAATAACCAGTTTGTTTTGCTAATAACTCAGCCATCATGCGAGTGATATCTGCACCCTTAGCAATGCAGTGGCCGTGGCCTCGATGCGTGCTAGTGATGTAGTCAGTTGAAGTTAAGGCAGCACAAACACCAGTGGCTGATGCTTCTTGTCCAATAGATAAATGCATGGTTCCATGCATTAGGCCTCGAGCAAATAATGCATCAACTGCTTCTTCAAAAGATCTAATTGATAGTAAAGACTCAAGGGCTGCTAATGCGGCAGGCTTTGAATCTGAGATCAATCCCGATTCAGGTCCGATCAAAGGGGTGATGGAGCTCAATCTGTCCTCCTGCACATTTGTGCAAATCTAGTTCACGTAAGTGCATAGTGTGTCAGATCAGAGTTAGATATGGCTACTTAAATTGAAAGGGAGTTGCCGATGGTTGAGTTTGAGGCGGTTGTGGCTGCCGAGGTAGGACTTCATGCCAGACCAGCTGCATTGTTTGTGCAGGCAGTTAGTGCTTCAGGCTGCGCGGTGACTCTAGAAAAGATCAGCCCCGATGGCAGCATCAAGACTGCCAACGGGGCCTCGATTTTGGCAGTTATGTCGCTGGGGGTTGCTTGCGGGCAATCAGTTCGGGTGCGAGTTGAAGGTAGTAATGAAAATGAGGTTGCAGACCAACTTGAAGCATTACTGCTTGACCCTGCCCACTAACCTGCGCATGTGTTAACAGGAATTTCACTAGACGCTCATCCGTTTGCGGAGGACCGCCCACTTTGGTTGGGCTGCTTGCTTTGGCCAAATGAAAAAGGGTTGAGTGGTCACTCTGATGGTGATGTGGTAGCCCATGTGGTTTGTGAAGCATTGTTAAGTGCAACCGGCTTAGGTGATTTAGGAAGTGTGTTTGGTGTTGATAAACCTGAGCACAAAAACATTACTGGAACCAACATGTTAAAGCAGATCAGTCAAGTAATTTCAGACGCTGGTTTTCAAATTGAAAATGTTGCTGTGCAAGTAATCTGCCAAAAGCCAGCAATTGCGCCAAGAAGACTTGAATCCCAGAGTGCGCTAACTCAAGCTTTAGGCAGCCCAGTTCATCTAACTGCAACTTCAACAGATGGAATGGGCTTTACTGGCAGATCTGAAGGAATTGCAGCAATTGCCTCTGCGTTAGTTGTAAAGAAGTAATTCAAGCTATGAAACTTTATAACACTTTAACAAGAACTGTTGAACCACTAAAACCAATTAAAAAAGATCAAGTTTCAATTTATGTTTGTGGAGCGACCGTACAAGGCAGTCCGCATATTGGTCATATGCGAACTGCAGTTGTTTTTGATCTCTTGCGCAGATGGCTTACTGTTAAAAACTATCAAGTTACCTTAATTAGAAATGTAACTGACATTGATGACAAGATATTGCACACCGCAGGTCATGAGAATCGGCCATGGTGGGCAGTTGCTGCCCACTACGAGCGCGAATTTACTAATGCCTATTCAAACCTAGGAGTTTTGCCACCAACTGCAGAACCTCGAGCAACAGGTCACATACCACAAATGATTGAACTAATTTCAGAGTTAATGGCTAATGGTCATGCATACGCCATCGATGGTGATGTTTATTTCGATGTAGACACATTTAGTCAGTATGGTGCTCTTTCGAATCAAAAGGTTAAAGAATTACTAACTAGTGCTGATTCGAAAGAGCGCAATAAGAAATCCCCATATGACTTTGCACTTTGGAAATCAACCATGCCTGGAGACACACCAAGTTGGCAGACACCTTGGGGAAGTGGCCGACCGGGCTGGCATATTGAATGTTCGGCTATGGCCAGGTTTTATTTAGGAAAAGCTTTTGATATTCATGGCGGTGGTTTAGATCTAGCTTTCCCACATCATGAAAATGAGATAGCACAGTCTCAAGCAGCTGGAGATGATTTTGCACAAGTCTGGATGCATTCTGCTTGGGTTACTGCTGCTGGTGAAAAAATGAGTAAGTCTCTGGGTAATTCAATGCAGGTTGCAAACCTATTAAATCAAGTTTCTGGCTTGGAACTTCGCTATTACTTAGCTAGTGCACATTACCGATCGATGCTGGAGTTTTCACCAGCAGCATTAAGTGAAGCTGCAACTGGATTTAGTCGCATCAGTTCCTTTATAAAGCGAGCAGCTGTCTTGGTTGGGAACACTGAGTCTGGAGAAATGCCCGCAGAATTTAGCACTGCAATGGATGATGATTTAAATCTGCCAATCGCTCTATCAGTGTTGCATGAAACTGTTCGTGTTGGAAATACTGCGATTACAAACAAGTCAAAGAGTGAGTTAGCGGAATTACTTGGTCAAGTGCTGGCCATGACTCGAGCCCTAGGTATTTGCCCACTTGATGCACCTTGGGATGGAAGCTCTACTGGTAGTGAAAAGCAAGTAATTGATTCACTCGTGCAAGATTTATTAACCCAGCGTGAAGTTGCACGAAACAATAAAGATTTTAAGTCTGCAGATTTAATCAGAGATCAATTAAAGAATGCTGGCCTTTTAATTGAAGACACTGAGCAAGGTGCTCGCTGGAGTATTGAGTAGTTCTAAGCAACTAGACTTAACCTAAACCCCAAGTTAAGAGAAGTAATGGCCAAAAGTAAGAGCACTAGAAGCAGTCGAAAGACCCCAAAGAAGGGTCCATCTGGCGGCACAGGCGGTAAAGGGCGCAGAGGTCTAGAGGGCAAAGGAGCAACTCCTAAAGCAAAAGATCGACCACATCACAAGGCCTACCAAAAACCAAAAGCCACGGCGACTAGTAGAAGCCCAAGATCTGAATCAAGTAGTCGATCCAAGAATTCCACGATCAGCCACGAGATAGTTTTTGGTAGAAACTCAGTCGTTGAAGTATTAAGAGAAGAAGTGCCAGCCAAGTCTTTGCATCTCGCTGAAAATCTAGAACCAGACCCAAGACTTCGAGAAGCTTTGCAGTTAGCCACTTCTCAAGGGTTAGCAATCATTAAAGGCACTAAAGCAGAACTAGATCGCATGACTAACCGTGCAACTCATCAAGGTGTTGTGTTAAGAATTGATCCATATGAATATGCAGACCCTACTGAACTACTAGATGCAGATCATCTACTAATTGTGGTCTTAGATTCAATTACTGATCCTCGAAACCTTGGTGCCATCGCTCGATCTGCTGTGGCATTTGGAGCAACAGGAATTGTTGTTGGACAGCGACGTGGTGTTGGTGTCACAGCATCTGCTTGGAAAACTTCAGCTGGTGCGCTTTCTAGAATCAAAGTAGCGCAAGCGGTCAATATCACTCGACAACTGCAGCAATACAAAGATGCTGGTTTGTTTGTAATTGGGCTTAGTGCTGATAGAGACTTAATCGAGACCCAATTAGATAAAGAGTTAGCCGCACGTGGGCTGGTTTTGGTGGTTGGGGCTGAAGGAGATGGCTTATCTCGATTAATCTCGGAGCAGTGTGATTTCTTGTTTAGTATTCCAATGACTAACCACACTGAGTCGTTGAATGCCTCTGTTGCAGCAGCTATTGCACTGTATGAGATTGCCAAAATTCGGTCTGTGTAGTTGGCATTGGTGGGGTTTTGGCAATCAAATCGGCAACTACTAGTATTTCTCCCTGATTACTAAGTCAGGTGTAAGGCTTTTTGACTTAGTAATTTAGAACTGTTTGTTGGTTCTGTGCCTCCCTAGCTCAGTGGTAGAGCAACCGCCTTGTAAGCGGTAGGTCGTCAGTTCAATCCTGACGGGGGGCTCGGTTATCTAAATTGAGGCTAAATCAAGCAAAACTGCTGGACTTAATTTCGAGCAACAAACACGTAATTTCATTGAAAACTCAAAACACTTAATGAATCGACTTAAATCAAACAAACGCACCAGTCATCACAGTAGAGTCTTGGCGTGAAATTTGTAGCAGTCACCTACGGCGAACCCCCCAACCCTAGTTTTGGTGCAAGCACCCGCGTGTATTACTCATATCTGTTCTCGATAATTGAAAATGGCTTTGACTTAACTTTACTACAATTAGGGGAAAACAGCGTTGAGAGCAGAAAAAAAATTGCTGAATTAGGGATTAGTTTGTTTCCGGCTAAGGTTGTACTTGTTCCACATGCAGAAACTGTAGCAATCAGCCGTCTTGGGGTTCGGATGAGTCAATTGTCCAAGGATTTGCATCGCATAATTATTAGTGAGGAACCAGATTACATTATTAGCTTTGATATAGAAGCTGCAGTTGCTACAAGAGGAATCAGAAATTCAAAAAAAATTGTTTGGCTTGGAGATTTGCGTTTTCAGACAACGTGGTATCACTTCACCTTGTTACCGAAAAATTGGATACACAAAATTCTTTCTTTCTTTTCTACACTTTTAAGATGTATAAGCTGGATAACAATCTACAGGTCTTGTCTCAAGTCTGTAAACAAAGTTGTGGTATCTTCTCACTCATCCGTTCGGAATTTGAATTTGTATGGAGTTTGTAGTTCCTACATGCCTTATCCGTGGCCAGTAGAACTAAACCTGTTTAGTCGACAAATAAGTGAGAGGCCAACCTTTATATTCTTTGGTAACTTAGTTGGCTTAGGGTCTCTCTCGGCTTTCAAGTCAGTCTATGGAGAAATTTACGATGAATGTCTTGGAATATGGGGTGAGGGAAATTTCGAAATTCTGATATCAGGCTTAAATGAAATCAGATCTGACATAGAAATGGAGATTTACCAGAGGCCTAGCATTACTTACTTAGGCTATGTTCCCGACCTTTCGGATTTACTCAGCCGGGTGCATGCGATTTTGGTTCCAATCATGGTCCCAGTAGGAAATCGCAGCAGGGTCTTAACTGCCCTTGCTCACGGAGTGCCTGTTATTGGACACAGGAATTTAAGATTTGGAAATCCTGCCCTCTCAGACAGAAAAAATTGCCTTCTGTATGAAACAAAAGATGAACTCAGGAAAGCTCTTGAGCTTTCTGTAATGGATAAACCCTTAGTTGAGGAAATATTAGAACATGGCAGCAAGCTTTATTTAGCAGAAAATGAACCTAAAATCGCTTGTGAAAAGTTCCTCTCCGAGGTTTTCAAACAGTAGAGTAATATGTAATGGGATATTCAAAAAGAAGGTGAGAACGTGTTCAAAGGCAAAGACCTAAATATAGGTCACCAGGACAAGTGTCAGTCATGTGAGTCTGACAGATTAGAGCTTGTGATGGATCTTGGACACCATGCACCATGTGACTCACTTCTCGCCCTAGATGAGTTGCAAACATTGGAAGTGACTTATCCGCTCACTCTAGTTTACTGCTTAGCCTGCTTTCTAGTACAGATTAATTATGTTGTTCCACCTGAAGAATTGTTCCCAAAGTCTTACCCATACCGGAGTGGAATCACCAAATCTCTAGTAAGAAAATTACAATCTACCGCTGAATCTGTAAATGGGATCTTCCCTTTCCAGAAAAATGATTTAGTAGTTGATATTGGGTCAAACGATGGAACGCTACTATCAGGGTTCAAGAAACTAGGTGCAAGAGTACTTGGCATTGAGCCTAGCGACATAGCTCTGATCGCCCAGGAAAATGGTATTGAGACACTTCAAGCGTTTTTCTCCGAGTTGATAGCGGAGAAAATCTCTTCAGAATATGGACAAGCAAGAGTAGTTACCGCAACAAATGTTTTTGCTCATATGCCAACGATTCAAACTTTTATGCTGGGTATAAAGAAAATAATAGAGCCTGAAGGAGTTTTCGTATCAGAATCACACTATTTGAGAGATATCCTAGAAGGTAATCAATTTGACTCAATTTATCATGAGCACCTGAGGTTCTATTCACTTCATTCTGCAAAGTCCATGTTGGAATCATATGGATTTAAGGTTGTGGACGTTGAATTTCTTGATAACTACGGGGGATCAATCCGAATTTATGCGAAGTTAGCGTCAAGTGCAGCAGAAATATCACCTATAGTTCAAAATACTCTCGACAATGAAAAAGGGTCAGGAATTTTGAATGCCAAAAATATTTTATCTTTTGCGGATAGATCCTTCAACCTAAAGTTAGAATTACGTAAACTACTAGTTTCGTTACAGGACCAGGGCAAGAAAGTAGTAGGAGTTGGTTGTCCAGGACGGGCCAGCACGCTGCTCAATTATTCAGGAATAGATACTTCATTGATGCCTTACATAGCGGAACAAAGCACTTCGCTGAAGATTGGTCTATTCCTACCAGGCATTCATACACCAATTGTTGATGAAAAATTGATGTTCGATGAACAGCCTGACTATGCTTTACTCCTGTCCTGGCATTACTCAGGCGACATCATCAAAAATCTCCGACAAAAAGGGCTGCGCTCAAGGATAATTTTGCCTTTACCAAATATAGCAATCGATTAAATCAAGAAAAGGGCCGTGGTTATTTGAGAGTTGGATTTATCGGTGCGAATTATGGTATGAAAGCCATATATCCAGCAATTGCGTCCCTCTCTGGAGTCGATTTCATAGGGCTTGCGACTCGCACCAATAAATCGCAGGCCCATATTGCTTCAAATTTTCTTCCAACAAATAACATTCCAAGTATCCCACTTAATCGACTGATTGATAGAAATCACTGTGATTTATTAGTTGTAGCCGTTCCCCCATCGAGCCAACTTGAAGTTTGCAATCTCGCACTTGAAAACGAAATTTCAGTGTATTGTGAAAAACCGGTAGGAGTTAGCCGACTCCAAACCTATTCAATTGAGAATTACCTAACTCTGCAGAGATCAAAGTTCTTTGTTGGGTTTCAATTTAGATTTGACCCCGGCATCCTTTGGTTAAAAGATCAGATAGAGTCAAAGAGAGTTGGCAGAATACTTGAAGTGAAAGTTACCTGGGAAACATCGGGAGCGCTACAAATTGGAAGTCATCCAACCTGGAGAGATGACTTCCTCCAAGGCGGAGGAGTAAGTCGTGAGTTTTGTTCGCACATCTTCGATTACTTGCGCTACATTTCTCCTGAATTGTTTGATTTTCTACCCAATTTCTTAGTACTGAGCAAGCTACGAAATCATAAAAAATCAAACGCTTTTCAGGAAATAGAAATCGTAGCGAGCTACCCTGACGTAAAGGTTTGGATGATGATTTCCCGCATGAAGACCTCTAGTGCCAAGCACTCAATTCAAATTAAAGGAGAAAATGGAGAAATAGAAATGTGTCAAAGTGCTCCTTTTGGGATTCTTAATCTGAATGTTGTTCATAAGGATTTCAAAATTGGGGGGAGGTCAGACAAGAGATTGGAATTATCGAATTTTACAGCGACTGGAAACTTAAGCAACCCAAATGATTTAAGGCATTCCGCTCTAGTGTCTCTCTTTTCTGACTTAAAAATGGAGCTCCAAAACATTGCATACTCCGAAAAAATAGCTAGAATCGATGATGCTGTTTATTCACAGAAATGTGTAGACAAGTTAAATGATGAACTATATAATTAGTATCCTTCGCATGTAAGTTAGGGACTCTCTTGAAACAATACTTCAAAAAATCTTTTGATCTAATGTCCGACTCAAATCAGCGAAGAATCCTTCACAGTCTTAATAAGTTAAGGTTAGTTCTCAGTTATCTCCCCTATTTTCGAAGTAAAGATTCCATTAGATTTGTTGCCTGGGCAAACAAACACTATGGACCCTTTGGTAAAAAGCAAAGAGTTGATGTGATGTTAAGTTCTGCAAGATTCTTGAACATAAATCGACCAATTTCAGGTCACTATTTTGAATTTGGCTCCCACGGTGCAAACACCATCCGCTATGCTTGGAAGTATCTAAATCATCTTATTGATGGCTTGTATGTAGCTTTTGATTCCTTTGAAGGCCTACCAGAAGTCTCAGAAAAAGACAAAAGTACAATATTTTTCAAAGGTAACCTGTCAACACCAATAGAGACCTTTCGTCGCCTGGCAACTAAAGGAAACGGAATACCGCATTCCAAATTAATGACAGTCCAAGGATTTTACTCTGAAACTCTAAATCAAATCACGGCTGATCTATTTGGCTCAAAAAAAGCCGCCGTAATTTATGTGGATTGTGATTTATATGAGTCAGCAGTAGATGTTTTGAATTTTAGTCTCGGATTTCTTCAACATGGAACGGTCCTAATTTTTGATGATTGGAATTGCTACTCAGCTTCCCCTGAGCTAGGAGAACGACGCGCTTTTGAAGAATTCAGCAAAAGCCAGCACAGATATTCATTTGTTCCTTTTTTCAGTTCTGCAGAGATTCAAGCTTTCATCTGTCAAGATTTAGAAAATGCACATGGGTAGATCAGCGACAATTGTGCCGAATGGGCGCGCCTTGCAGGGTAATGTTAATTTGAAGTTAATAAAATAGTCTCTATGAGCGCACTCGAAGATTTCCACTACCAAGAACTAACTGAACGCGATCAGCGCATACTCGAGTTTGAACGAGAGTGGTGGCGCTTTGCTGGTGCTAAACAATCTGCCATTAGAGAACTATTTGGCATTGAACCTGCCTATTACTACCAACAATTAAACGAACTGATAGATCAGCCAGCCGCTGAGGCCCATGAGCCGCTGCTGGTCCGCCGACTGCGTCGCCAGCGGGGAACTCGCCAGACTGGCAGATCTTCTGGCTCAGCAGCCTGATTTTCCTCACAAAATAGCCTCTGGGTTAGCACTCCGTTTGACCGAGTGCTAACTGCCCTTTACCCTTGGAATTAGCACTCTAACCCCCAGAGTGATAACCGGAGGAATTACTGAAGTGTCCAAAATAATTGCGTTTGATGAAGAAGCTCGTCGCTCTCTTGAGCGTGGCATGAATATCTTGGCTGATGCAGTCAAGGTGACTCTTGGCCCAAAGGGTCGAAATGTTGTATTAGAAAAGAAGTGGGGAGCACCAACCATCACTAACGATGGTGTCTCCATCGCTAAAGAAATTGAACTAGAAGATCCATACGAAAAGATTGGTGCCGAGCTAGTTAAAGAGGTAGCCAAGAAAACTGATGATGTTGCAGGTGATGGCACAACCACTGCCACTGTGTTGGCCCAAGCATTAGTTCGTGAAGGACTTCGCAACGTTGCTGCTGGTGCTAACCCAATGTCACTTAAGCGTGGCATTGAGAAGGCAACTGCTGCTATCTCAGAAGAACTGTTAGCTATGGCTAAAAAGGTTGAGAACAAAGAACAGATCGCAGCCACTGCATCAATTTCTGCCGCTGATCCAGTTATTGGCGAGATGATCGCTGAGGCCATGGACAAAGTTGGTAAAGAAGGCGTGATCACGGTTGAAGAAAGCAATACTTTTGGTTTGGAACTAGAGCTAACTGAAGGTATGCGCTTTGATAAGGGTTATATCTCACCATATTTTGTAACAGATGCTGAGCGTATGGAAGTAGTGCTTGAAGATGCTTATATCTTGCTTGCAAATTCCAAGATCTCTTCCATTAAAGATGCACTGCCAGTACTAGAGAAAGTAATGCAGTCAGGTAAGCCACTAGTAATTATTGCTGAAGATGTTGAAGGTGAAGCCCTATCAACTTTGGTAGTGAACAAGATTCGTGGCACCTTTAAGTCAGTGGCCGTTAAAGCCCCAGGCTTTGGTGATCGCCGCAAGGCGATGATGCAAGACATTGCAATCTTGACTGGTGGACAGGTTATTAGCGAAGAAGTTGGCTTGAAGCTAGATTCAGTTGGGCTAGAACTTCTTGGCCGTGCTCGCAAAGTAGTTGTAACCAAAGATGAAACAACTATCGTTGAAGGTGCTGGTGCTGCTGATTTGATTGCAGGCCGTGTTAACCAGATTAGAGCCGAGATTGAAAAGAGCGATTCTGATTATGACAAAGAGAAGCTGCAAGAGCGTCTAGCCAAATTGGCTGGCGGTGTGGCAGTTATCAAGGCTGGAGCAGCTACTGAAGTTGAGCTCAAAGAGCGCAAGCACCGCATCGAAGATGCGGTTCGTAACGCTAAGGCTGCAGTTGAAGAAGGAATTGTTCCTGGTGGAGGTGTTGCAATTTTGCAAGCCGCCGAGAAGGCATTCGCCAAACTCAAGCTTGAAGGTGATGAAGCAACTGGTGCCAACATTGTGAAGGTAGCGGTTGAAGCCCCACTGAAGCAGATTGCTATCAATGCTGGCCTTGAAGGTGGCGTTGTAGTGGAGCGCGTTCGTGGCCTAAAGCCTGGTGAAGGTTTGAATGCTGCAACTGGTGAGTATGTTGACATGTTTAAGCACGGCATCATTGATCCAGCCAAGGTAACTAGATCTGCACTACAAAATGCAGCATCCATTGCAGCCTTGTTCTTAACCACTGAGGTAGTAATTGCAGATAAGCCAGAAAAGGCTGCTGCTGCCCCTCAAGGTGGCGGAGATATGGATTTTTAAATCAAAAAAGTATTACAAACTAAAGAGGTGGGGAGAAATCCCCACCTCTTTAGTATTTAGCAAACTTATTAAACAGATTCAGCATCAACTATTTGATAGGCATAACCTTGCTCGGCTAGGAATCTTTGGCGGTGAGCCGCAAAATCAGCATCAACGGTATCTCTGGTAACTACTGTGTAGAAGGTGGCTGATCGGCCATCTGCTTTTGGTCGCAGAATGCGACCAAGCCGTTGAGCCTCTTCTTGTCTAGAGCCCCAGGTGCCAGATACTTGAATTGCAATTGTGGCTTCAGGTAGATCAATAGAGAAGTTTGCGACTTTAGAAACAATTAAAACATTGATCTCACCGGTTCGAAACAACTGATAAAGCTCTTGGCGTTCTTTAATTGGGGTTTCACCAGTAATTAGCGGTGCTTTAAGGTCATCGCAGAGTCGATGGAGTTGTTCCAAATACTGACCAATAACCAAGATCTGCTCACCAGCGTGTTTTTCTAAGAGTCGCTCAACAGTTTTGATCTTCTCAGGGGTGCTGGCTGCAATTCGATAGCGATCTGTGTCTTCACTAGTTGCATAATTAAATCTTTCGTTCTCATCTAGTGTCACACGAATTTCAACACATTCAGCAGGGGCGATATAGCCCTGGTTTTGCATCTCTTTCCACGGAACATCAAAGCGTTTAGGGCCAATCAGGCTAAACACATCGCCTTCACGGCCATCCTCTCTAACTAAAGTTGCAGTTAAGCCCAATCTTCTGCGAGATTGAATATCAGCTGTGAACCTAAACACTGGGGCTGGAAGTAGGTGAACTTCGTCGTAAATGATTAAGCCCCAGTCTTTGGAATCAAAGACATTTAGATGTGCGTACTCGCCTTTTTTCTTGGTAGTCATTACTTGATAAGTAGCAATTGTGACTGGCTTAATCTCTTTCTTGGAACCTGAATACTCACCGATCTCATCATCAGTCAATGTGGTGCGTTTAAGTAGTTCGTCTCGCCATTGTCTGGCTGAAACTGTATTAGTTACCAAGATTAAAGTTGTGGCTTTTGATCTAGCCATGGCTGCTGCACCCACAATTGTTTTACCAGCACCACATGGCAACACCACAACGCCAGACCCACCATGAAAGAAAGAGTCAACAGCATGTTTTTGATATTCTCGAATCTGCCAATCATCTTCAACTAACTCAATTGGGTGGGCTTCACCATCAACATAGCCAGCAAAGTCTTCTGCAGGCCAGCCAATTTTTAATAGGGCTTGCTTCAAGCTGCCACGCTCCGAAGGAAAGACAATTACGGTTTCATCATCAATTCGCTTACCCAGCAGCGGAGCTACCTTTTTATTCTTTAATATCTCTTCTAATACTGGGCGATCAGTGGTGGATAGCACTAAGCCATGGTTTGGATGGTTCTCAATTCTTAGTCGCCCGTATTTACCCATCTGTTCTGCAATATCAACAAGTAATGCGTGTGGAACTGCATAGCGCGCATATTTGATTAATGAGTCAATAACTTGCTCAGCATCATGGCCAGCTGCGCGGGCATTCCAAAGTGCCAGCGAGGTAATGCGATAGGTGTGAATGTGTTCAGGAGCGCGCTCTAATTCAGCAAAAGGCGCAATCGCTTTTCGGGCTTCATCTGAAAGTGGATGATCTATTTCTAATAGAAGAGTTCGATCACTTTGTACGATTAATGGCCCGTTAGTCACGCTTAATTCTCACAAAGTATAGAACCCTCTTTAAAAAGTCCTTGAAACCTGGCCTCAATCGCATAATCAAATATTCCTTCAATCCTGGGTTTGGTTGCACGGGCATGATACTTCCAGAGGATGAATCATAAGTCCCCAGAGATACTTCCTGACCTCGCTTGAAAATAATGAGTGAATCATGGAATGAAATTGATCTAGTCAAAGTCTTAAAACGAATAGCTGCATTAGAAAGTTTTGATTTATTTAAAATGACGAGTTTACGACTTGCCCACTTGACTACATTAGTGTGCCAGGGGAGGCCATCGAATGCGATCATGAACGCAGCGTTTGTATCCGCAATCACGTAGACTCCGTTCGAAGTCATTCTCGGGTAAAGAAAGTTAAAGGAAATTTTTATATCTCGAAGGAGATGCGAGCCGTCATCAAAAATTACGTCGAATGGACCAAATTTTGAGTTAACTCTCTCCAAAAGACTCAAATCAGATTGGCTCCCGACCTCTAAGTTTATGTCTTCGCTGAGACCTAAATTCAAGATTGAAGCATCAATGTCTATTCCTACCAATATACATTTAGAGTCATAATAATGTTTTAGCGCAGCGAGAAATCCACCTCCACGTACGCCTATCTCGAGAATTCGAGGGTGGTCCGATTTCAATGGGCTCAGTATCTCCTCATAAACTTTAAAGTAGTGAGAAGGTTGAATTGATTTGTGATTTTTTCCTGTGGCCAGAAAAGCCTCAAAAATTGTCATTCTTCTTTGACCCTGTCGCTCGTAAGCAGTTTGGAGATCATGCCAGCTAACAACTTAACCCTAGGTTCAATATCTGTAACAGAAACCCACTCAGTCTTGGCATGAGAGCCAGCACCAACGGCACCTAAACCATCAATGGTTTTGGTGCCCAAAGCAGCCGTAAAGTTGCCATCACTTGCGCCGCCCACCTCGGCTGCACCAATTGATTCTAACTCTAAGTCTTTAACGACTTCAGTTGCTAACTGATAAAGAGACTCAGACATCGATTTTTCCATTGGAGGGCGATTAATTCCACCAGTAACCTCAATCTTGATACCTGGAACAGTGGATGTTATTTTTCTAACCTCTAAATCTACTCGCTGTTGTTCAGCAATGCTCCAACTTCGAACATCAATACTTAACTCAGCCTTAGCAGGCACAGTGTTAGTAGTTGTGCCGGCATGAATGACGGTTGGTGTAACAGTTGTACCTAAATCTAAGTTAGCTATTTTTTGAATGTTCAAAACTATTTCAGAGATAGCAACACCAGCATTAATTCCCTTTTCAGGCTCAAGTCCTGCGTGAGAGGCTAAACCATGAGCAATTATTTTGTAATCCGAAGTTCCTTTACGAGCAATCTTTAGTGCACCATATTGGGCACACTCTAAAACTAAACAACCTTTTGCTGAGGCTGCCGCTTTTTCAATTAATGCTCTTGAAGTTTTGCTCCCTATTTCTTCATCGGTAGTTAGCAGCAGGGCGATTCGTGGATCGAGGGCTAATTTGATGGCATGAATTCCTTGCACCACACCACACTTCATATCGACACAACCAGGGCCAGTTAATTTGTCACTGGCTACATTGAATGGAATCTCGCTAATGCTGCCTAACGGCCAAACTGTGTCTAGGTGACCTAGTAATAAAACTTGTGGGGTATCAGAGCCCCACCACAAATGGGTGCGACCAGCAACTTCAATCAATTTACCTTTACTGCCTAATCTATTTTCTAATATCTGATTAGCAGTTATTACTACATCTAAACAGGCTTTGAGATCTTCACTTGGTGACTCAACTTCAATCAGAGTCTGCATATCCTGCAGCACTGCTTTTAGGTCAACCATGGGCTAACGCTACCCCTCATTCACTCATGATCGCGATCATGGTGATTCGAGCGATCGAAAAATCACCTACTTTGGCAGATCTTTGATCAAAGGCGGTGAGCTTCCCGGCATTGAGTCGAATTGGTTGCACCACATGCTCAACTTCTCGGCCGGCTTCGTTGGCATAACCAATCCAAACTTTGGCTTTGTTGGCAACTGCTTCACGGAGCACACCAACAGTCTCAGCAGTGGTTAACCGAACGGCGTTTTTAGGTCTAGCAGATGGGGCAGCAGCATCACCCTGACGAAGTGCCGCTACTGCTGAACTCAACACTTCATCTGAAGGATGTTCTAATTTATTCGAGTGGCCTTCCAAGGCCACTCTGCGTTTTTGTCTGGCTCTAATTAGTGCTGTTCCATCAGGTGACTCCAACATTGCAATATAGCCAGACTGACCCAAGATGGCTGCAGACTCTTCTGGATCTGCTTGAAACACAACCACGGTTGGTGCAATTCGAACTGGGTGTAAAGCGGTTACGCGGACATCTTTCATCAAGGCATCTAGTAAGCCAGGATCTTCGGAGCGCAAATATGTTGGTGCGTAACCCAACCTAAGTGCACCGTGTTTGCGAGCAGTATCTTCAATTAGATAGGTGAGTGGTTGAGGAACTTCTGTTTTAGAGATCTTCTTTAGAAACTTCTTGACCGCATCTACGGTTTTGCCAGCATCTAATGCTTTACGAATACTGGCTTCATCAAAGCGATAAACAGTTGCAGCACTTCTACTTTCAATTTCAGCAATCAAATTGAGCTCACGCTCAATATCAACCTGCAAAGGTCCAGGCGCTATTGCAGTTAGGTCTGCTTGAATCATGATGTAGTCAATTGGTGTTGGCAGAAACTCGGCTAGGTATCCTGCAATTTCGGTGTGGTGCAGTAGCTGTTTACCGGCATTGGTTAGTAAACCCATGCCGGTAATTCCTAAGAACTCAGCTTCATAAATAGTTGCTGTAACTAATTTGTGAATTGTCTTTCGATCTCGCCTAGGTCTATGCCAGTGAATCCAATCCACTATTTGTTCGGCATTGTTTGATCCAAACACTAAGGCTTCAATAGTTAAAGATCTCAAATCAACAATTGGTAATCCAACTCGGTCCAGTCCAGGCTGCAAGGCATTAACTCGATCACCTTTTTCATCTTTCTCACCAATTAAGAACAAAGCCCGTGAGTTATGCCACCAAGCCAGGATCAAGCTCTCCCACTTAACACTCACATCTTTAATGCGCCATAAATCAAAAGCAGTAGTTGGCGCCCAGGCAGGTTCTTTGTAAACATCTGTGGCAATTAATCCTGCTGCGAAACAAATCTCTACTAGTAGTGCTGCTGTTTGTTCATCAACATCGAGAAGTTCAGCAGTTTTAGCTAAGTCCCTAGCGGCTAAACCACCAGAGCGCAATACAGGTGGGGGTGTTACTGACCAAGCATCTAATAATTGTTCAGCAAGACGAACTAGGCGATAGCCAATCTCGCCGCCGGCGCGATTGGCTATCTCAACTTTGCTAGATGTGTCTGGGGTGACCTCTGGAGCACCTGGATCTAATTCTTTAAATAGTTTCTGTTCTCTAAGTTCTAGAGCGATCTCTCTAGGCAGCATGATGCTTTCAGGGCCAGTTGCCACAATCACACCATGGGCTAACAGCCATTCAATTGGAGTCTTGGCGGTTTCAACAGTTATGTGACGATTGGCATCAGCCACCTTCCCAACTGGAATTCCCCACAATAATTTCTCGATGATGAATTGGGCTTCTTCAGGAGCAGTTGCCAATAGTTTTTTTAGTTTTGCAGGATTGGCGGCGAGCACACTGGCTTCAACATGGTTACTAGCTGAGCCCCCTAATCCACACGGATACATACCAACCACATCAACAAGTGAATCTGGGGTTAGCAAATTGTTGTCTTCGCCATAAATCAAACCTATTTTTCGCAAACCAGCAACTGCATGTTTAATGCTTAGTGGAATTGACTTAGTTGTTGAACCCATCGCAGTTGCTAACTGATTTATTGAAACTGGTTTTGGTAGCACTGCAAGTGCTTCAGCAACTTGCAGTGCTGATCTATTGATTCGATCTAATGCTCTAGAAACACTTGATGGTGAAACTGTTCGAGCAGCAAGTCGCTCGATGTCGGGAGGTATTGGGTGTAATAGGTCGGGGCGCTCGCGGAGCAGATACATCATCTCGGTATCTGTTAGTGCGCGTAGCGAACTTACTAACAGGGCTCGAGCGTCTATTACTTGATTGGACATTCTGCCTAATCTACTCCCCCTAGGATGCTCCAATGATTACAGTCGGCTTCGATTTAGATATGACCTTGATAGATAGCGTTGACACCATCGTGGACTCATTAGTTGCGGTGGTTCAAGAGCGGGGTAAAAGCGTTGACCCCCAGGCAATTAGAGACACGATTGGAATGCCATTTCCATTAGTGCTGCCAACCTTGGTTCCAGATGACGACCCAGAAGAATTGCTAGCGGCTTACCGGGCGCACTACCGAGTTCATGGAGTGCCTAAAACGAAAGCCATGCCAGGTGCGATCGATGCCGTTAAAGCTGTTAGAGATGCTGGTGGTCGAGTTGTGGTGGTAACTGCTAAACAAGGCATAACTGCAATTGGTGCATTAAAAGCTGCTGGATTTGTTTTTGAAGATGAAGATGTTGTGGCAGAAGTATTCTCAGAAGAAAAAGGAATCTCACTTAAAGAATTTGGGGCTCAGATTTATGTGGGCGACCACCCAGGAGATGTGAAAGGTGCCAAGGTGGCTAACGCCTTGTGCGTGGCGGTGCCAACAGGGCCAACTAGTGCAGCTGAGCTCTTGGAAACTGGGGCAGACGTGGTGCTCTACGGGGGATTAGCCGAGTTTCGGGATTGGTTCCAAGGCTGGCTAGCAGCCCGCTAGATTTACCCTGCTTAACTGCAACTTGATCAAGGAGATTTGCAATGCCTACCGGCAAACTCAAGTGGTACGACCACGAGCGTGGATTTGGCTTCATAACGTCTGATGACGGCGAAGACGTATTCGTGCACACCAACGCACTTCCAGCAGGTGTGGTGGTTAAGCCTGGCATGAAACTTGAATTTGGTGTGGCAGATGGTCGTCGTGGTCGTCAAGCATTGAATGTGTTGATAGTTGATCCAATACCAAGCATTGCCGAAGGTCAGCGCAAACCTGCAGATGACATGGCAATCATTATTGAAGATCTAATCAAATTATTGGATAGCGTTTCTAACGGTTTGCGCAGAGGAAAGTTTCCAGATGGCAATCATGGTCAAAAGATTGCATCAGTGCTGCGTGCTGTGGCTAACGATCTAGATATCTAAATATGTCACGGTTAAAAAATCGTAACCGCCGAGTTAAATTAAACTTAGGCAAAACTGCTGAGCCAGAAATAGAGCAGGTTGTTGAAGTTGTAACTGAACCAGAAGCTGTAGAGACAATTGTTGAAACCCCTAAGGTTGTTGAAGTTGCACCAGTACAAGTTGAAACAGTAACTATTCCAAAAGTTGTTAAACCAATACCTAAACTAACTTTCAAAATTGACCCAGACTTAGCTCGAGCTGCACTTCATGAAGTTACAGATAAAGCACATGTTGGCACCTATATTTCAACTGAGCCAACTAGTGAATCAACAGCAGTTATCACTTTTGATTCTTTAATGCCTGGCTATAAGAGTTGGACTTGGGTAGTGATGCTTTCTTGGTTAGATCAAGATCATCTAACTATTGATGAAGTTGCAATGGTGCCAAGTGAAACAGCTTTGATAGCACCTGCCTGGATTCCTTGGTCACAACGCTTGGAAGCAGGCGATGTTGGAATTGGTGATGAGCTGCCTTACCGAGCAGTTGATCCAGCACTAACTGCCGGCTATGCCGGTGTTGAAGAGGAGTCAGTATTAGAAGACACCTCAAACCTAAAACCACTTTGGTGGTCTTTAGGCCTTGGCCGCGAGCGCATCTTGTCTCAAGAAGGCCGAGAGTTAGCAGCCACTAGGTGGAGTCAAGGTGAATTTGCAGGGAGCTCAATCATGGCTCGCGTGGCCAAGGCCAATTGCTCAAGTTGTGGTTTCTATCTGCCACTTGCTGGATCTTTGGGTTCAGCATTTGGAGCTTGCACTAATGCGCTATCTCCTGCAGATGGCAAAGTGGTGGCGCTGAATTTTGGATGTGGGGCTCATAGCGAAACTGATGTAGTAGAAGCTCAAGTGCCAAGCCTAGATTTAGTTTATGACGACACCTATGACCAAGGGCTTAACGTTGACGGCGACGACGAAGAGTCAACACACTAGAAATTATCAATCCCACCGCAACTAGATTTAATGCAACCGTTTGATACTGCTCCATGAAACCTAAAGATGTGACTATGGCGGCGAGAGTGAATAGGGCTAGTAGCGCTAGCACAAAGTAATAACCATCAACTTTTAGTGGATCTTGGGCCATAACGGCATTCTAGAGGATGTTCAATTAAGGTTGGGTCTAATGAATGCCAGAACTAGAAGAATCATCACCTTGTTGGTGCTGTTTGCGCTGATTGCTGCACCACTAGTTAACGCAATTATTATTACTTTTTAGAGTCTTTCAATCACGTAGTCAACGCACTGAGTTAACTTACTAACATCTGTAGGCTCAATTGCTGGAAACATAGCCACCCTAATTTGATTACGCCCAAGTTTGCGATATGGCTCAACATCTAAAATGCCATTGGCTCTAAGTGCTTTAGTTATCTCAGTGGCATCAATCTTTTCATCAAAATCAATTGTGGCAATCACATTCGACCTTAAGTTTGGCTTGCTCACAAATGGGGTTGCCACATTTGATTGGTCAGCCCAGCCATAGATGCGGTTTGCTGAATCAGTTGTTCTAGAAACACACCAATCTAATCCACCTTGTGAGTTGAACCAATCAAGTTGTTCAGCCATCATCAATATGGTGGCAACCGCAGGTGTGTTATAGGTTTGATTTGCTCGAGAGTTTTCGAGCGCAATTCCTAAATCAAGAAATGCTGGTGTCCAGCGATCTTTGGCTAGACGCTCAATTCGCTCAACTGCCTTTGGACTAACAATTGCTAGCCACAAACCACCATCTGCCCCAAATGATTTTTGGGGTGCAAAGTAATAAACATCAAATTGAGAAACATCAACATTTAACCCACCAGCAGCACTAGTTGCATCTACCACCATTAAACCTGAATCTGTTGGGCGCTTAATTTCAATTGCCACACCAGTTGAAGTTTCATTGTGTGGGGTGCAATAGGTATCAATGCTGTCATCTGATTGAAAATTTGGTGCATCCCCTGGGTTGCTGCTTAGAATTTCTGGATCAGCTATATGTGGAGCTGCTTTGGTACCAGATGCAAATTTGGCACCAAACTCACCAAAAGATAAGAATTGTGCTTTGTTGTCAATTA
>Ga0315900_10001403_pt1 | contig 38418 bp, 50 predicted proteins | sample LakEriMetagenome_FD_203521 | JGI IMG/M metagenome (GOLD analysis project Ga0315900, IMG submission 203521) | Freshwater fungal communities from buoy surface, Lake Erie, Ohio, United States - Buoy 12 MA114 | ecosystem: Environmental > Aquatic > Freshwater > Lake > Lake biofilm | place: USA: Lake...
CAATACTCACTTGCTGATTCACCGACAGTTTTCACCTACGAGCGGCACAGGTGTGATGAACCTTGCCGAGTTTCGACCGGTTATCAACCAAACTGGCGGCGCGAACGGAATCACTCGCGGCCTATTCATTAACCCAACGATAGCCGGTGCCGCCGACTTTCGAGCTATTGAAATTAGCGTAGGCAAAACAATCCTCGCTGCCTCGACAACCGGCGGCACAAGTCTCAACATTCCTTCCGGCTCAGACCCGACCAGCCCCAACGATGGCGACATTTGGCAAAACTCCAACCTGCTCAAAGTCCGCCTGAACGGTCGAACACAAACGCTGTCCTACCAGATCACCAGTGGCACCGCTGCACCGACTGGTGGCTCGGACGGCGATATTTACCTTCAATACATTTAGGTTTAAAACATGCCTGATAATGTCAATTACGAAGCAAATCCAGCAATTAAAGTAGCCACTCGCGAAGTCAGCTACTCGGGCGAGACCGCGCACGCGCAGACGGTCGGGCTGGTAACTTTCTCAGGCGCAAACGACGCCAAGACCGCGACCGATGTTGATCCAAATAATCCCGTGCCGGTCGCCGCGTATGGCGAACTGTTGGAAGCGATTGAGTCGATGCGGTTTGCAGTAAACCAACTCACCAAATCGATTGGGTTCACCCTGCCCAACACCTCGGGCCAGCCCATTGTGGAAGTGCGGCAAGCAACTGCCGGAAACATGAACGCGACAGTATCGGGCACAGTAAACGTCGGCTCGGGCACGTTGAGTACGCTCACAAATCAGACGCAGATTGGCGGTTTTGCCGCCAACGACCAAATCCCAGCATTGATGCACATGCAGGCCGACAACCTGCGAAGAAACATTGCAGTAACCTAGGAACAAATTATGCCAACAACAAATGGTAATCGCAAAATCCTTGATCTCAAGCGTTGGGAGTTCTGCGCTCCGGCACCTAACAATACCGCTGCCGGAACCTTCATCGTGTCATCGCGGCACTTCCGCCAGCAGCAGATGTTCGTTGTCTCTAACTCAGTCGCGGCGATTTATAACCCGTCAGAAGATGGCTGGATCAACATCCCGTCTCCCGGCCTTGCCGGAACCTTCGGCGCGGGCGCAAGCGGGACTGCGGGCGCATGGTCAACCGGCTCGACCGTTGGCGCAGGTTCGTTGACGGCGACCGCTGGCACGACCTCAAGCATCACGACCAACCAGAACCTCCAGCGTGATCTGCGAGGCTACAAAATCCACATTCTTTCTGGCCCGAACGCTGGCGCGGTGCTGGATATTGTGCGCAACACCACTGGCGCTAGCTCGGTTATCACGGTTGCCACGCAGGCCAGCGCCTTTACCGCATCGACGGTCTATCGCCTTCTGACCCCGCGATATTATGTCGTTGGCGCAGGCACGCTCGCGGCGGCTTCGTTCCGTGTCTATGACTTCGCCACCAACACATGGACAACGCTGTCACAGACTGGCTTGCCCGCATCGCTGGCGACTGACGGAAAGCTGATCGCCACTCCGTCCATCGTCGATGGCGACTTCAAGACGTTCGCCACCGGGACCGCGACCTCGGCAACCTCGACCACGCTGGTCCAAACTGGCAAGACTTGGACGGCGAGCCAGTGGATTAACTCGCAGGTCCGCATCACTGGCGGAACCGGGGCTGGGCAAATTCGAACGATTACGGCCAACACTGCCGACACGCTGACCGTCGCCACTTGGACCACTACACCAGACGCAACCTCGACTTACGCAATCGAGGGCAACGATAACTTCCTCTACTACATCGGCAACAATGCGGTCACGATGTATCGCTACGACATTGCGGCAAACACGTGGTCAACGCTCTCGCCGGGTGTTGCTCGCGGCGGTGCGCCCACGACCGGCATGTCGGGACATTGGGTTCACTCGGTCACGGAAACGGACTGGACTAACGAGAGCGCGATCCAGAACGGGCGATATATCTATTCTTTCCGTGGTGCGGCAGGTGCGCTGCTCGACCGTTACGATATCGCGGCAAATAGCTGGTCGGCAGTCGCCTACAGCCCTGCCACCGATACGTTCACGACCGGCACCAAGTATTCGCTGCACGGCGGCATTCTCTACATTCAGAAAGAATCAACGGGTCGTTGGTTTGCGTATGACATTGCGCGGTCGGAAATGTTCCCTTGGGGGACGATGCTTTACCCGCAAGGTACAGCGGTGCTTGGCGACACGGCTTTCGATGTTGTCTATAAAGACGGTGCGACTGAGATTTACTACGTCTACATCTTACTCAACACCTCGAACGTCCTCCTTCGCCTAATGGTGATTTAATGACAATCCCCGAACTTATTGCAATGTGCGAGCGGCGAATTGTCTACCTTGAATCGGTCAAAGGTTCCGCCTTGGCCTTGGGGGACATTGCGCAGGTAGACACGATTGATGCAGAGATTGCGCAAACGCAGGCTACGCTCAACATACTGAAAGCAATCTGATGCTGCTAACACTTCTCGGTCCTCACATAGGAGAAGAACCACCTGCACCGCTAAACACAATCACTTATTTACGAGTGGCCGGTACATGGAAGGTTTGCACCGTTTGGACGCGGGTTGGCGGCACTTGGAAAAGCACGACACTGAAACTGAACGTACTCGGAGTTTGGAAATGACCCCAGAACAAGCATTGCAAGTTATAGACCAAGTGTGCCAGAACGTACCCGGCACTCGAAAAGACCATGAAACCATCGCCCAAGCCGTTGCGATATTGGCCGAGGCGATCAAACCAAAGGAATGTGACCAATGCCCGAACCAATCGTGATTCCACTGGACGAACCCGTCGTTATCCCGCCCACAGCGAGCAAGCAATTTAACGCGATGTGGGTGACGCAGGTGTTGGTTCGAACCCTTCTGCCGACCGACCAAACCGGCGGCGGGCTGGCGAGCATCGAGTACGTCCCGATGAACGCTCAGACCGGGGAAGTGCTTCCCGACGTTCGGAGCATTTCGACCGACAAGCTGATGGAAGCGGTTGCAGAGGTTCCCGAAGTCGCTCAGGCAATGGGAGCGATTTTGCTCGCCATCACCCCTTTGAAAAATTGGATTGCATCGCAGAGTGAGTAAAGATGGCAACGCAACAGATTGAATTTGTCGCCGCTGGTGGACTGACTTTGACCGCTGCCCTGTATGCTGCCGGGACTGACACCGCTGCTTACACGGCATCGGCAGTTGTCGAGCAAGTGAACCGCACGGGCGTTTACCGAGCGACATTTTCAAGCGTAGCGGCAGGCACTTACCAAGTTATCGCCAAAAGCGGTGTAATGACCGTGGCGAGTTGGTGGGGGTTTGCGCAAGACGTTGCCCAGACGTTTACTTTTGGCGAACTTGCGGGGAGTATAACAACAAACGCCAGCCAAGAAATTACTTCGGTCAAAGCCAAAACAGATCAATTGGTTTTTTCCGTGCCAAACAAGGTTGACGCAACAGCAGTTGGAACCGGAGGGGGAAGCCAGCAAATCGTTATTTCCCCAGCGGCGATTTTGCAGAATGAACACTACAAAACAACGCCCTACAATCCAAACCCATTGAATGTTCCCTGGAAAGCTCAAAAGACGTTTTCAATCAGCGTTTACACACTCTCAGAAACAGGCGAGAAAGTTCCTGTTGATATGGAAGGAAAGACGCTTCGAATTGTGTTTGAAACCGCAAGCGGTTCTGATCTGGCGGTTTTAGAAAACGCCGCAATAACGAAAACAGCTAATACATTTACGTTTACGAATCCGGCGGCCGCGGCAACGCCACCTAACTCCGCAAGAAAAATGACTGGTAAATGGTCATGCCGAGAAACGGCAACTGATTTTGCATGGGGTTACGGAACCTGGGAAGTTATCGACGTTGCATTCAAAGACTCGTAAGAAAAAAACTTCGTTCAAGGGTAAAGCAGTGAAAAAGCCAAATCGAAATCTTCGCAATGAAACGCCTCCTACTGACCGGAAAACCGTCCTTTCGCCTTCGGATAACAAAATTGGCGTGGATCGCGAGCGAAGGATCGTTTACGGGCGAGTGGTCGCCGAGCTTGGGCCATTTAAAAGCCCAGGACGCGGGGAATTTACGATGCAATCGCTGGAAAAGATCGTTGAACTAGGCAATGCCGAGCCAAACGGATTGCGATCGCGGTTCAAGCACCCCTCAATGTCGGATGATGGACTCGGTAAGTATCTCGGTCGAGATAAAAACTTTCGGCTTGATGGCACGAAGGTCAGGGCAGATTTTCACGTTGCCAAAATTGCAATGAAGTCGCCGCCGGAAGGTGGCGGAACACCCTATGGCGAATATGTTTTGGATCTCGCCAGTAATGACCCTGGAGCGCTTTCAAGCAGCTTGGTTCTTACTTACAAATCAGAAGTAAGACTCAATGAGGACGGCACCCGGCAAAAAGACGCCACCGGGAATCCGCTTCCGCCTGTCTGGATGCCGAGCAAACTTTACGCGATTGATGTTGTTGATACGGGGGATGCCGTCAACGATTTTTTGAGCGCGGATAGCCTTTCGGACAATGACAACCTTGTTCGGACTGTTGCGGCGGCGCTCGAAGGTTACTTTGAACTTGAGGTAATGGACCGAGCAGCAATGGCCGCTCGAATCGAAGGGTTCAAAGAGAAGTTTTTGGCGTATCACTTTGGAGAGGATGAAATGTCAGTTGACTTGCAACCTGTTTTGGACGGTCAAAAGCAAATCGCCGAAGGATTGAGCGCTCTTAGCGGAGCTTTCGCCGAACTGCCGAAGAAACTGGCTGAGGCCCTTTCTGTCGCCAACAAGGCTCCCGAAGTTAAGGAGGAATCCAGCGCAGACGGAAAGCAAGTTGGGATTCTCTCTGAGCCTGATCGCACCAAAAAGATCGTTGCTCTTTGTAAGGCTCAGAACAAGAGCGACCTGGCCTTGGGTTTCATCGAGGAAGGTTTGTCGATCGAGCAAGTGAAAGACAAACTTTTGGCCGCCTCGCTGAGCGACCGACAATTGACCGGAAATTCTACTGGCGACCAGGGCGAAGGGGCAAAGACCAAGCCTCAGCAGCTTGAAACCCAGATTGAAAATGAATGGCAAGAAGGGGCCGAAGTTTACGCCAAAATGGGCATCGACAAGAGTAAGTTTCTCAAGTCTCGCCGGATCGAGCTTGGAATTGACTCCGAAACTGCCCCGATGCTGTTGAAAAATGGGGAACATGCTCCCGTTGAATACTCGGGCACCTTTGCCGAGTAATTGACAAGTTTCGTTTTTGAATCAAACGCACCGCACCGCACAAACTGAAATTTTCTTGGAGATTGTGAAATGGCCGTTACCGAAGCTCAAATCAACCGCATTGGATGCGCCGCTCGCCGCGTTCGGCGAAAAATGGCGGCCGCCGTTCAGGTTTACCAGGGCGCTCTTACATTTCTGATCGCAGCTTCCGGATTGCTGACCTCCGCGACGGCAACAGGAGCCAACCGCTTTGGTGGTGTTGCAGTTGAAAACTGCAACAACTCTGCCGGGGGTGCTGGCGCACTGCAAACTGAATGTATCGTCAACGGCATTGTCACGCTGGTAAACGTGGTTCATTCGCTGACCGCCGCCGACATTGGGAAGATTATTTACGCTTCCGACAATTACACGGTCACAATCACATCGACCAACAACGTGCAGATCGGTGTTCTTGAAGATCTTGACGACAGCGGCGATCCGGTCGTCTCGTTGAAGTCGTTCTAGTCGTCTGCCGGCCAAAAGCGGGCTTTTTTGAATTCAAAAGAATTTAGGAGTTTGTTCAAGTGGCAATCACAACTGCAAAAATCAATGCTGTTTTGCGAGGGATTACCCAATCCTTCGACAATGGCGTTCGCACCGGCAGCCCGCTTTATCCTCAAATCTGTACGATCGTTCCAAGCAACAGCCGCGACGAAAAGTACGGGTGGATTGGCGACGTTCCGGATATGAAGGAGTTTTTGGGAGAACGGACGTTCGACCAATTGCGAGCCTTCGATTACGAAATCGCCAACCGCAGCTTTGAGCAGTCTTTGGGCGTTGATCGTTACGACATTGAGGACGATCGGTACAGCCACTATTCAAACATCGCGGAAGGGCTTGGCAGAAAAGCAGTTCGCCACCCTGACGAGTTGATGGTTTCGCTGCTTTTGACTGGCGAAACTGCAACCTGTTACGATGGTCAATTCTTCTACGACACCGATCACTTGGCTGGGGATTCGGGGTCGCAGTCGAACAAGACCACTTTCAACGCGACCGATCACACGAACGTAACGGTTGCCGAGTTCAAGGCAGCTTTCCACAAGTGCCTTCGCTTGATGATGCAATTCAAGACGGACAAAGGCAGCTATTTCATGCCCCGCGCAATCACCGCGGATCTGCTTAGCGACCTTCATTTGCTGGTGCCGCTGTCACTTTGGGAAGTTGCTTCCCAGGCGATGCAGCAAATGATTGTTGCCCAGGGTGGCGTGGCCGTTGACAACGTTTTGCTGGCGAAAGCACAGGTCCATCCAATCTTGGGCCTTGGCGCCGAAGGCGGCGGAAGCGATGCAAAGTTCCAGTTGCTTTACACTGGCGGAACGGTGAAACCATTCATTTTCCAGCAACGCAAAAGCCTCATTCGCCAAGTAAAGGGCTTGACCGACATTGAGGATAAGATGGTCAAGTTCATGACCGAAGTTCGCTACAACGTCGGTTTTGGGTTGTGGCAACACGCGATGCTTTGCGAGTTCAACTAAGCGAACTGGCTTTGCTTGCCTGACTGCTTTCAGGAGGATAGGGGTTGGCTCAGGCTAGCCCCTTTTTTTTTACCTTCAATCATGGTGACAAATGGAAAAAGTCTTTCTCGTTCTTTCTTCGTCGGTTCAAGCGGGGCGATTTGGCCGATCACGGCGGGACCAAGCGGGAAGAATCATTGAAACGTTTGAATTCGTTTTCAATGTTCCCGTCGAATTGACTGCCGAAATGGCCGAGACCGTTGCCGACGAAATTGGAAACGTGCTTCTGGTTTGCAAGGAAAAAGAGAACGACCCGGGGCACTTCCGGATTGACGCCGAGGCCACTGATCGGTTGGTTTTTGACATTGCCCAAACGAAACTCGAAGCCAAGGCGCCTTTGACTCCTGTTCAGCAAAGGGCAATCGACCTTTTTTCAGTCGGGCGGGAAAAACCCGCACCTGAAACCGAGCCAACCAAAAAGGAACAATCTTCGCAGGGTGAACAAGAGGCGGCCGTTATCAACTTGGATTCGTCAACCGAGAATGAGGCGGATTTGACCGAGGAAGCCGGCCGCCGCCGCGGTCGCCCCAAAAAGAACCCTTGATTGTAGGTTGCAATGGGCCTTTTCAACGATGCCGTAAATTGGGGTTCCGCAAACGTGTTCGGCAGTTCCGAAATTGGACCTGCCGAGCAATTTTGGCTTGCTCCCGGTTCTGATTGGACGGCAAGACGCTGGGTAACTGGCGTGGTTGTCCGAGATCACCTACAGGGAAGCAATGAGGTAAAGGGCGACGGTGTAAATCTTGAAAAGCCAGGCGGCCGGTCGGTTCGCGAATCGATTGTTATTGAGTTCCACTCAGAAGAAGAAATTCAGCGAGTTGTTGATCCGCAAAAGCCCGACCAGGTAAAGGTGGATGATGTTGTTTGGTCAGCAGTTCGCCGGCTTGGAAATGATTCTGGAATGAAGGCTTATTTGTTTGTCCGCGCAGTTGATGTTGCAGTTCGGACGCGAGGATAAACTTAATGCCTAATCCGAACATTTGGAAACCAGATTTCGGATTGAGGGCGCTCATTGCGCATTCAAATTCGTTTTGTGATGCCGTTGGCGCATTTACGATCGTGGGGCAAAACACTGTCTACAACCCAACGGCGGCAATGGCGCATATTTTCGGAGCGGTTGACGAAGATTTCGCCGAGGCCCGGGCATGTGTCACCGTTAATGATATGGTCCGAAAGAACATTGGAGTTGGCAACTGGCGAAGCGATGGCTCGCTATTAGTGCTACTTGAGCGAAAATATGCCGAATTCGATATGAGCGACAAGGCGACATTTGACGCTCAGGAAACAGCATTTACGCAATGGTGTTCCGATGTTTGGCTTGAAATGGAAGCAATTCTTGATTCCAGGACAGCCTTAACCATAAATGCGGTTTCCTACAACCCGCTGGCTGTTCATTCGGTCAGGACTGACGGACGACCAGTGTTAATTCCTGCGTCTGAATGCCCACAATACGACGACGAAGATAGCGAGACACAAACGGCAAGCAAGCGCCGAAGTTGGTGGTGGATGGCTTGGGAGGTTTCGCTTTACTGATGCAACTTACACCAGTTCATTCGGCAGGAGGTTTTACCGGGGCAATGATGCCTCTCGTTGGGTTCGTGATCATCGCGCCTGACCTGATGTTTGATTCTACGAGGTTCGTTCGTCTGCATGATCAAATTATGCGGAAGGTCATGCGGGCGGTTTTGTATCTACATCACGAAAAAACTTTGCCAAAGCATTTTCAAGCCGGTGCTGATAAGAAATACGGTTATCAGAAGCGGCGAGAGAAGTACCTGCAAATAAAGATGAATTCAGTTCGGCATAACGTGGACTTGGTGAGGAAAGGTAAAACTCGGGCGTCAATGCTTAACCGTGTTCCGCCAGTCCAAATAAGCGGAAAAGGAAGTCACATATTGACCGGCCGAATGCGTTATCGGTTTCCGTTTCCAGTTTCGCATGACGCAAAAGATCCGCGTTATGTTACGATGGCAAAAATGGGAAAGGAAATTGGTTCCTGGACCATTGATGAACAAAAGGAAGCCGTTGAAAAATTTGCCGAACTTTACACTGCTGATTTGAAATTCGAACTTGCCAGCCGGCCGCGTTGGCGTAAGGAAATGGAAAAACTAGGAGGCTCTTAAAATGTCAGGTCGATTTTCAATTTACCCGTTTACCTCCACTGGTCTTACTTTGCGGCAGTTGGATTCTTTCAACTATGCAAGCAATGAGAAAAAGGCTGAAATCATTCCAGGTGGTGCGGTCGATCGCTTGCATATTGCGACTGGTTACGCCGAACCTACTTTCAATTTGACAACCCGGGACCTTTTAGCCGCCTTCGGTGTGCTCTCTCCCGCAAGCGGATTGAGGACTACAAACGCGATCGCGTATGCTCAAAGGCGAGCAGACGCAAGCACGTTTAACGCTAGTGCCGTCCACCGCAGCTACACAATGGCGAAATTGGACATAATTCCGCGAACACTCGTTGCCAGCCAGAACGATACCGATGGAGCGGTTCTGACGGTTGATATTCATGCCCTGTTTGACGGTACAAACGAACCCGTTGCATTGGCTGAAAATGTTGACCTATCCGCCGCGAGCATTCCCCCTCATTTCAACTCGCGTTACTTCCTTGGACCAGTGTTTTACGGTCCAACCGCATCCAAGGTTTTGCTTACGAACATCGAGCGGGTCGAAATTGATTTTGGGCTGAACTACAGCAAAAAAGGTTTTAACGGTTCGGCTTTCCCGACCGAGGGCAGCATCATCACTCGCGAACCAATTATCAAGGTCACTTCAACCAATCTTGCTCAAGAACGACTAAAAAACATCATTTCGCGAGGTTGCGAGGATGATGGGTCAAGCGGACTTCGGATCTATTTCCAGCGAGGCGCTGGTTGCGACGATCGTGTTGCCGCAGCAACCGCCGAACATATCAGGTTTGCCGCGCCTTATTACGAATGGACAACCGAATCCATCAGCTTGCAAGGCAACGAAGATGGAACGGTTACCTACACCTATCGCCCGCGCGGAACGAGCATTTCCAACGCGGCAATGACGGTCACTCTCGGAGTGGCAATCACCGACTAACCAATTTTGAACGTTGTTTTCAGTTTGGTTACTTGGAGGGTGTTGGTGTGGCAATCGATTTTGATAGCGGAACTGGTTTATTCGACCGGCTTGGTAGGATTGGCTACGTTTACCAGGTTGTTTCCGACTTTTTCGCTGGGGCAAGTGCCAATCAGCTTGAAAAAGAGGTAAACGACATTTTGGCTGAGTACGACGGTGCTTCCAACATCGTCCGATCTGCCGTTGAAGGTGTGCTTGAATCTAAAACAAGATTCCAGCTTGACCCCGAGCGGTTTTTGCTTGATTTACAGGGAGCGGCAGAATCGACTCTGATCGAAATGGCGCACGCTGATAACCCTCTGCAAGAAAAGACGCTTGAAAGAGCTTTGGCAGAGTTAATCAGGCAAATGAAGGCTGCCAACAAAACGGTTGACGCCAACGAACCAAGCGCCACGATTACCGCTTCTGCTGGCAATGATGGAACCCTGGCGATTGTTTGCAGTTTGACCGGGCCGCAGGGGCAAAGGCTTGAATATGTGTTTCCAGAGGATATTACGCTCACTTGCACAGTCGCGAGCGGGCAAACTGGAACACTCGAAGCCTACGGAGAGACCAGCGCTGCACCTAGCGGGCAAAGTGTGTTTTGGCCCGATGGAAGCAGCGCCGCAACTTCATTCAACGTTATCGACCCTTCGCTTGACGGTTTTTTGGTCAACGGAGACTTTGAAAGCTGGGCGGCCGGCGCGATTGTCACCTGGACGCCCGTTGTAGGCACCTTTAACGAAGAAACAACGATCAAGCAGTTTGGCGCGAAGTGTGCAAAAGTGACCGGAAACGGGTCAACTCTGCATCAGATTATGCAGCCTGTAACGACTTTGGTTGAGGCTCAAACCGTCTACGTTGCGACGATCGCGCTGCGACTTTCCTCCGTTCCGGCTGCCGGTATCTTGGTGCTTGATTTGTTCGACGGCACCAGCGTTATCAATGACGACGCGGGTAACGCTCAAACCTTCTCGATTCCGCTTACAAGCGGAGTTTCGACGAGCCAATTCACTACGTTTGCAACAACTTTTCGCTTGCCTTCACCGCTGCCCGATTCTGTCTTTTTCCGTGTGCGGTTTAGCACAGCCTTGAGTAACACGGTCACTCTGTATCTTGACTCCTGCTCATTTGGAGCACAGGCAATTCAACTTTATGACGGTGGACCGTTCATTGCCGCTGTTTCGACCTGGGACAAGCTGGCAATCGGCGACAACTGGAACATCGCGATCGCGAACGATCTTCGTGGAGCAATGCAAACGCTGTTTTGGCGTTTGTTTGACCGTCCGGACCTGCTCTTACCAAGCGTGACAAACGGCACAGAAAACGTCTCTGACGCACTTATTGGCTAAACATGGCTCATTATTCGATTTTCATTCCGAACATCAAAGGTGCCGCCCCAGAACACTTGGAGAAGGTGGGGCTTGGGGATCTGCTGCGCGAAGGTGAACCGGCGCCAACGGCGGTTGAATGCTATCGAGGACCAGACAATCTCCCAGGCATGGTTTTCGGATGGCCGATTGGGGCCGGCAGGTCTATACCGCTCGGGCATTTCCCTAACATCAAATGGACCCCGAACCATGATTCAAAATTCTGGCTCGGAGTGGACCCCGACGATCCGCCCCAGCCGATCGAAATGGCACGAAAGACAATGATTGTCGGCTCGCAAGTAACGCTTGGGGATGGTTTCACATGGTTGCTTCCTACAATTTCAAGGTTGCCATCCAACTACGCTTTGAATAAGGATGGCGAGCTTACTCAAGTCGTAAAAGATCAATACAAAAAACTCTATGAATCATCGGTATCTATCGTTTCCGAGATCCTAAACCAATTTGGAATGATTGAATTGGTTCGAGAAAAGAGGCCCGATCTTGCTGACTACACGATTCCAGTAAACGTTGAAGATGGATTGAAACTAATTGCTGATTCGCTGGCGATCAATTATCGAGTGACTTTTGAGCTTGCAATCATCCTCGGAATTTTTGACCAATCCTCAGCCGCCAGGGCCTTGGTTGAGCTAACGGAGTTACGCGAACTTCGCATTGTTCAAGAGCAAAAAAAAAATTTAGAACCTGTTATGATCGCCGCTGGCTTTTATTCCTAGAATGGCACCGCGGACTCAGACCAGATCATTCTCCGACACCTTTTGATCTTTACTGGCTTGCTAAATTGGGGTAGTAAACATGCCTGCAACACCTTCGGCAGAAGTAACCCTGCAGGTTGCAGCCAATTCGGCCGCTGCTCAGCTTGAAATGTTCTCCCGTAAATTCAAGCAAATGCAGAAGGAAATGGCGGAAGCCACAAAGAAAACCGGACAAGAATCAAAACAATCTGGCGCTTCGTTTTCCGGTTGGTCTAGTGATATTCTCAAGGCAAGTATTGCGATCTACGCAATGCACGCGCCAATGAAGGCGCTACATACTGTCGCGCAAATGATTGCCGACGAATGGAAATCTGCGATTCAAGTTGCGGAAGGATTTAAGAATCGGCAGGTTCCCTACCAAATGCAGCTTATGAACATGATGTTCAATATGCCTGGAAATGAGGACGTTCAGGCAATTTTGCCACAACTAGATCAAATGATCAAGAATTCTAAGGTGGCAGATAAATCTGCTCTCGCTCGAATCGTTGAATCTGCTGCGAGTAGTACGGTTGATATGCCATATCTTGAACGTGCCAAAATTGCAGTTGACATAGCAGAAACACGGCCGGATTTGATGGCATTCGATCAAGCTTCTCTTGAGTCTCTTTCAAAAGCAGTTGTCTATAACCAAAAGGCTTTCGAGAAAAAGGGCAGTACGACATTCGCGCAACAGGGTGTTTTGCAAGCGGCAAAAAGCGCTGCATTGATTCAGGAAAACGAGCGATACTTTAATACGCTTGGTCTTGTTCCTGGTCAGATTGCAGCTACGTTCGGTGATCAATACGGGCAAAATGAAGTTCTTGCGTTCCTTTCAGCGTTAAACATCGCGGCCGGCGACACGCAAGGAAATATTACGGCAACTCAAAGTTTCAATTTCCTTGCAGACTTGTTTACTAAGTTTGCGACGGTTCCTGAAATGAAGTCAAAGACACTTAACGAGCAAATTGAATTTCTACAAGGTTCTGATCCACGCGCTGAGCGTATTCGCAGTGAATTGCTTGCGTCGATGGAAAAGAACTTTGGCGGTTTGTCCGAAGATGAGGAAATGATCCTTGAAATGGCTAACCTTGGGATGCCGGAAGCACTCCGAGAGTTGAAGGACAAGCCAGATATTACCGGCCGAGCAAGAAGCAAATTTGCTGTCATGGGCTTGATTCAGCCAAAAGCGGTTCAAGACGTTGCGGAAGGCGCGTTTGACATAAAGAAGATTTACCAAACATTGCTACGCGGCGAAGCAGGTGCAGAAGGGCTTGGCGAATTGCCGATCGTCGCCGACGAAAAGGGGCGCGTAGACGAAAGCGCCTCGTATCGCCTGGCCGAACAAATGCTGAAACAGCGAGTTTCGATTTCACAAAATGCAAAAGCGTTTGAAACTGCAAACCTAGAAACAGCGGTAAAAATCGCGCAGGAAAATATTGATATTGATGCCGCAGAGGCGATCCGCGGTTTGCGCGGGGAAATGATAAAGACGATGAAATCGGCAGGCGGCTCGGCAACTTACTATGAGAACGAGTGGCTTTCGCCGTTTATGTGGCGAGAAGCGATGATCGACACGGACAACCCACAAGCTATTGGAGACTACTACCAAAACGAAATTGCCAGGCAAATAACGACTGGAGTTTTTAAGCGTGGAATGGGAGAAGTAAAACCAGTCTATCCGAAAAACATGAGCATTTGGGATCAGATTATGACAACTGATCCACGCGAACCAGCGGCAAAACTTTTCAAGCAAGGCTACCTGAGCCAAGACCAACAAGAAATGTATGGTCTGTCGGATCAAACAGTTAAGAATGCAAATGAGCTTTACAAACTCTGGCTTGAGATTGAAAGAATCCAGAACCCAAACAAGCCTGAGGTTTCGCCAATCGTCAAGCCTCGGGCTTTTGAAAATGAAAACAAAATTCAGCTTGATGAGGAAACCAAGGCTGCCGTTCAGCAAATTACCGAATCGTTAAACGGTCTTTTGGACTCGATGGAACGATTTCTAAGCGGTGAAAAGCCTTTGCCAGTGAGGGATCTCAATAAGCCTCGAACTGAACCAAGCAAAGGAGATTGGGCACCATGAGCGTTAGTCTCAACGGTTCAGCTTTTTATTGCGAAGGAACTCATAGCTTAATCATCGATTCGCAAATGGAAATTGCGACTCGGGAGTTTTTCTCTTGGGGGCAAAAGGGCCAAGTTCAAATTTACGGCGGCCAATCCGGCCGGGACCTTTACATCAATTGCTGGCTGCATCACCCAGAGATCCAAACGATCACAGCGCTTGATGCGCTGTTGTTAAACTACGACAAGCGAACAGGCGAGTTTGGCCGATTGGTTGTCACAGTCGGGACTGATGTAATTCGTCGGGAAAATTGCCGATTTATGGGATTTGAGCGAATCGCGTTTCCTGGACAGGAGCACGCTGGCGGAATTCCTGTTATTGGTCCGGATAAACAGACCTACGGCGCATTTCACATTTGCGGAAACCTTCATTTCAGGCAGTTAAATTTAGAATACGATAAGCCTAAATAATGGGATCAGCTAGGGATTCAAGGAAGGTTTTCGTTCGGATTGCCGGAAAAAGGCGATACGACGCGCACGTGCGCGCAGTCGAGAGATACGCAGGAAACGCAAACCGAGATGCCGCAATAATTGAAATCGCCGATCTTGGCCGAAATGATCGCGTTGAAACAGCTTTCGAACTGACAAACAAGTTTGAAAACGAAATCTGCCAGATTGGAATTGCTGACCGAAACGGAAAACGGGTTCAGTGGATTCACTACGGCAGAATCGTCGGCGGCAGATATAGAATGAGCGAAGCTGGAAGCTATTTAGAACTTACTTCGAGATTTGACGACCAGTTACTTGGTGAACCGTTAAAGACTCGTAACATTGAAATCACAAGAGGAACCGGGCAAAAAGTTACAATCATCCAAACACTTGATCGCGAACTTGTGTTTAATCCTCGCTATGAGGGGCGGATTTTTGGCAATAAAACATTTGGCCTTGGTTTGAATTTGGTTCCGCTATTTATTGACCTGAACGGGTTAAATCTTAACCTTTTGACACTGCCGCAAACGCAACAGTTTCTTTTGTGGTCCATCCCTGATGCGGTTTACTACCTTTGCGAAGATTTGAACCCCTGGCGGCTAAAGCGGCATGTAAGCAACCCAAGTTGGACGGATTTAATTCGCATTCTGCCGCAAAATGTCTACCTTAACAACGTTTCATTGCCTGTTGGAATCTATCTTGGCGATGCCCTAGATATGATCCTCAATCCGTTTGGATTTTACTGGAAGATCACGCACGATTCGTCTAACAGCCGCCGGATTGAAGTTTTCTCAAAAGACTCGCCTTATCGAAACATCATCAAGTTTACAGGTCACAAACCTGGGACAAAGTTCGATGATGTAAACGACAAACTTCCGGAGATCGATTTAAACGTTGACAATGGCGACAAGGTGTTCAACCAAGTTACCGTGATCGGTGCTCGCAAACGGTCTGAGCTTACCGTAATGCTTCGACCAGATTGGGATGCAACACTTGAAGCACAGTCGATTACCTCTTTTATTTGGGACTCGCCGGCGATGCTGTCGAATCCAAACCTGCGATATGTTTACCGCAAATACAGGGCCGATTTGTCGATCCTAAGCCAATTAAGCATCACTAATAATACTAGCGCCCGGCGCCCAATGCTTCCTTGCCTTAGTTTGGATGAAAAAGGTCAGCCCTTTGGACGAAACAAAGGTGTTTTAATAGAGTTTTCTTTAGATGGCGGCAAAACGTGGAAGTCGATTGATTCCTCTGGGGTAGTCGGGGGAATGAAACAATCCTTTTCTTGCGAGATTGTCGAAAATGAGGCTGCCGTCGTTTTCACGGGTAAAATTTTTCCAGCTTACGCGCGAAGATATGGAGAGAATTTCAAGGTTAGGGCAACAGCAACGTTCGAGCGAGATGATTGCCTCAAAGCAACTGTCGGCGCACCGCTCGCCGGAAAGCCGCTTAGAGATGTTCGGGAATTGGTAATCTCGGCTCCTGATCGGTTTCAGTTTTACGAAAGAAGTCTGTCGAAACTGAAAAACGTCGCTGCAAATTCTTCTGAAATCAACATGACTTCTGAGATTGGTGTTTTTGCGACACAGATTCTTGCATCGCATTCAGCGACAAAAATAAGCGGGCAAATCTCGCTGCATGGCGTTGATAACATTGATCAAGACTACCTCGGCGGATCAATTCAAGAGCTTCCGCGTTCTGTCTTTCTCAAAACGTCACCTTTCACAGAGAAATACCCTGTTTGCACGGGGGTTGTTTACGACTTTACCGACCAAAGAACAACTTTGTTGGTAGGTGAACTTTGAGAAACATTATTCGAAACCCGATTGATTCCGCGAGCCTTTTTCCGAACAATATTCGGACTAGGCTTCCCATGACCCAACGGGCGCCTCAGGAAACGGCAGACGCACTTTTGGCGGTTTGTACCGAATGGATGCCGCCAGGGGAGTACGGCAAATTTCAATTGATTTTCCCAGATACGGCGCAGGCCGACCCGCTCAATAATCGTTGGCTCCAAGCCCTCGGAGGGGCAAACAACGAGATCGAAGTTTACGACCTAAACGCGCAGAACTGCATTCTGGAAAAAGAACTTTGTTATGTCGTTTATGACGCCGATTGGGGATGCTTCGTCCCAGTTGGAAGCTCGGGCCTGATTCGGCGAGCGGTTGCAATCGAAGATCATCTTTACTACGGACCAGGTTCCACGTTTGAAGTAGAGATTCGCGGCGCTGAATCGTTGACTCACGTTCTAACGGTATCGGCTGAATGGACCAGCGAGCCGGTCTATCAATCTGAGAAAATGTGGGTGGTTTATGTGCCGTTCGATCAACCGGCATTAGGCGGCCGCCCTCAGCGAACAGGTGCATGGTATCGAATTCAAAGAATTCCCGGCGACACCAAACTTTTCCAAGCTCCAAGCGGAGGGATTCCAGCCGCCGTAAATACCTTTATGGGTGCTGCTAATTGCAGCGTTTTGGAGCGGCAGCCAGGCACCGATAGCGTTCAAGGAGCGGCTACTGGCGAAACCATTCGGGTTTACAACTGGACGCCAAACGTGATCGCAAAAGACGGTTCCAGGATTGGAATAGCCGCCTACATGCTGGGAGGATGGTTTGCAATTGCTGACTACTGCCAAGAAGGCGGGCAAGCAGCGGGGGCCAATAATGTTTCAGGTTCGACGCAATCGTTTGTTTCCACAAGCAGCGTTTCGATTGAAGATTACTCGGGCGGCAATGGATTTTCGCTGTTGCCTGCTGATTCGTTCGTTTACACTGCCGGCCTTGATCCCGATCTTGTCGAGTTTTCCAATCCAGTCGCATCATTATCCGGAACAATAGCCGGAATTACCCTTTCGTCGGCTTCCTCAGGATACGTTCCACTTTAAGGTAACGGTTCATGGCACTTCAATTTGATTCCGGCGTCAGAAATGCAGTTCTCGACGCAATCGAAACAAACATCGGTACTTCGCCGACAATGAAAATTTTCACTGGTACGATGCCGGCGAACTGTGGAACGGCAGATTCAGGAACGACTCTAGCAACGCTAACGCTTCCATCGGATTGGCTCGCCGCGGCAAGCGGTGGAAGCAAGGCAAAATCTGGCACCTGGACGGACTCAGTTGGAGACGCAACCGGAACACCTGGTTATTTTCGCATATACGCAGGTGCGACTTGTAAGATGCAAGGAACTTGCAGCGCAAGCGGCGGCGGCGGCGATATGATCATTACGCCAAACCAAATCACCAGTGGTTTCTCTTTTACCGTTGACAGCTTTACACTGAATGCAGGTAACTCATGATCGCCTTGAATAAAGTAAACTCATTCCTACTTAGTCTCGGTCAGAAAAAGCATGATTTCTCTGCCGACTCTTTTAAGGTGCTGTTTTGCAGTTCGCACGTTGACCCTACAGACGTAAACAAAGCTGATGTTACTGAAATTTCAGCGGGAAACGGATATGTGGCAGGCGGATTGACGCTCAGTGTTTTGAGTTACAGTCAAACGGCTGGCGTGGCTCGATTGCTTACGAACAATCCAAGCATTGTTACTACTGGAACCGTTGGGCCAATTTGGGCAATCGCGATCTACAATGACACAACGGTAAACGATCCGCTGTTGTTTTACGCAAACTTTGCCACGGGCGTTACGCTTCCAAGCGGCATCACCTGGCCGATCGGACTCGACACGGATAACGGCATTTGGTGGGGTAGCTGATGCGCCTCGGCTGTTGTTCGGCAAAATGCGGCGGAAATACCGAATGCGTTTGCGGCAGTTTTCTTGTCGATGGAATGCGTCTCCATTTTGTTGGAGCGAGCAAAAAGGCATTCTATGGTTTACCGTCCTCAATGGCCGCGCTTTGTACCCACAATTGCACTTCTCGCGTTTGGCAAGACCTGAAATACATTGCAGAGAAGAACGTCACTTACGGCAATCGAACCTACTCTAAACGTTTCATTGCCGACGTTCCCGAAAAGCCAGGTGCGAAGCTCTGGTTGGGTTGTGTGAGCAATCAAGGCGGAACCCCTGTAACTTGGATTCGCCCTATATGGGGGGCAATCAACGGATTGATCCAGGAAGATTGGAACGAACTAGAGGTTTACGACAAGCCGGAAAGAACTTTTGGGCGTAAAAGCGTTTACTTTCTTCAAAATTATGCCGACTGGTGGGAGCCTTATTTCCAAATCTGGACTTTTGAGGCATTCCCAGGTAATGGGGTAGAACTCGTTCATGGAGAGACTTTAGATTCCTCGGTTGTCACGGAATTAAGAAATTCACAAATCAACCTGAGACACAAACACGAAACGGATACCATTTGCAACCTTTTAAACAAATGGGATCTTTGCGGATTCGTGCCGGTTATAAGGCTTTCATCGGGTAACGAATTCATCGAATCGTATCTGGCTGTAATAATTGCCAATACTCTCGTTTTTCACTACAGGCAACACGACAACGTTAGCGGAATGCTGCCAGGTTATCGGCCGTTTTCATTCATTCCGAGAACTGGCGACACTCCGATTTTGGTTTTCCCAACCTTTGGCGCGCCTTGGTATCAAACAGGAGTTGGGTTTCGAACAGAGTTCAGAACAGAAGTTAGAGCGGATACAAACGGCAATCAGATTATTAGTTACACATTTAGGCACAATGAATTTCGGAGGATTTTTCAGCAAGGATTCGGGGAGCAATGGATCAGAATTGTAAGTGCTGGAGGGTATCAGCAATGGACTGTTCCGGTCTGCTCAGACAGGCTTGAATTCAACACTCCGATCACGGTTACGAAGTATTACCAGGGGCGGCCGAGTGTGACAACGTTTAACTGCAAACTGCACTTCTCCTATGCCACGCTGTAGCTGTAGGCACTTTGGCGAGCAAAAAAGGACTGTTCGCACTTCAAACTGTGCAGTTACAGGCAAGTTGGTTGCGGTTTTCGAATGCCGACTAATCGGCGAATGCACAATCAAGCCTTCGGGCACTTACCACCCTTGGATTCAAGACTGCGAGCGCTGTCAGTTTAGAAAGGAATCAGTACCGAGCAGCGAGCCTAAATTCGGCCCCTCGATTGGGGTAAGCTGTGATGAATCTAAATAATGATTCATGGTTGTTGATATGGAGCGATGGTCTAGGAGCCGCCTCGCTGCATCTACACCGCTTCGCTCGGCTGTATGGGTTGCGGCAGCCCTACGGAAAAATCTTGCCGTACCAGTCAAACCAGCCGCCCGTATCACGTTGGATATGCGCCGATAAAGGTTTCGGCGGCGGCTACGAGCGCACCCGCCCCCCCAAAGGGGCCAGCAAATTTCACGATCGAAGCATCCAGCCTCAAGCATGAATTGGAACGCGATTCCATCGATAACTCGCGTTATTGGGCGGCCGGTTTTGCTGCATGTAATTGAGATCCGGCGGCTGGATGAAATATCCTCGCCTCGCAAGTTGAGGGCGTCTCCAAGCCTAATACCGGTAGAGTAAAGCAAGCCGAATAGGCTTTGCAGAAACCACCGTTCGGAAACGCCGTTTGGCAAGTCTTTTTCGAGTTTGGAACATGCCGTGAAGATCGCGGCAATCTCGGTTTCTGCCCACGTTTTTGTTGGTTTTTGGCGAAGCCTGAACCGCTTGATCCTTGGGCGTTTTGGAACCAGTCTTAGCCTGGCTGCATACCTGCCGAGAATAAGCAAGTCAGTTCGGCGACTCCGAATCGTGCCGTCCGCCCTTCCGTTTTGTCTGAGCCAGATCAAAAGTTCGTTGCAGAACTCAGAGGTTAATTCGGTCGCGTCTACTTCTCGGCCCTTAAACCTGGTTGCGAGATTAGCGACGTTTCGGAGGTTTTCGAGATAACCGGCCGACAACTCTAAATCGTGGTTGGCGTGGTAGCTCCGCGCAAGTTCTTCCAGTGTCATGTTTTGGCTCGCTCTGCCTGGGGGTGTATCGAAAGCGATACAGACAGTCTCGATTGCGAGCGGCAAAAATCAAGACTAAATCGCGAATCAAACAAAAAGTCTCACCAGCAAAGTGTCTACCTTTTCTTTCCCTGTCGTGTTTAATGGTTTTGCAGCATTGAACAAAACCCCTCCGGATAGCGGCTTTTTGTTTGTCACCAGGTTGAGGGCCTGGTGCCAGCAATGGCGTGAAGGTTCAAATCCTTTCGACCGCACTAACCGGCAAAATCGATTGCCGACTTGACTTTCTTTTTTAGGGGGTGGGGCATGACTTCCACGCCAAATCTAGTCAGGAATCTTGCAGCAAACCTAAAAACACTTCTCGCAGAAACCGGAATGAGCCAGAGGGAGCTTGCGAGACGGGCGAACATCGACCCGATGGCGCTAAACAACGCTGTCAACGGCAAATCGCTGATTTCTACGCTTTACCTTTACCGGCTTTCGCTCGTTCTCGATCGTCCGATGAACTGGCTCGTTTCCGATCAGTCGGCAGGCAAAACAAGCCGCAAAAAAAACGGGTCCGCTGCCTGATTCCGTGAATTGCCCACCCTAGAGAATTAGTTAGAATGGAGGCATGGGAGCATTGAACCGTAAAGAAGCGCTGAAAATCGTTTGCCACAACATTGTTTCGAAAATGGAACAGGCCGGGCTTGGGATCTGCGAACTTGGCCGAATGGCAGACGTAAACGCAATGACGATTAGCCGGATCGTCAATGCTAAGAGCTTGCCGGCCGCCGACGCGCTGTTTCGAATCGCCGCTGCGCTGAACGTGACCGTTGACTCGCTGTTTCATACAAAAAACGGGGCAAGTAAAAAATCCGCTTGACTGCCCTAACGAATTAGGTAGACTTCTGCCGATGTGAAAAACGTCGGCGGTTGAATCACTTCAAAAGCCGACGCGAAAGCGAGCGGCTTTTTTCTTTTTAGCCGCCGCTTTTCCGGAGTCTTAAATCCAGGAGGGTGGCGCTCATGCGAGAGCAAGCTGAATTGAATTTCGACGGCAACACGTTTGACGTTGCCTTAGACGGTCAGCGACTCGGAACGCAACTCGCTGACGTTTTGAACGTCATGCGAGGCGGCGATTGGCGAACGCTTCGCGAAATCATTTCTGCAATTGGCCGGGGAACTGAAACCGGCATTTCTGCGCGACTCCGCGATCTGCGGAAAACCAAGTTTGGCGGCTGGACGGTCGAAAGCCGGCGGCGAACGGAAACCGGGCTTTGGGAATACCGCATTCACAAGGGGGAAACATGATTCCCACGTTTGGATTGGTGATCGCCGGTTGCGTGGTCGCGTTTTTTGTTGGCGGCTTTTTGACGACTTTTTTCGTGAATGAGTTTTTCAATGAGATTGAACAACACCGCAGGCGACAACAGCAGAACAAGAAAACTTTGTTCGGCTCAGGTTCGAGAGATTCGTGGGTTTCAGGGCAAAAAGACCGCGGCCGAACTGGCTAAGCGGTTCAAGGTTCACGAAGTCACGATCAACAAAATTTGGAATCGAGTTATTTGGAAATCGTTGGAAGGAAACGCGAAATGAGCGAAGTAAAAAGGCTGGTTTTGACAAGGAAGAAAAACGAAACGATTGTTTGCACCATTGGCGACACACGGATCATTTTCTCAGTAAACGACATTCGAAAAACCAACGTCTCAATCACTGTCGAGGCAATACCGGAAGTGAAGATTTTGCGCGGTGAATTGCCGCTAATTGCTGTTCAGGAGAAGCAGAAAGTTGTCCAGGAAGTTTGATTCTTGATCCCCGCATCAACGTTTGATCGGCGGCGCAATCTTTGCCGCTGCTGATTGCTTAAAAGCGTCAGGCGGGGAGCTTTTTCGATGCTCACGAAATTTAGTTCGTGACCATCCGTACACTAAAACATCGGGGGTTGGCAGCAAGTCCCGACAACCAGCCGCCAGCGATTGTGCCAGAACCCGGCGAATGAGCGTTGTTTTTCACGATTCTGGCGCGATTGCAGCGTTTGATTCGGAGCGATTTGGCACGATTAACCAGCCGCCAGCGAGCGGCGAGGGGGAGTGATGAGATACTTCGGCATCAAGAAACCTGACGGCGTGATTTGGTGGATTACTGACAGCAAACACAACTCATGGCTCGCGTTTTTCCAGTTCCCGTCAGACAAGGACACATTAAACGCTCATCGACTGCCAATTTCAGAAGCGGCCAGTGCCTATGAATCAATCGGCTACAAGTGCGTTGAGTTGAAGGTTGAGGAAGCCGAGAGCGGCGGAAAGGATGGCGAATGAGCGAGCGAAGTCACACACCGGGACCGTGGAAGATAAGTAGTTGGACCGGAAACATTACAACTGCCGATGGGTTGCATGTTGCTGGATTAGATATTGAGTCAACGAGATTCCCAGATGCAAAGCTAATGGCCGCAGCCCCGGAAATGTTGGAGGCATTGGAAAGCATACGTGCTCAACTGATTTTGGAATACAGCCCCTACGTTTACCAAGTCAACTTTAACTACATCGACGAAGCAATTCAAAAGGCAACCAATGAGCGATGACGAGTTCAACTCACTGTGTAACGCTCACGGCTTCGGCGCTGTAGCGAGTGGCGAGTGTCCGCTAGTAAGTAGCGGAATGCTAAAGGTTCTTGTGGACGCAGCCTACGCTGCCGGGCAGACGGAGGCTGAAATGACAACAGACCAAAACGACAATAGGCACACGCCGGGACCGTGGGTGATTAATCGGCTTATTGACGGAGACGGAAAGCCATACACAACCTGTTATCAAGCTCACATCGACATTGGTCCCTGTATGATTTGGTGTCCTATCGGGCATAGTGAACAGGAGGCCAACGCCCGCCTAATCGCAGCGGCACCGGAAATGTTCGACCTGCTTGAGGATATTGACAACCGAATTGGCGAAATCACGGAGGAAGCGTGGGAGAAACTGCAAGGAATTATCAAGCGAGTGAAAGGCAACCAATGAGCGACAGCGACAAGATGCGGGCGGAGTTTGATGAAAATTGCGCTTGCGGCGGCACCAGACAAAACCCACAGCCTGACGATTGTGAGCGGTGCCGATTTGTGGTGGAAGTTGACCGCTTAAAGACAGAGTTGTACGACTGTCAGTCGTTCTATGAGGTGGCGAATACAGAACGCGACCAGCTACGTGCCGAACTGGCCGCAGCGAAAGCGGCGAGCGTGCTGCCGGTGGAAATTCAGTCGGTGCATGTCAATCCATACAGGGAGGTCGTCGTCAGTTTTGACGAATCGTGCACGGCGCAGCGGTTTGCGGATTGGGTGCGACAGATCAAGGAAAGGGGCGAGCGATGAACGTGGACGAGGCGATGGCGGTTGCAGCAAAGCAAGGCGGATTGCCAGAAACAGATGAATGGCACGGGGAAGTGATTGATGCAATGGATGTTCTATCTGCCGAAGTCGAGCGGCTACGTGCCGAACTGGCCGCAGCGAAAGCGGCGAGCGTGGTGCCGGTGAAGATTGTTAATCTTAGCCACACAGATTGGGGTCTTGCCCTGAATGTCAGGTGTAGGTCAGAGGACGATTCAAATGTTCTTTGGAGGTGGCTACGCGGACGGATGAAGGAAAGGGGCGAGGGGTGAGCGAGACAAACGCTTCAACAGTTCGACTTAAAGTTAAACACGCAATGACAAACTGGCGCGATATGTCAAACAGGGAAATTGCTGCTTGCCTGCTTTTGCTTGCCGAGGCCATCGAAGCAATTGATGCCAAGCAAAAGACACCAGACAACACCCCACCCGCAACCTAAACCGGGCGGGGATTTGTCGGGATTCATAAAAAGAACGGAGTTGGCAGGTAATGGTTGAAGAAGAAAACAAACACCTGAGCAGATTGCGACTAATGGCAGATCCCGAGGAATGTTGGGATATATCGGAAAATACCAGAGCAGCGATTGAGTTTGCTTTGAGGGAGATTGACCAGCTAAAGCAAGCCTTAACCCACGTTCGCCATTACATGCAGGCTCAAGGCCCGAACGGAGTAGGCATTCGGGAGTTTTCCGCAATTTGCGGCGTCAGTCCAACCCTCATATCGAAATGGACTTCCCCGCCGCTCCCAGGCGTCCCCGACTTCATCGACTAGGAAACACACGCCCGAATCGCGCTCAATCCATCCAGCGAGCGCGAACCGCGGAAATAAACCCGCCGCGGCGGGAACCTTACACCCAATTAGGAGGCTTTTACTGATGGACGGCATTGAAAAGGAACTATCTTCCGCCGGCTGGCTGATCGTGCGAGAAATTGCAATCTCGATTCAAAATCGCTTGCGAAGTTACAAAGGCGACTTCAAGCGGATCGCAGAGTGGGAGCCGGGCGAAAAGCGAACCCGCCGCCTTGAGGAAGTTGGACACAGAATCGAAACCATGGAATGGGTTGTCGGTGAGATCAACAAACGAAAAGAGTCGCACGGGTTCGATCGTTTGATGAAAGAGAAGGTCCGGACTGATGCCGCCAAGGCGAACTACCCAGAGCAGGAATTAACCGAAGAAGAATTACAAGAAGGCAAGGCAAGAGTTCAGTCGTCATGGACTGAATCAGAAAGAGAGTCAAGGATCGTTGGGCCAAAATACAATTCTGTTGAGGTTCAAGTATGCAAGTTTGTTGGCAATCAATCCAAGGTCGTTGATTGATGCTTAGCCCATACGATTACGCACGAAACCACATTCGAAACAATACAATGCCAACCGGGCAAGAGCGTGTTGGACCAGATTCCGCCGCAACGTACATGGAAATAGGAACCGTCATTGAGTGCGAAGTTGAATTCGCCAGGTCGCGTGGTCGCTGCCGTGAAGGTTGCGGATTCGCTCAACTAATCGACCATCCAAGGGCAGGTGTGGTTTGTCGATGGACAATGCAAACCTGCAAAGTTATTGAACTGGCAGAAGTTTATGAACTGTATTCGCTTTTGAATGCAGACGAACCCACAGGCAAAGGATTTTTTAACAATGAGCAAGGAAAACAAATTAGTTTCGACAGCGAGCCAGGCGAACGGAGTGAAGTTCCTGATTCCTCTCGCGAAGAAGGAAGATTTGATCAATTTCGACAAGATGATCAAGCAAGCCCATAGGGAACTTGAGGAAGCATTGATCGCCGGCAATGACACTTTGGCGGCAATGATTCAGGTGCAAGCATTTAAAGCGCTGGAGGAAGCAATCAGCCCCGAGATTCTTCGCGACTTCCGCTTAATGGAGAACACCGAACGAGGTTTCAAGACTGATCGCGTTGCTGGAACGCGAGACAAGAGCGGAAATGCCGTCCAGCCATACAGTGACCAAGTGATCAAGCGCGTGATTATCGGAGCGCTAAGCAAAGGCGCAAGGCTCATTGACAACGAATTCAACGTTATCGCGGGGAATCTATACCTCACGAAAAACTACTACATGCCCCGCGTGAAGCGGTTCCCAGGCTTGACAGAACTGAAAATTCTTTGGGGGGTCCCGTCACAGAGCGGAAGCGGGAAAGGCTGGCTTTACCCGGCCAAAGCAAGCTGGAAGCTAAACGGCCGCCCAGACTCGATCGAATGCTTGCTAACGAAGGACTTCGATAGCCGAATCGTCGTGCGTGGTTATGAATCAAGTTCGGTCGATGAGATCCGCGGCAAGGCAGAGGCAAAACTGTATCGGTGGATTTTCGAACGAGTTTCCGGAATCAACATCGAGGCGGCGGAAACGTTTGAAAGCCTTGGAGACGACTTACCGGCGGCCCCAATGGTTGTCGATTGCGACAAGCTCCCCGAGCCAACGCGCGAGCAGTTGAAACCGGCAGCAGGGCAGGGAACCATGTTCGACGATGCGGAAGATCCAGCCGTGGCCTGCGCAAAGATGATGAATGAGTTTGAGGCCGGAATCGCCAAAGTCACCGATAAGGATTCAATTCCGGCAATCGTTGAGGATCGAATGCAAGCGGTTGAATCGACCGATTGGCCCAACCAGGTCAAGGTTATGACGAAAGCCGCTCTTAATCGCATGGCAAAGGCACGTTTCGAGGCTTTGAGTTAGGGGGATGCAATGAAGGATCTCAGCATTCGCTGGATGATAAAACGCGACACGCCGGAAGTGCTAGACATTGAGGCCGAACGCTTTGGTTCGGACGCAATGAGTGAGAAAGAACTTGTCGATTTACTTCGGATGCGCAACGCGATCGGCATGGTGATTGAGGACGATAACGAAATCGTCGGTTACATGATCTACATGCTGGAAAAAACGTCCATTCGCCTTGAACGGATCGCCGTCAAGTATGAGCGAGAGGGAATCGGGACCGCACTAATCGAGCGGCTAAAGCGGAAGATTGGCAACGAGAGGCAGAGGATTCGGCTGGTTGCAATCGTTCCCGAAACCTACCTAGGCGCTCAGCTTTTCGCCCGAGCGATGGGGTTCCGCTGCAACCGTATTTCGCGTGATGTGTTCCTGGATTACTTCGGCGAGCCGACGATTGACGGTTACGCTTTCGACTGGTTCAAGCAATTCGAGACGGCAGACGTTTAGGGGGATATTGTGCCACGGATCAGGTGTATCAAACCGGAGTTTTTCAGCGACGAGAAATTGTCGCCATTGGACCCGACTACCAGGCTTGTGTTCCTTGGGTTGGTTTCAATGGCAGACGACTTTGGAAGGTTACTCGACAACGAGAAAATTATTGACGCATTCATTTTCCCGAATTCGTCGGAGAACTGTCGCGAATCTCTCGCGACACTCTCGCGAACGTGTCGGATACGCCGCGGGAAGGCTTCGAACGGTGCGAAAATTATTGAAATCGTGAATTGGGACCGTCACCAAAAAGTTGACAAACCAAATCGGAATAATTGTCTGCCGAGAATCGAAGAAAAGGCTGTAAATAACGGTATTCCCGAAAGTGTCGCGACGGATTCGCGAGCCATTCGCGACGACCTCGCGACTGATCTAGGATCAGGATCAGGATCAGGATCTAAAGAACTTCGTTCTTGTCCGGTCGTTATGGAATTCCCAACCAACGGCAAAAAAAAATCTTGGGACCTCACAGAAGAATTTTTGGAAGAATGCAAACAGGCTTTCCCAGGGCTGGACGTTTTAGCCGAAACACGCAAAGCTCTTGCATGGCTCAAAGCGAACAGGCTAAAGACTGCAAAGGGGATGCCCCGGTTTCTGAATAGCTGGCTTTCAAGGGCAAACGACAGAGGGGGAGGCAGGAAAGGCGAGCAATTGACATTCACCGAAAGGCGAGAGGCTAACAATCTCGCGGTCGTTTCCAAGTTTGGGTTGGGGAGCGGCGACCAATCGGCAACGCCGCTTTTAAAGTAGGCGAGCAAATGGCAAGTCAATCAGAAATCGCTCAGGTGCTTTACGTTCTGGCTTCCGCATTCCAAGTGGAACTTACCGAATCCACAGTTCTCGCGTACTCGATTGCCCTGGAACAATTTCCAGTCGAGGAAATCGCAAACGCCGCAAGATACGCGATTCGAAATAGTGAGAAGATGCCGCCGCCGGCAACGTTGATAAAAATCATCAAGGCCGAAAGAATTCGCGAAACGCGAAACATGCACAGCGAGACGGCAGCCGAGCTTCGTAGGACAGAAGCAGCAATTCGATTCAGGCACAAGAACCCCAACGCAACTGCAAATGATGTTGCAGAATTCTTATCTTGCTATGACCAGCAAATTAGCAGGGGTTGATGAGGCTCATTCTTTCGGCACATGACGGCCCGAAAGTTTATACAAAGCAGGGAAGGCATTTTGCGGCGAAAGGAATTTATTGATGAAAGGCTTTCCCAAGCGGGCATTTTGGAGGAAGAAAACGCCAGGCGAGCAAAATCGTTATGAGCTTTACTGGCAAGAAACGTTGGAAGAAATGCCCAACGTGATAAAGGTTTACTATGAAGCGGTTAAATTAAAACTCGCTGATAGAACATTCTACACACCCGACTTTATGGTTTTGATGGACGATGGGACTATAGAGTTCCACGAAGTAAAAGGCTCCTGGAAAGCTCCGAACCAGGAAGATGCCCGAGTGAAGATAAAAGTAGCTGCGGCAATTCACGGTTGGGCAAAATTTGTCAGTGTGGAACTAAAAAAACGGGGTGCGACCTTCGAAGCCAAGTTCGAGGATTTCTAACAATGGCAATCAATCCAGCGCTTTTCTCCAGCGCGAAGTCAGATTGGGAAACACCTCACGAACTGTTCCGAATGCTCAACGCTGAATATCGTTTCACGTTAGACGCTTGCGCCTCGCCGCACAATGCGAAAGTGGCAGAGTTCTTTACTCAAGAGCAGGATGCGCTAAAGCAACGTTGGACCGGGCGAGTGTGGATGAACCCGCCCTACGGTCGGCAAATTGGCAAGTGGGTTTCAAAGGCTTATGTCGAAAGCCAAAAATGCGAGCTTGTTTGTTGTTTGCTGCCGGCTCGGACTGATACTGCCTGGTGGCATGATTACTGCATGTTTGGTTTCGTTCAGTTGATTCGAGGCCGATTGAAATTTGTCGGCGCACCTAGCCCCGCGCCGTTCCCAAGTGCGATCGTCATGTTTGGCAGAAAAATACGAATGAGAGATTTGGTTGGAGTCGTGACAACATTGGAGATCCCAAAGTGAATGATAAATGGATCTCAAAATGTGGCACCGCAACAATTTTGATTGGCGATTGCATTCAATCCCTTAAAAACCTTGATTCAGATTCAGTTCATTGTTGCGTAACTTCGCCGCCGTACTGGGGATTGCGAGATTATGGGCATGAAGGACAGATCGGACTAGAAAAGACTCCGGAAGAATACGTTTCTAAAATGGTTGAAGTGTTCCGCGAGGTTCGGCGGGTGCTGCGGGACGATGGGACGCTATGGCTGAATTTGGGAGATAGTTATTCGTCGGCAGGCGGAAGCAGGCTGAACGGTTCGAGCGATGCGGAGACTGGCAGGGCAGAACCGCCGATGCTTGGAAGTCGCAGGCCAGTTCGGAAGCCAAAAGATTTGATTGGGATTCCTTGGCTCGTTGCCTTCGCCTTGCAGGCTGACGGATGGTGGTTGAGGCAGGACATTATTTGGCACAAGCCGAACCCAATGCCCGAAAGCGTAACCGACAGATGCACGAAAGCCCATGAGTATATTTTTCTGTTCACCAAGAGCAGTAAATACTATTTCAATTCAGAGGCTTTAATTGAGCCTGCGGCGCAACCGGACAGAAAAAGGGCTGATCGTTTTGGTGGAAACAAACACAATGGAAAAACAACTTTACACAGCGACGGAAGTATCTTTACAGGTAGTGCGACTAGAAACCGACGTTCCGTTTGGACTGTAAGCACAAAGCCATATAAAGGCGCTCACTTCGCAACTATGCCGCCCGATTTGGTTGAACCTTGCATTCTTGCGGGTTGCCAGGAAGGCGGGACAGTTTTAGATCCATTCTTAGGAAGCGGGACAACTCTTGCTGTTGCCGCCAAGCTCGGAAGAAATGGGATTGGTTGCGAATTGAACGATGATTACGTGACTTTGGCAGTTGAGCGAATCACTCCTTTTCTTGAATCGAATCGTTTTCCGTTGCTTGTTCAAAATTAAATGAGGTTTCGAAAATGTCGGACCAAGCTCGTGAGTTCGTTTTCTTTTCAATGGGAGTGAAACCCGGCGAGAAAGTCGCTTTGTTTCTCGATGGTCGTTACGTCGGCGATGTGAAATTCTCGGTCAGTAGTGGCGGGAAAAGGCTGGCGTGGAAGGTAACCCGCCGCCTACGATTGGAACGTGTCAAAAGGAACGGCACAAAAAGCAGTCGCCGCCGTGGGGATTGACTTCCCCGATCTGCGAAGAAGTCGCAGTTTTTACCATTCTAACTGAACTGGCTGGAAGCCTGGGGTTGGGCATGGAAGCCCTTTTTGCGAAAGGGGGTGATCTCGTTTCCGCAAATTGGGGAGTGTTTCCATGCAAGGATCAACCAAAGACCGCTGGATCGCAATCGTGCGAACCGTAAGCCCAATGTTTTGGTCGTTCCTTGTTGTGCAATTCAGCCCAATTCTATCCATCATCGGCGGTTTGCTGGCACAGGCTGGCTACTCTCTCTCGCAGGCTCAGATCGACGCTTTAAATCAAGCGGCAGTCGCCTTGATCGCGGCTGGAATCTATGCCTCGGTCACCTGGGCAAGCTCGCGTTTTCCGTTCCTTCAATGGATCTTGCTGATCCCGATTCAGCCCAAGTACGACGACGAAAGGAAGTTATGAAGTTCAATCGAGTTTTGATTTTGGTTTTCTGCGCGGTTTGGCTCGCGATTACTGGACTACTGCCACAGGACGCAAACGGACAATTGTTCCGCCGGCGGCCTTCCTTTCGTCCGTCCGTTCAAAACGTAGAACCGGCTCAATGCCTGAGCGGACAATGCTTGCCTTGCGACCCGGCGATCATCGCTCCCACTACCGCCGATGAATCAGTGAGTGTGCTGGAAGAAGCCAATACCGGCTGGTATTCGAAACTCGCGGGACCCCGCGGCCGGAAAATCACCGCGGCTGAGGAACAAGCTATCCGCTCCTGGGGAAACCGAGCGGTTCGAATCATCAACGGAAATTCATGCGGAACCGGAAGCCTTTGCGGGCGCGACGGTGACTTTATTTACATTATGACAAACGCGCACGTTGCCGGCACGCGAATCGGCCACGTTGTCCGCTGCGAAGCACTACTCAAAGACGGCAGCAAAACGGAGAAGTTTTCCGCAACGGTCATCGAAGCCGCGTACAGTAGCAAGACCTCGACCGATTGGGCGCTACTGAAAGCTCCGGTAACGGCAATGGCTGGCCTTGAACCAATCAAGCTCTCAATCACCGCTCCCGATGCCGATGATTTGACCGGGACTTGGGGTTGCCCCCGCTGCGAAGTTCCAAGCGGTCAACTTGTTGAGACTTCATCGACAAGCCAGATTTGGACCTGGCAGCCTAATAGTATCGGCGGCCAAAGTGGCTCGGCAGTCGTGCAGGGCGGGGTTCAAAAAGGTTTGCTTACCTGGACGATTAACGGTTTTGGTGCTGGGCAGTTCACCAGCAGCATTTACAAGCAATCGCGAGAGCGTAACGTAGACGGCTCCCCGCGGCCTGATGGGCTGATTCCGGTGCCCTACATGCTTTCGCCCGATGTTGAACTGAGCGAGGGCTACCACAGCGAATTAGGCATTGGCGAATATCCTATCTGGGACAACGGAAGCGGCTCGGAGAATCCTAATCCGCCCGGGCCAGGCACGAATCCATGCCCAGAGGACCAAGAAGAAAAGCGGCTACTCGATAAGCTCCGCGACCTGAGGAAAAAGAATCAATCCCTTGATTGGGTTGCACTCATCAACTTGATCATGCAGATCATTGATCTGATCGCCAAGAGTAAGGGCGGCTGAGAAATTTCCGGCTAGAAATGTCGTGCCAGAAATGTCGTGCGGGTGGTTTTAAGCCACCCGCTTTTTTTATGCGCAATGCCCAAGAATGACGCATAAAACCCGGCGCAAAAAAGAACCCCCGCCGTGTTGGAGTGCTGAATTCCTTGCCGGCAGGGGTTCATCGGTTGTTTTGCTGGGGTAACTATCGACTAGCCAGCGAAAATTTTCAAGCTGAATTCCAGAGGATTTTCCAACTTTATCCTGGCAACTCGCTTTCAATTTGAATGGAAGAAAAAACGCCAAAGACTCTTGAAATTCCGTTGCAAAATCTACTCGGTTTTTGTATCATTCGACGAATTGAGTCGCCGAAGAAATGAATCTAAGCCAAGCCCAAAATTTGAGCCAACGCTAGGGAATTTCGTTATTACGCGACCCATTTTGCCGGCGAAGTTGCGCACTTTTTTGCTGGGGAAAGAAAATTCTCAAAATGAGAATCTCAAAATGAGACAAAACCGTAAGGGGGCACTTTCCGCCCTTAGGGTTTTTTGGCTATGCGGCCGCCGCCGCGTTTTTTTGGTTCCAAAAATGCCCGTTTTTTGTGCAACCGCCCGCCGGAAATTTCCGAAAATTTTCGCGGAAATTTTCGCCGCCCGCCGGAAATTGCCCGCCCAGCGCCGCCGGTTCCGCGAACAGCCGCCGCCAACCGTGATCGCCTGGTCAATTCCTTTCGAACGCGTCCGCCTGTTTCCAGCCGCCCAACCGGGCAACGTGAACCCCGCCCAACCAGCCGCGGAAATTTCCGCGGCTGGCGGTTGGTTGCGTTTTCCGTTTTCCTTTGCCGCCTGGTTTCGATTCAACGCAAGGCGGCCGCGGCTGGCTGGCTGGCGGCCGATCGCCCGCCTGGTTGAATTCCAACCCGAAAACAGGGCAACCCGCCGCCAGCCCGCCGCCAGCGCAAAAAAAAACGGAAACCGCGGAACGTGTCCGCGTTTTCCGTTGCGTTGAATTCCGAAAATGGCGGCCGCCCGTTGGGGTAATTACTCCCAACGTTGGCGGCGGCCGCCCGCAACGGAATTCGATCAGATTATTTAACCGGACAACGTGTCCGGTTCAACCGTTGCCGCGGCGGCACCCTGGGCGCCGCCGCGGGGAACGGGCGAACCGTTCAACCAGCCGCGGCGGCCAGCGCCGCGGGGTTCATCGGAACCGACAGGCGGCGCAATTTCCCGCCGCCATAATTCAAAACGAATTCAATCCGTTCGGGTTCATCGGTTGACGCGTCCGCGGCGATCGCCTGGTTGGGTTCGGTTGCCAGTTCAACCGCGGGCGGCTGTTCGGCCGCGGGTTCTGGTTCAACCGCGATCGCCTGGTTGGCTGTTTCCTCTGGTTCAACGTTCGCGGCGGCCGGCTGTTCGGCGGCGGGTTGCGGTTGGGCGGCGGGCGGCTGTTCGCCGCCGCCCGCGGTCAGTTCCGCGAACGGTTGAACGTCCGCCGCCTGGTTGAACCGAATCACGCGAACCGGCCGGTTGACGATTCCCGCGGCCAGTTCATCGGCGATCGCCGCCATGCCAGCCGCCAGCCTTTGCCGCGTGTCCCCTGGTTGGCGAACGTCCGCCGCCCGAACCCCGCCAACCAGCGCCCCCGCCTGGTCAACCAGCCGTTCCAGTTCCGCCGATGAACCGATCGAAAGGCGGCGGAATCGGCCGATGAATTCGCGGAAATTATCGATCGTTGAATCGCGGAATATTTTTGGCTGGCCGTTTTCGTCCGGTTGCAATCGGTCAACCAGCCGCCCAACCAACGCGGACAATTCATCGGCAAAGGCTGTTTCGGCCAGTTCGATCGCCTGGTCGAATCGGGCGGCCACCCGTTCCGATTCCCGGCGATACAATTCGGGAGAAAGGCTGGCAAGGTAGTTGGGAGGGTTCAATTCGGGGAATTCAACCGCCGCGGCGAATTCACTGATCAGGGTTGCAGGATAGTCTGATCGATTAAACAGGGAACCCAACCGATCGCGGTTTTCCGCCAGCAATTCCTGGAAAACGTTTTCCAGTTCCGCAACGGCGGCGGCCAGTTCCCCGGCCAGTTCATCGATCGCCCTGGCGAATTGTTCCGCTTCATCCCGCCGCAAAAGGCGAACCCCGCGATCGGTATAAGGCAACGTGTTTTCAACCCAAAACCGGCGGATTTTACCTTTGATCGCCTGGACTGCTTTCCATTCGGGGCGGCGATCGTCAAACAGTTTTTTGGACAACTTGACCGCGCGCGGGTTGGCGTGAAACAGGGCGGCGGCGGCGGAATTGTCCGCGCCATCAACCGCTTTTGAGTTGCCAACCCATCGAAAGGAAAGGCGGCAACCAACCGAACGGGCGGCCAGTTCATCGGAAAAGGAAAGGTTTTGATCGTTCATCGGTCAGCACTCCAACAAAAGGAAAAGGAAACATCCGGACAACGTGTCCGGTTCAACCGTTGCCGCGGCGGCCAGTGCCGCCGCGGGGAACGGGCGAACCGTTCAACCACCGATCACGCTAATCCGTTGGCTGTTTTGATAGAATTCGGGTTTTGCGATGAATTCAACCGGGCGGCCAATAGCGGCGGCCAGTTCCCCCGCGGCGGCATGGCAACCGATACCATTGAACCCGGACGCGTCAACCCCGCCGCCCTGGTCAACGTCAAGGAAACCGCCGGCCGGGTGGAAAACGCGCAACCCGCCGCCCGCCAACCGTTCGCAATTCCAGCCCAACGCGGCGGCCGCCTGTTCGGCCGCCGCCGCGGCATATTCCGCCCGCAACCTTTCAACGTCCGCAACGTTCCCCCAAAACCCGTTGAAATTGTCAAAAGCTAGTTCGCCGCCTGGTTGCGCGATCAGTGGATAATTCCAGCCTGGCAAAGTGAACCCCAACCCCGAAAACCGTTGACGGTTGCCGCCGCGGTTTTCCCTTTCGAATAGTTCAAATTCGCCTTGCCCGATGAACCGGCCGCCCAGCCTTTCAACGGCGGCGGCCAGCGCCGCGGGGTTGGAGAATTGAACCTTGACGCGGACAGTGTGAGAGTTGACCGAACCAACCAGCCCGATCAGGGAAAACAGGGGATTAAATCGGCAAAGGTCAACCCGTTCAAAACGCGGACAGGTTCGCGGGCAATTAAAGGGGATCACGTTTAATCGGTTCATCGGTCAGCACTCCAACAAAAGGAACAGGAAACAACCGGACAACGTGTCCGGTTCAACCGTTGCCGCGGCGGCACCCTGGGCGCCGCCGCGGGGAACGGGCGAACCGTGATCGCCTGGTCAATTCCTTTCGGCCAGTGCCGCCCGTTTTGCCGCGGCGGGCGAGGGCTGTTCGCGATCGTTCGCGGTTCGCAACGTTGCCGCCGCCCACCTCCGGAACTCCCGAACCGATTCCGGGTTGACCGCGGCTAGCGGTTTAACCGTTTTGCTGGCCGATTCAATGGCGGACAACGTGATCGCCCGGTTCGAAAGGCGGGCGGCGGTTTTGATCAGTGATTCAATTTCCGCGCCCGTATGGTCCGCGGTTCGCTGGGCGATCGTTCGGGCAAGGTCAACCGGGCAACCGAACCGGGCAAGGTGAACGGCGGCGATTGCCTCGCGTTCGGAAACGGTTGGCAAGTCAACGCAAAACCGTTCATCAAAACGCCCTGCCCTGGTCAGTTCCGGGGGCAACGCGGAAAAGTCGTTACAAGTTGCAACCGTGAAAATCGGCGAACCGTGATCGTTTAGCCATGTCAGCAAGTGCCCCACCATTCCCAACGTTGTGCCGCCGTCACTGGCGGCCGAACCGCGAAAACCGCCAACCGCTTTCTCCAATTCATCCAGCCACAAGACGCAAGGCGCGATCGATTCGACCAGCCTGGTTGCCGCCCGTATGTTCGCCTCGCTTTGCCCAACGAGTGAACCCTTACAGGCGCCAACGTCAAGGCGGACCAGTGGAACGCCCAAAACGGCGGCGGCCGCCTTTGCTGACAGGCTTTTGCCCGTTCCTGGCAACCCGCACAACAAAACCCCGCGAACCGATAGATCACGATCGCGGAAATTAGGTTGAACCTGTTCCCTCAAATAGGCTTTCAATTCGCCCAGCCCGCCAACCCGTTCGATCGGGGTGGGCTGTTCCACCGATAGAAAACCCGCCGCCCTGATCAGTGCCGCCTTTTCACGTTGAATCACGGCGGGGGAAAACCCGCCTGTTTCAACCAGTGAAAGGGAAAACGCGTTTTCGGCTTCCTCACTCGTCAACCCCGCCGCCGCGTCAACCAGCGCCGCGGCTGTTTCCCCGGTTGGTTCTGGCAACCCCGCGCAGGCGGCGATCAGGCGCAACCGCCCGGCTAATTGTTCGCGATTGGGCAGAGGTTCATCATAACGGGCGATCGCGTGATCTAGTTCCGCGGGCAAAACCCCGCCCGCCCAATTGGGCGCAACCAAAACGATCGCCGATCCGTTCGCCTTTAATTCAGCAACGGAATTCAAAAGCGCCCGATAAACGGGCGCATTTTTTACAACATGTTGACAATCGCGGACGAACAGAATCGCCGATCGCCTGGTTGCGGCGAATTGAAAGGCGGCCGCCCAGTTGGGCGGGTTGGCGGCTGTTTCGCCCGTTGCAAGGTCAACCAGTCCGCCGGCGGCGGAATAACAAAACCGTTCTAAGTTCGGGAATTCCTGGTCTAAAATGGCGGAATCGTCCGCCGCGGAAATGGCGATCAGGGGATAACCGGCCGCAAGGTAATTCGAAAGGTTCATCGGTCAGCACTCCAACAAAAGGGAAAAGGAAAACCGGACAACGTGTCCGGTTCAACCGTTGCCGCGGCGGCACCCTGGGCGCCGCCGCGGGGAACGGGCGAACCGTTTACTGTTTCGCTAATGGCATAATTACATATTCGAAACCGCCGCAACCCGTTTTGAGCACGATCGGACCGTCAGCCCGCGGTTGGCGAAACAACCAGCCACAAGCAAAACCCGCGGCCGCCTGTTCGGTTGCCGCCAGCCAGTCGCCAAAATAGCGTGAATCGATCGTGAATCGCCGCGATTCACGGCGGCAACCCGGGGGCGGGCTGGTTGACGCATTAAACCAGCCACAAAACCGAACCCCGCGCGCCCGGTTGCGATAGATCACAAAACCCCGCCCGCCGCGGAAAATAACGGTTGCCCCGCGGTTTTCGTCACAAGAAAGGCGGGCGGCGGTTCGCAACGCGTCAACCGCTTTTCCGTCCGCGGCGATTGTGCCGCCCGTGTCGGAATCGGCGGGCAAAACATCCCGCCATTTTGGAAAGCGCCCCTCTAATTCCCGCGAACCGAAAACCGCGATCACGTTGCCAGCCCGATCGGCAATTGTGACACGTAGTCGGCGCTGGGCGGGCGAATCGTCCGCCGCCGCCTGTTCGACAATTTCCACAATCGCAACCCGATCGCCGCCGCCCTTTTGTGACAACGCGGCCAGAATCGCCGCGGCCGCCTTTGCTGGCAACGTGAACCATTCCGATTCCGCCGCCCTGGTCAGTTCCGCGGCCAGTTCCTCCCCAACGGTCAACCCCGCCGCAACCCTGGCAATTGCCAACCGGCGGCCATCCGTTGCGATCAGGTTCAATTGCGCCGCCTGGTCAGGGCGGCCGATAAACTCCAACCGAATTCCGCCCAACGCGTATCGGCTGGAATCTGTATCGGTTGCGAATTCAACCGCGCGAATCGCCGCGGCCAGTGCCGCCGCGTTGCAAGTGAACGCGGCGGCGGGTTGCCAGTTATCAAGCGTAAAATCGGGGAATTCATTGTCGGGTTTTGTTTCCAGTGTTCCCAACCCGTCAACCCGCAACCCGCCGGCGGCTGGAAATTGAACTGCAATTGAGGGGGTTCGCGCTGTTTCCCTTGCCAGCCGATGAAATTGGGACAGGTCAACCAACCCCGCGATCGGTACGGGCGGCTGGGCGGCCAGTTCCAGCGCGTCAAGGTAAAAAACGGCGGCGGAATCCGTGTCGGTTGCTTCTACGGTCAGAACCCCGCGATCGCAACAAAAGCGCGCGTTTCGCAAAACAGCTTTTCGGGCGGTTTTTTTGGTTGGGGCAACCTTTGCCAGCCCGGCCAGCGCGGCAACCAGCCGCCCGCGGTCAACTCGGAATTTAACGTTCATCGATCAGCACTCCAACAAAAGGAACAGGAAACAACCGGACAACGTGTCCGGTTCAACCGTTGCCGCGGCGGCACCCTGGGCGCCGCCGCGGGGAACGGGCGAACCGTAACGGTCAAGGTTCATCGGTCAGCACTCCAACAAAAGGGGGAAACCAGTCCGCCCCTTTTCCGGGCGGGGTTGACGCGTCAACGTCAACCGAAAGGCGGCCATCGCCGCGGCTGGGCGTATAACGTCCCCAACCGCTTACAAGTATATCGGCAAAAATACGGGCGATCTATCGCAACCAACCCCGCAACCGCCCCGCGCAACCCCAAAACGGCCGCCCAAAATAGTGGCGAGATCGCCGCCAACGTTGGCGATCGGCCGCCCGTTCTATGGTAAAAAAACCGCCCAAAAAACAGCTAAGGGGGGAATTCGCCCCCTTAGGGTTTGTCTCAAAATGAGAATTCTCATTTTGAGATTTCATCGGGTCCTTCCTGGGCGGGCAAAAACCCGTTCGCAGCGAGCCGAC
>Ga0315900_10001404_pt1 | contig 38409 bp, 25 predicted proteins | sample LakEriMetagenome_FD_203521 | JGI IMG/M metagenome (GOLD analysis project Ga0315900, IMG submission 203521) | Freshwater fungal communities from buoy surface, Lake Erie, Ohio, United States - Buoy 12 MA114 | ecosystem: Environmental > Aquatic > Freshwater > Lake > Lake biofilm | place: USA: Lake...
GTGCGGGAGACGATGAACTTGGGAGAGTCAGGCAGGGTGAGGCTCATGGCACGAGGTTCTGTTGGTTGAGTTCATCCATGCGGCGGCGACGGTAGCTCTGACGCGCCTTCGCGGAGCGCATGGCGCGGCTGGGAGCCAGGCCGAGAGCGTCGGTGAACTCCACACAGCGCTTGCTGACCGCAGCGCGGGTGACGCCGTAACGACGAGCGATGTCGGTCATGGAATCCCCCATATAGGAAATGCCGGTGGCAAGGGCGAGGCACTCGACGGAGAGCCTCACGTTGTCTTGGCCAAGCAATTCACCCACCAGTCTGCGAATGAAGTGCAGCACATCTTCGTGATCGGGAGTACCCTGATTCGACTCGACATCATCGACAGGTTCATCGAATTCCTCAGGCTGGATGGAGCATTGGTGATTCTGCACAGCATCACGAAATCCACTCCCGCTGGTGTCGGACATCTGAGGTTGATCAAGTCCCAATACCGCGAGTTGTTGCCGCTCCTCAGGAGGAAGTGATGCCACCCAGGCGCGGTATTCACGCTGGTAGGCCGAGTCACTGCTGCGTTGCCGACGGGTGTAATTGGTGTCGTCATGATCCTCGCCATGTCGTGTGGACGAGGCTTTCACAATGCCACCTCCCTCTGACGGATGACGCCATGTGTCGGAAGTTGGTTCAACAGCCACGCAATGACCTGGGGAGGATCAAAGCGGACCAGCCGGCCGATTCGCACGAAGGGCAGTCCCGCCTTCCTCAGATAGCCCACCTGTCGAAGACTACAGCGCGCGAAGCGGGTTACATCGCGTGCCGTCCAAAGATGGGGTGATGCAGGCTGCGATTGCGTCTGCCCCGGCCTGTCTGCCCATGATTGCATGTGGTTGCTCATGCACGGGGTGCGATGTCAACCAACCGGGCATCTTCGTTGCGCAACGAAGATCACCAGGGCCCTCAAAACGGACTGACCACCCCGCCTTTGATCGGATAGCCGCTTTCGCCGTCAATCTTGGGCTGGTCTTCCAGCATCAGGTAGCTGCTCGGCGGTTTCACATGCTCAAGGCGGCTCGGATCCCAGAACAAATCGACCTTCGGATCGGCCCACAGCAGCACCGGGTACTTCTTGCCGTCCTCGCCGGTGTAGAGGCCTACCACCCACTCCCCGTTGACGGGTTCCCGGAACTCCGGATGCAGCGGATCCAGCGAGCGGAAGCGGTGGCCGAACTGGGGGAGTCCTGAATCAAAGTCACGCTTGGCACGTTCTGCCATGCCATCCGCACGCGGCGGTGTAGGCTGAGGGGGGGCTGTCTTGCCCAGCTCCGACAAGGGAATCACCCGGCGCACTGCCGGCTTTTCATAGGAGGTTCTGTTCATAATCGCTGTTTTGTTCAATGAAGGCCACGTTCGAATAGCCCCGCTGGTTGCGCTCCGGCCCGGCGCTTTTGCGTTCCACGGACCCGAACATTTCCAGCATGCGGTTGTTCAGTTCCTTGCGTGCAGCCATTTCCGGCAGCGGATCCCATTTCTGGTCGCCGCAGTAATCTGCATAGGCCTCAAGCAGTTCATTCTTCTCAAGGCATTCACCGTCGCGGCGCTCCACCTTGGCCAGCAGGAATCCTCGAATCGAGTCGGACATGCCGAGCAGGGCCTCGAGCCGCTGCGTTTGGGCCGCCGACAATTCACGTGCTCTGCCCGCCTTCGAGTCCGCGAGCACTTCGGAGGCTCCGACGATGGCCCAGTTGAGGATGCCTGGCCCCTCATGTTCAATGAGCCAGTTGTCCAGCTCACGGATGATGGGAGTGTTCCCGTCAGCTTTATGAAATTCGATGATCTGCAACCGCCGCCGCCATGCTTTCACATCTCCTGATAGACGCACCGAAAGACGGTTATTGCAGGTGATGAGCACGTTGAAGTTGCCGCGGATATTGAAGACCTCATTACTATTTTTTCCTTCGGGGGTGAGCAGGTCATTGCCGACGATGCGCTTCAATGTGTGTGCGCCTTTGGTGCGCAGAAAGCCTGGATCAACGTCTGCGCCGTAAAGCAGCGAGCGCCCAATGTAGCGATAGAGCTCAAAGCGCTCTTCAAGGTGTTCGGTTCGCAGTTCCTGGCAGTTGTGAACACCGACGAGCTTCTGAATCACATTGGATGTAGTGCCCTTGCCCGTGCCGCCCTCTCCATGGAGGATCAGCACAGTCTGCGTCAAGTTGCGGCCCAGCAGGCACTGTCCGGCATAGTATTGCAGCAGGCTGATGTCGTCTTCATCCAATGCTGGCCGCAACACTTTGTCTAAAAACACCGGACAGCGCGCCTTCGGATCAAAGGCAATCGGCGAGGAGTTGCGGCTGAAGTGGGAGGGACTGAACTCCTGCAGTTCCATGGATTCATCACCGATGACGAGGAAGCCGTTGGCCACATGAATTCCCAGCGGTGTTTGGGCAAAAACATCGGTCCTTTCGCAAATGCCCTTCAGATGGCCCACCACCGGCTTGGCAAAGCGCATGCTGGTCAACTCAACGCAGTCTTCCCTGAAAACGGTCTCCTTGGTCACGGTCCGGCAGGTCAGTTGCTCCATACTGGGTTCGCTCTCAGGCCGCCACAACCCGCTTTCCGAATGGTAGCGGAAGAACCGTTTTTCCGTGGGTTCGTGCAGCAGCTCGCTCTGATGGGCCACCAAGCCTGCCCAGAATCGTTCATTGAGTCCGACCACCGCCCCCGTCTCGCCGTTGAGGAACGCTGGGGCGCCAAAATCATCCATCACCGAATGCCAGTCTTCCTTGGGCACAAAGGCTGCAGCAGGTTTTTCCCGTGCACTCTTGGCAGCTTGTTTGAGCGTTCCCTGGTTGATGCCAAAGGCTCGCTTGCAAAGCCGCGCCAGTTCGCCTTGGGCGATTGGATTTAGACAGGATGCCATTCTACCAAGGCGCTGGAGCACCATGGCATGTTCCAGCCCTTCGGTTTCCTGCAGAATGGGCAGCGCTTCTTTGAAAAGCTCCACGGCCAGGAGATCGCCTTCCAGCTTGGGCTGCACTTCAATGGATCGCCCAGCCACATCCAGCCACCACCCCGAGAACGTGGCGGCCCCCAGCCTTTCCCGGCAGTCATCCACTCCCTTGGGCATTGACCACGGAATGCGGGGTAGGAGAACTGGAAGCGGAGCGATCAGCTTGGCCATCTTGACGGCAGCGTCGGCGAACTGGAAGTTCAGCGCCGTGTCAGTGTCGCCAAGGAACAGAATGCGCCGACACGGGTGGTCCTTGAGATGAGTGACCAGTCTCGGGCAAAGACTCCCCTCATGCATGAAGCCATAAAACCCGCTGATGCCAACGGCACGGAAACCGGCCTCACATAGCGAGATGGCCTTGAACTCGCCCTCGACGATGATCAGATCTGCCTGATGAAAAAGGTCAGGAAAGTCCGGGATGTAAGGATGCACACCGCTTCCAGCCGCCTGGGTGTATTTGCGGTCGGTCAATGGCTGGTTGAGCCGCAATCGGCCAAAGGGCCTGCCCTGAACGTGGACACCATAGGGGATGAACAGGCCTGCATAGGACTGGCCGATGAGTGTCTTGGCTTCCTCTGGCGAAACCGGTCGAATGCCCAGTCGCTGCAAGGTGGCCGTCGCAATGCCTGGGCGCATGGGGGTGGTGGCATCCTGGCTCACGACTGTTTCTTCCCAATTGGAGAATTGGTGACCGTGGACCCCGAGTCAGCTGTCGAGGATTGGTTTTTCGAGGGGACGATTCGTCGGTCGCGCAAATACGCCATCACTTCGAGGAAGTCGTACCGAATGGACACGCCCAGGTGGATATGCGGCAGACCGGCTTTGCGCAGGTTCATCAAGTGGCGCACGCTAATGTTCAGATGCCGTGCCAGTTCATGTTCGGTCAACCAGAGGCCGGTGCGTTGGGGTAAATTGCCATTCATACCCGTGGTAGCCGTGTCAACTTGACCAGCCGCGTCAACACGCTTGGCACGAGAAAAACAGATCGCTCAAGATCCAGCCCCAGCTTCGGTTTCAAGATGCATCGAACCCAGTCGAGTTCGATCTGGGGACGCTTGGGACACCTTTTTGGAAGTCCTCTAGCACATGTGAAAAAAACATGTTGTCCCCCTCAACCAGCATGAAGAAAAGTTTTTTTGCCGTGCATTAAGAGTTTGGAAAAGGTGTCCCAAGTGTCCCAAGCCACAAAAAAAGCGCGATCTGCTGAGATCATGAACGCCGGATTCAGCCAAAGCGGATGGGGATGCACGTGCGGCCGCCAATCCGGGAACGAATTCGACCTGCCATCATTGCCGACACTTCAGCACCACGCTTTGACATGACCGCTCTTGTTAACTGCTCATGAGCACCCTTGCCACCACACGCTGCTACATCTCGCTGAACCGCCTCGCTCAACTCACTGGCCACAGCCGCGTGACGCTCCTACTGCGCCTCAAGGACGGAAAGCTCCAGGCCGATGCCGCCATGGACATCGGTGGCGGCAAACTGCTGCCCCTATTCTTCGCCGATAAAGCCACTCCTTCCCAGGCTGCCGCAACCACGGCTGAGCATCCACTGCTGTAATCCATCTTTGCGCCACAACGGCAGCACTCATCACTTCACACCATCGACAAGTCACACACACCATGCCGCCCTCGCTCAACCTCCTGATCCAATCTCTGAAACTGCCCGCTCTCAGCAAAGCCCAGGTCATCGCCCTCAAATCCCTGCAAGACAACTGGGAGCGGCACTCGGAACGGATGGAGCAGTTGCGCCCGGAGCGTGTCCTGCTCGATCAAAAGGCCGCATACGGGGCCTTCACGGCTGATCCCTCCCCAGAAAACGAGCAGCGCCTCGCCGTGCTCGCTGACGAACGCCTCACCAGCAAACGCTACACGCTGCTGCACCAGGCCCACGCGGAGGTCAGGCACCAGATCATCTCAAAGGCGACCGCGCTGATGCGCCCTCACCTTGAATCGATCCAGCAGAGTTTGAGGACGGAGTTGCAGTCGCGGGAGGCTGTCGCTGAAGCCGAAGCACGCAGCAAGCGCACCGACGAAGGCTGCCTCCAACTGCGTATGTCGGCTGAGGAGCTGGATCAATGGATCAAACTGTTCGATCAGGGGCTGGAGGGTGACGAAGACGGCTGGCTCGAAATGTTATCAGATGCGCTGCAATGCCTCGGCGGCGAGGACGCCTCGGCCAAGAAATCACCCGCATCGCGCCCTTCCAACCTTGTTGCGCAACAATGATGCACAACCATGACACTTGGGAGGTTTCCGCTGCCGCCTCAGTTCTCCTGCAACGTTGGTTATCACTGCTGATCATCATGCGTGCGCAACAGCCTTGCTCATCAGGGTTTAGCAGGCCTCGTGGCTGTTCGCAGCGGCCTGCACCCTAACAGTGAGAGGAAGTAGGCAAGAGCAAGAAAATCAGAGGCAATGTCCCACATCAAGCCAGCGCGGGATGCTCGTTTGGCAAGCATTTACGTGCTGGTGCTTGCCGTTGGAGGGGTAAGTATGCGCCTACCTGCTTGAACGTTGAGAGACTTCATGGCGGCCTCAAACACGAAAAAAAGTGGAAAGCACAAATTCGCGTTTGCATGGAATTTGCGTGGTGGGGAGCCGACCCAAGGTCACAGACGCGCACGAAAAGAGATTCCCTTGCACGGAGCGGTGCTCATCGGCACGCAGCAGCCTGCCAAAGCAATTTTCTAGCGGACTTCACAAAGAAGAACACGTTGGGCTGCTGATCAAACATGAGCCGGAATGCCTGCGGATCGGTCATGCTGGCAAAGAAGGCACTCTGAATGGATTTGGGAGACATGGCAGGATGATAACAAGGGTGAGCGGCATGACATCCGCTAACTGTGCCGAAGCCCATTGAACCTGAAAGCCCAATATCTCCGCCTACCCTCGGTTTAAGCTTGGTTCTCCAGGCTCGGAGTTAGCGTATCAAAGCCTTCACCACGATATCGCGAAACGCCAGGTGATGTGGTAGCTCGACCTTCGCTTTGCGATGGAGCACCACGACCTCCTCACGGCCAAAGAGCTTCGAAAGATCACGGAAGGCGACGCCGCGATAGCTGCTGTGGCCTTGGGCGGCTTCTTTGAGGATCATCGGGCTCACGGAAGTGACGCTGATGCCGAAACCCATTCGCACGTAGCCGACGACGATGTCGAAGGTGCTCGCGGTGAGCGCGACGTTGGCCTTTTGCCAGAGTGCAGCGGCTTCGAAGACGTCTTGAATGTGGCGGCGTGAGTTGGCACCTGAGCCGGGCAAAACAAGTGGCTGCTTGATGAGGTCAGTGAGCTTCAGTCTCTTCGCTTCGAGCAATGGATGTCCGATCGGGCAAACGAGCACGAAGGAATAAGCGGTCACGGGTGTGACTTCGATGCGCGGCTGCTTCGGCGCATCGATCTGGCCGATGATGGCAACATCGGCCTCACCGTCTTCGAGATGTTTGCGCGCCATCGTGGACGGGCGGTCGATGAACGACAACTCCACCTCTGGAAAGCGTTTGCGATAGATCTCGAGCGGCTTTTGCAGCTCGTGCAGCAGCAGGCTCGCCGTGGTGGCCACGGTGATGCGACGGGCGAGTTTTTGGTTTTGAACGGCGAAGAGCTCGCGGATGAGGTCGAAGCTTTCGACGAGCGGCTGCGACAATTGCACCAGCAGCTCGCCCTGCGGAGTGAGCACGGCGGTTTTGCCAGACTGCTGCACCATCGCAGCACCAAACTCATCCTCCAGCGCCTTGATCTGCTGCCACACGGAGGGCACGGATATCTGCAATGTCTCAGCCACAGCGGTGAAGCTGCCTTTGCGTGCAAGTTCGACGAGCGCTCTAAGCTGGCGGAAGCGGAGTTCTTTGAAGTAGCGGCGGGGTTCGGTTGCCATGGCTCAGATTAGGTAAAGACTAAAGGTGTTTAGGGAGATTGTTACGCAACGAACTTTCTCTTTTTCGCGGAGTGGACTCTTTTGGTCAAGCCCATGAAAAAGATTCCGTTTCAGCGTTCCCTCCCGAAAGGCGTGTTCAGACTTCTGTGCGCTGTTGCGTGCATTGCCGGTGCCTTGTCATCGCACGCTGCCGACTCCTCTTGGAATGTCGATGCCGCTGGCAACTGGAGCACAGCGGGGAGCTGGACGGCGGGCGTCCCAGGCTCGACTTCGATCCTGACCAGCGCGGACATAGCCACTTTTTCCAACACGCTCACGGCGGCACGCACGGTGACGGTGGACGCCAATCGCAACATCGGCGGCATCACCTTTGGCAACACGTCCACCTTTGGATTCACCCTTTCTAGCGGCAATCTCCTGCTCACGAATGGTGGCGTGATTCAAAACCTCTTGGGCACGGGCAATCACACCGACACCATCTCCAGCGCTATCACCATTCAGGGCAATGGCGGCTCGGCGACTTTCACGGCGAATGCGACTTCCGGGACGAGTCTGCTGAGTATTGCGAATGTTTCGGGCGTATCCACGGCAGGCAACACGACCACGGTCAACCTCAACGGCAGCAATACGGCGACCGGCAACGAGGTGCGAGTCCTGACCAACGGCACTTCCGGCGGGAAACTGGCCATCGTGAAAAGTGGCGCGGGCACGTGGTCGCTGGGATTGCCGAACACCCTCAACACCTTCACCGGCGGCATCACGATCAATGCCGGCACGCTCCGGGCGGGCACTGGTGCGGGGGGGGCAGGCGCTCGGCTCAGCCAATGCGATCACCCTCGCCAACACGGCCGGGACGATTCTCGACCTCAGTGTCGCGAACACGAGCCAGACCATCGGTTCCCTCGCTGGCGGCGGCACGACGGGGGGTAACGTCACCTTGGCAAACAGCCTCATCCTCACACTGGGATTGGATAACACGAACACCTCCTTTGCAGGGGTGATCAGCGGCGGGACGGGTGCCATCATTAAGACGGGCACGGGAACACAGACGCTTACCGGCACGAACACTTACACCGGCAGCACACGCATCAACCTCGGCACTCTCGCCCTCGACTTCTCCGGTGCCACCGCTCCGGCGACGAACATCATCTCGTCCAGCTCTGGGCTGAATTTGGCCGGCGGTACGCTCAGTCTCATCGGCAAGGCTTCGACGACGAACAGCCAAACCTTTGCCTCCACCACGCTCACGGCGGGCAATGCCTCCGCGCTCAGCCTGACCGCGAATGTCACCGCCAATCCGCTGCTGCTTAATATGGGAGCGATCACCCGCAATGTGGGGAGCACACTGAATATCACGCTACCCACGGGCACGCAGTCCGCGACCAACGGCGTGCGCACCTCGACCACCAACGTGAGCAACAATGTCTTCACCAATAGCTCCAATGTTGCCTACGCCACCATCGGCGGCACGACGTGGGCGGGCCGCACCGGTTCTGGCACACAGAACCTCGTGGCCTTCACGGATGCAGGCGGCAGCTACAGCACGGGCAACGCGAACTATACATCGACCCGCAACATGGATGTCACCGATGGAGACGCGCCCGCGGCGGACTTCACCGTCAATACGCTGCGTTTCAATGGCAATCACACACTGACGCTGCAAGGCACCAACAACATCGTCTCGACTGGTGGCGTGCTCGTCACCCCAGGTTCCACCTCCACGATCACGGGCGGCACGCTTCGATCGAGCACCACGGCGGATGCGCTTCAGTTCATCAATTTCGGCACACAGCTCACCATCAACTCGGCCATTGCGGATAACGGTGTCGATCCCACGAACCTGACGCTCGCCGGACCTGGCACGACGATCCTCAATGGCGAGAACACTTACACAGGCGGGACTTACATCACCGGTGGCACGGTGAAGGTGGGGCACGCCCAGGCCTTGGGCACGAGCGCTGCGGTGAGCCTCGCTGATAACTCCAACGCCATCCTCGATCTCAACGGCTTCGATCTCACCATCGGCTCCCTTGCAGGCGGAGGCGGGCAGGGCACGGCTGGACAGGTCACCTTTGGCACCAGTGGCGGCACCGTGGCGCTGGGCAGCAGGACGCTGACCGTCGGGAATTCCACAAACACCGTGTTTGGCGGCACGATCACAGGAACCGGAGGCAGCCTGGTCAAGGTAGGCAGCGGTGAGCTGCTGCTGCATGGCGCGAACACCTTCACCGGTGGTGTGGTCATTAGGGCAGGCACGCTTTCCGCCGCAGGCGTCACCGGAAACAATGCCTTTGGCAGCGGCACGATCACGCTGGGTGATAGCGCTGGTGGCAATGCCAATGCCACATTGCGAGTGGGCACCACGCTGGGTGTCGGCGGCCTCTATGTTTACAACAACCCCATCGTCCTCGCTTCAAACACCACCGGCATCCTCAACGTCACCACCAATAGCGCCAACGGCACCTATGAACTCACGGGCGGCGTGACGGGGAATAACAACTTTAGTATCAACCCCACCAATGGCGGCGGTCTGATCTTTTCCACCAACGCCATCAACAACTCCGGCACACTGCTGGTGAGCAATGCCACCAACTTCCTTGGCATCACCATCAGCGGCGGCATCGGCTCGAATGTCACGGACTTGAGCGTCGTGAACGGCAACACGGGAGGCATCACCATCTCCACGCTGGGCGTGAACAACCGGGGTGCCATCACCCACACCGGTGCGGGTTCCGGCGCGGCGGGGATCAGTGCCGTGATCGGCAGCACCATCACCGGCATCACGCAAAACAGTGCCACCTCCATCCTGACGCTCAGTGGAGCGAACACCTTCTCGGCCCCCATCCAGATCCTGGCCGGCACGCTGGCGGCCAGCGGGACGAGTTCGGTATCGTCGCTCGGAATCAATGCCCCCATCACGATCGCCAATGAGACCACAGCGACCTTGGCCCTGGGAAATCAGATCCGCGTCATTGGCTCCATCGCCGGTGGTGGGACCACCGGTGGAAACATCACCACGGGAGGCACGAGCGGAGGTTTGATCGTGGGTGGGAACCACACCAGCACGACCTACGCGGGCATCATCAGCGGCGCGGGGGCCGGCCCCGGCACGCTCCGCAAGGTTGGCACCGGCACGCTCACGCTCACTGGAGCCAACAGCTACACAGGGGCAACCATCGCCTCCGGTGGCACTCTGCTCTTCGACTACGCCTCGGCGGACCCCTACATCACCTCCGGCAACCTCAGCCTCAATGGCGGGCGCATCACGTTCAAAGGCAGCGGCAGCACCACCGACACCATCGGCACTGTCACCACGGTGCTCTACTCCCGCAGCGGGATCCGGGTGGAGGGCGGCGCGACCCTTACGACCGGGGCTTGGACTTCAGGTGGCAACACCAATCCAGTGCTTGTGGACCTTTCCGCATCGGGCACCAACACACTCAAGACCACCAGTGCTTTCTCCACCACGGACTCTGGCAGCACCGTCGCCGTTATCAACAACCTCGTCCTACTCGGCACCACCACCGCAGGCAGCAAGCGGGCGAATCTGTATGTGCAGGACGCCACCGGCATCGGCTTTGCCACGCAGGATGGCTCAAACAACATCGTCCGCTATACCAGCGCGACAACGCTGGACGCTGGCACTGCGACGACGAACACGACGAACTACAAACTCAGCGCCGATCTCACCCGCACGGCGGCGCTCAATTTCCAAACCCTTGACATAAGCACCTCGGGTGGAGCCGTAACCCTCAGCATGGGAGCCCTGAACCTCACCCCGAACGCCTCCGGACGTAGCATTCTCGTCACTGGAAACAACGACGCCACGATCACCTCCACCACCGGCGTTGTGACCTTCGGCACCAGTTACAACATCGCCAACTACGGTACCGGCACGACCACCATGAATATGAATAATTCAGGGATTGCCATCGTCAAAAACGGGCCCGGCTTGGTGGTCTATTCTAAATCCAACAATCCTGGGGATGTGTATGTCACGGAAGGCACGCTGCGCTTCAATCAAGCCATGACCTACAACACCAACGTGCTGCGCATCTATGGAGGAGGCATCTTTGAGATCGGTGCGGATCTGGAAACCGGCAACGCAGGCGATCTTACACGCGCAGTCGGCACATCCGTCAATAACGTCTCCATCCTCGGCGATGGTGGCTTCAGTGCTCATGGAGCGGACCGTGTGGTCGCCCTCGGTGGTGTGGCCAGCCCCACCGCTCTCACTTGGGGAGCCAGCAACTTTCTCACCGACAGCTCTGGCACAGCCGATTACGATGCCATCTTCAGGCTCGGCTCCGCCACCTCCACGCACACCCTGGAATTTGCCAATGCCATCAACCTCGGCAACCGCCAGCGCTTCATCGAAGTGGCCAACGGCACCAGCAGCACGAACGTGGACGGTCGGTTCACGGGCGTGATGAGTGGAACGGGCGGCCTGACAAAAATCGGTGCGGGCACGCTCGCTCTCACGGCGGCTAACAACTACAGCGGCACCACCACCGTCAGCGCTGGCACCCTGGAACTCAGCAGCTCGGGAGCGCTGGCCGACATCAGCGCGGTAAATGTCACCGGCAGCAGCGCAGTCTTCCAAATCTCAGGAATCACCGCTGGTAGCGAGACTGTGGGTTCTCTCGCCGGAGTAAGTGGTTCATCCGTCATCCTGGGAGCCAAGAACCTCAATGTCGGCGGCGACACTACCAGCACCACTTTCGCTGGCGTCATCTCCGGCACCGGCGGCAGCATCACGAAAGCTGGCTCAGGCACCCTGACCCTCACCGGCACGAACACCTACACCGGTACCACCACCGTCAGCGGTGGCAGTTTGCAAGTCGGCAGCAACGGCAACGGACGCGCCGGCACTGGAGCCGTCACCGTCCAGAGCGGCAGCACCATCCTAGGCAGCGGCGTCATTCAAGGCACCACTTTCACGGCTGATAGCGGCTCCACCATTCGCCCTGGAGATAGCGTGGCAGACAGCAGCCACGGCACCCTCACTTTCACCCCTGCCACGGCATCAGCCAGCACCAGCAGCCTCCAAGGCAGCATCATCCTCGGCATCAGCACGCCCACCATCACCGACGCCACCTATGGTGGCAATGTCCTCGGCACAGCGGGTTACAACGCTTGGGTGGATGCCATCTCCGGTACTGGCAGTCATGATCGACTGGTCTTTAACAATCCCGGCAGTGGCAGCGGCTACAACCTGAACTTCCTCACCACCACCGGCAGCCTCCAGGTCGTCGGAAGCAGCTTCACCCCAGCGAGGGGGCAGGCCTTCAACCTGCTGGACTGGGCCAGCTTGGTGATCCCAAACTTCACGGGCTTCACCTTCAACAGCGGCTACCTCACCGGCAATGGCGACGAAGGTGCTGACCTCGACCTGCCGGACATTAGCGGTTCCGGTTTCGCCTGGGACTTCAGCCGCTTCACCACCAGCGGCATCATCGTCGTCGTCCCTGAGCCAGGCCGCGCAGTGCTCCTCATGCTCGGCCTCGTGGGTCTCGTAACGCGCCGCCGCCGAAAATGCTAAACAGTGGAGATCCTCCTGCGCCTTCCCTTCATGCCACCGCCTCCCAAATACACCTCGGCAGAAAAAGCCGCATTTCTCGCCGAGGCCCGCGCCATGCAGCGAACCGGCGTTCCTAAGCGTCTCATCGCCGCGCACCTCGGTGTCAATTTGGCCTCTCTGAGCACCTGGCTGCGCGATGACACCCTGGCCAAACTCTACCCACCCAAGCCACTGCTGCTGCCGCGCAACCGAAGATCCGGACAGTCAATAAAGCGAGCGCTAACCTAAACCCCACAAACGATTGAACCCTCCCTTCAAACTCAATGGCCAGTCGCATGCAGTTAACTTGTCCTCGCTGGAAGAAATCTCCGGTGTTCGGACCATCGCCGTCCAGCTCACTCCCGCTGCGGCCCAGCGCCTGCTGGAGCGAAACATCCACAACCGCAAGATCTCCGAAAAAGTGATCCAGAAATACGTTGCTGAAATCAAAGCGGGCGAGTGGCGGCTCACCCCCGGCGGCATTGGCTTCGACGACCATGGTGTGCTCGTGGACGGCCAGCACCGCCTCAGCGCCATCGTGCGCGCCAATCAAGCCGTGCCCATGCTCATCACCCTCGGCCTGCCCAAAGCGTGTCAGGAGAAAGTGGACCGCCAGCGCAGGCGCACCCTTTTTGACGCCCTGTTCCTCGCCGGGCACGCCTTCCAGCGCCAGGAGGTGGAGATTGCCACCTGTCTCACCCGCCGCCTCGTGCGCAGTGATAGCGGCGTGGTGCCCAGCGACTTCCTCGTGAAGCAAACGCTCGAATGCCACCTAGAGCACATCCGTGCGGTCTTCGCTCTGATGAAAGGTGACAACAAATCTAAGCGCGGCCTCAGCCAAGCCGCCTTCCTCTCCGCCGCCGTGCTTTACCATGAGATCGACCCTGCCAAATGCGCTGAGTTCCTCGAAGGCGTGCGCACTGGCGAGATGCTGACCCAAGACCACCCCGCCATGCGCCTGCGCCGCTTCCTGCTCGGTGAAACCGTCACGACAGCGATGCCACGCGGCGGGGCGAACCAGAGTTTCATCTTCCGCCGGGCCGTCTTCGCCATGCAAGCTCATCTCGATGGTCGGAACATCTCCGGGCTGCGTGAACTGGAGGATTTCACTGCTTCTGGGCGCGCGCTTGCACGGTCTTAGGTCCATGAATGATCCCATCGCACCATTGCAGGTTAAAGGGTTCCACGGCGTCGCCGCCAAGCTTGGCGCAGCCACGCACTTGATGCGATTCTTGCAACACCCACGACTGACATGACGGGCGCGGTATTGAACGGATCGCTTCTAGCGCTGGCCGGCATGGCAGTGGTCATGTTGGTGCTGCTCGTCACCCGCTGGCGCTGGAATCCCTTTCTCGCGCTGACGCTGACTTCTTTGCTCATGGGCGGTGGCGCGGTGCTGCTAGGAGTCGTGCCGACCTCGACCACGGTGGCGTGGACATTTCCAGGTGTGCTGGAGACGTTTCAATCTGGACTGGGCAGGACGCTTGGCAGTGTGGCCCCCCTCGTGATTCTCGGGGCCATTCTCGGGCGTGTGCTGGCGGAGTCCGGCGGTGCCACGGTGCTGGCGCAGCGTTTCACGCGTTTCTTTGGCAAAGCCAATGCTGGCTGGTGCATCATCGCCCTCGCCATCACGGTCGGTTTGAGCACGTGGTTCGCCGTCGGGCTGTATCTGCTGCTGCCCGTCCTCGTCAGCCTCACGCGGGAGACGGGGCGGCCTTTTCTCACGCTGGCGGTTCCCATGCTCGCCTTTCTTTCCGTGATGCACGGCCTCATGCCGCCGCATCCGGGGCCGGTGATTGCCGTGGCCGCGCTACAGGCAGACACGGGCAAGGTCTTGTTGTGGGCGCTGCTCATCGGTATTCCCACGGCGGCAGTGGCAGGACCGTTTTTTGCCAGGATCGCCGTGCAGCCCGCGCTACCCGAGCGGTCGAGTGACGAATCGCTGTCTCAGGTGCTACCGGGCTTCGGCATCACGCTGCTCACCATTCTGCTGCCGGTGCTACACATGCTCGGCAGCACGCTGGTGGAGCTGCTTCATGCCCAGGCATCCGTGGTCGGGCGCTGCCTGACGGGTGTCGGACATCCTGTCGCCGCCATGTTCATCGGCGTGCTATTCAGCCTCTGGTCGCTGGGATTGCGCTGTGGGCGTGATCTTGCGGCCCTGATGCGCAGTGTGGAGCAAAGCGGTGCCAGCGTGGGCATGATGCTTTTGATTGTGGGCGCGGGCGGAGGCTTTGGCCGTGTGCTGACGGAGAGCGGCGTGGCACGCGTGCTGGGCGGACTCGCCGCTGAAGCGCATCTGCCCGTGTTGTTGTATGCGTGGCTTACGGCGGCTTTCATCCGTGTGGCGACGGGTTCCGCCACGGTCGCCATCACCGTCGCAGCGGAGCTGATCGCACCACTCATCACTCCTGGCAGCCTTGTGAATCGTGAGCTGCTGGTGCTCGCCATCGGCTTCGGCTCGCTCTTTCTCTCGCACCTCAATGATGGCGGTTTCTGGATCGTCAAAGAAAGCCTCGGCCTCACCGTGCGCGAGACGCTGCAAACCTGGACCATCACCGAAACCATCATCGGCATCGCTGGTCTTCTGCTCACACTTCTGGCCGCTGCCTTGTTGCCTTCCTAATCTCAACCGAACCCCAATCCATGCTCATCCTCGACGCTCACCTCGATCTCGCCCTCAACGCCATTGAATGGAACCGTGATCTGACGCAGCCACTCGCCAGAATCCGTGCTCAGGAAGCCCACTTGAAGGACAAACCAGACCGTGGGCGCGGTGTGGTGAGTTTTGGAGAAATGCGTCGTGCAGGCATCGGCCTCTGTGTCGCTACACAGCTCGCCCGCGTGGAGCGGAATGCCTACAGCCCCATCCTCGGCTGGCGCTCCCAGCCGCAAGCATGGTCCATGACACAGGCCCAGCTCGCCTGGTATGAGTGCATGGAAGAAGCGGGCGAACTCGTGCAACTCCGCGATGCGGTGGCTCTGCAAAACCACATCAACCGCTGGCAGCAAGCCCTCGCCCGGAATGACGACTCGCACCTCGCCCTGCCCATCGGCTATGTGCTTTCGCTAGAGGGTGCGGACTCGCTCGTCACGCTCGATCATCTGCATCGTGCCCATGCACGCGGCCTGCGTGCCATCGGCCCCGCGCATTACGGCCCCGGCGTCTATGTGAACGGCACGGATGCCACCGGCAAACTCAGTGATGAGGGCAAGGCGCTGCTGCGCGAGGCCTCCCAGCTCGGCATGATCCTTGATGCCACGCATCTTTGTGACGATGCCTTCTGGCAGGCGCTGGAACTTTACGACGGCCCCATCTGGGCCAGCCATCACAACTGCCGCGCCCTCGTCCCGCACAATCGTCAGCTCAGCGATCATATGATCCTCGCGCTGGCCCAACGCGATGCCGTCATCGGTGCCGCATTCGATGCCTGGATGCTCGCTCCAGGCTGGGTGCGTGGCCAGACCACACCGCAGTCCGCCGGTGTCACCCTCAACACGGTGGTCGATCACATGGACCACATCTGCCAGCTCACCGGCACCGCACGCCACTGCGGCATCGGCTCCGATCTCGACGGCTGCTTTGGCACCGAGCAAACCCCGGCCGATCTCGAAACCATCGCCGACCTCACCAAGCTGCCCGCCTTGCTCCAACAACGCGGCTACAACGCCGCCGACGTGCAGGGCATCATGAGTGGAAACTTCATCTGCGCTCTGTTCAAAGCCTTCCAACAAAAGGCCGCCGCCCCCTCTGTTCGCCCTGGCACTCAAATCGCGCCGGTCATCACCACCCACTGAGCCATCTGCATGAACGACCAAATCCGACAACATCGCATCGTCCCCGTCGCCATCATTGATGATGCCGCCCACGCTGTTCCTCTGGCCAAAGCCTTGAGCGCGGGTGGACTACCGATCATCGAGGTCACGCTGCGAACACCTGCCGCACTGGAAGCCATCCGCGCCATCCGTGCTGAGTGCCCTGAAATGCTCGTCGGCGCTGGCACCGTGCTCACACCCCAGCAGGTGCATGAATCCGTCGCTGCCGGAGCCATGTTCGGCGTGAGTCCTGGTCTGAATGCGGATGTCGTTCGTGCCGCCAGAGACGCAGGTCTGTTTTTCATGCCCGGCGTCATGACACCCAGCGATGTCGAGGCCGCGCTCGCCTTAGATTGCCGTCTGCTGAAGTTTTTCCCCGCCGTGCCTGCGGGCGGCCTCGCCATGCTCCAATCCCTCGCCGGACCCTACGCGCATACCGGCGTGCAGTTCGTCCCGCTCGGCGGGGTGAATGCCAACAACATGAGTGACTACCTTGCCCTACCCAGCGTCGCCGCCATCGGTGGTTCATGGATCTGCGACCGTGCTCTTGTGCGCGAGCAACGATGGTCAGAAATCACCGCGTTGTGCCACGCCGCTGCTCAAAGCATTTCCCTCAACGCATGAAAACTCTACTCACCCTGCTTTTCATCCCGGCGCTGCTTGCCACTGCTCAAAACGCTGCCCCCGGCACACGCAATGCCTTGGAGCAGACCGCTGCGCCCACGCCAGGACTCGATGACAGCTCATTGGTAGCCGATTCGCCCAAGACCTTTCCGCGTAAAGGCCCGCTGCCACTTCTCTACCCACCTAATCTGCCCATGCGAGATGAGGAGTCTGAGGTGGATTACTTCATCTTCAGTGCCCCGCTGGAACCGGGCACCCCCATCGGCCAGGTGCCCGCTGAAGTGCCTGCGCCATCGCGTTATCCGGGCCGGACCTTGGAACAAATCGCCCGCATCGAGTCCGAGATACCCCATGGCACTTTCACTCCTCCAGAGAATGCCTGGAACCACCTCTCTCGCACGCGCCGCATCCTCACCGAAGGCGGAGACCTGCACATTCTGGCCCTCGGCGACAGCATCATCAATGACACCGTGCGCAGCGGCTGGGTAGCCAAGCTCCAGCAGGCCTACCCGAAGGTGCGGATCAAACTCACCGTCTATATCCGAGGCGGCGGTGGCTGCCATCATTTCAAAGAAGAAGGCCGTGTGCAGAAATACATCCTCCCGCGCCAGCCCGACCTCATTCACATCGGTGGCATCAGTCAAAAGGACATCGCCAGCATCCGAGAAGTCATTCAGCAAATTCGGGCTGGACTACCCGACGTGGAGTTCCTCCTCACCAGCGGTGTCTTTGGCCGCGTGGATCTGCGTGATCCTGCCAAGCTCGCTCTCGCTCCCCATTCCGGCACGGGTGCCTACGGCCAGGCCCTGCGGCAGCTCGCCTCGGACGAACGCTGTGCCTATCTCGACATGACCCGCTCCTGGGCCGACTACCTCGTCTCATCGCAGCAGCACCCCCACGCCTTCTACCGCGACCGTGTGCACGCCAATGAGTTCGGCGAGCAAGTGCTCTCCCGCATCCTGATAGCCTTTTTCAAACCATGACCGCATCCTTTAGTCTTAGACTAAAAGACATTAGGGAGATTGTTCCAACCCAGAAGTGAGATACCCCAATCCAACACGTATTTTAATCCCATGAATCCCCGTCTCTGCTCCAGCACCCGCCCCATCTCCACGCGTCGTGATTTTCTCACGCGCAGTGCCTTCGGCCTCGGCGGTCTTGGTTTGGCCTCGATGCTGCAGGAACTCGGCATGGCGGCGGAGTCCGCCCCCTTGTCCCCGCTGGCACCCAAGAAGCCGCATTTCGCGCCGAAGGCGAAGCGGGTGATCCACATCTTCTGCGAGGGAGGGCCTTCGCAGGTGGACACCTTTGATCCGAAGCCCGCGCTGGAGAAGTATCACGGCAAAATGGCCGATGAGGTGATGAAGGATTACCAAAAGGCGGCGGGTGAAGTTGCGAGCGGCATGGGACGACTCAGCGGGAAGCTCCAACGCTCTCCCTTCAAGTTCACGAAGCACGGCCAGAGCGGCATGGAGATCAGCGAGCTGTTTCCGAAGCTCGCCACCCATGCCGACGACCTCTGTGTGATCCGCTCCATGCACACAAAGACGAGCGTGCATGAGCCAGCGCAGCTCGTGATGAACACGGGCGAGTTCGCCAGCGTGCGCCCCAGCGTGGGATCGTGGACTGTGTATGGCCTTGGCACGGAAAATCAAAACCTGCCGGGGTTCGTTTCGCTATCGCCGAACGGCACGACGAGCAGCGGGGACAAGCAGTGGAGCAATGCCTTCCTGCCTGCGTGGTGCGGTGGCACGGGTATCCCAACGAAGGACCCGACGGTGACGAAGATGCTGGAGCACATCCGCAGCGGCACCACCTCCCTGCGTGAGCAGCGCCGCCAGCTCGATCTCATGCGCCAGATGCACGAGGACTTTGCCCAGAAGCATCCGGGCGATGCCTTGCTCGAAGGTCGTGTGAGTGCTTTTGAAACGGCCTTCCGCATGCAGGTCGAGGCCACGGATGCCTTCGACCTCACCCGCGAGCCGAAATCGGTTCGCGATCTCTACGGCGACACCGAGATGGGCCGCCAGCTCATGCTCGCACGGCGTCTCGTCGAGCGTGGCGTGCGCTTCGTGCAGGTTTATCACAACAACTGGGACACGCATGATTTGAATGACGAACGTCATCGCGAACTCTGCTCTGCCGCTGATCAGCCCCTGCACGCGCTGCTCACCGATCTCAAGCAGCGTGACATGCTCAAGGATACGCTCATCCTCTGGGGCGGCGAGTTCGGCCGCACGCCGACGAGCGATAACAACGACGTGGCGAAGAAGAAAGGCATCGGTCGCGATCACAACGCCGGTGGCTTCACCATGTGGATGGCCGGCGGCGGCTCAAAGCCGGGCACCGTGTATGGAACGACGGATGATTTCGGTGCCCTGGCCGTGCATGACAAAGTCGATGTGCATGACCTGCACGCGACCATTCTGCATCTGCTGGGCTTTGATCACGAAAAGCTGACGTATCGGTATGCGGGCAGGGATTTCAGGCTGACCGATGTGTATGGGCATGTGGTGAAGGGTGTTTTGGCATGAATCGAAATTGTATGAGCTGCCGACACATCATTCTCGCCATATTTCTGGCAAATGGAGCACGTCTCCATGCTCAGGAGGCTGACCTCTTCGAATCCAAGATCCGCCCCATCCTCGTTGAACACTGCTACGAGTGCCACAGCGCGGACAAGAAACAGAAAGGCAATCTCCTCCTCGATACCAAAGACGCCACCCTCAAAGGCGGCGACACGGGCCCCGCACTCGTCGCGGGTGATCCATCCAAGTCCCTCCTCCTCGCTGCCGTGAAGTGGGAGGACAAAGACCTCCAAATGCCGCCAAAGAATAAACTCAGCGACGCTCAGATCGCTGACCTTGAGGCATGGATCAAAGCGGGCGCTCACGATCCCCGCAGCGGCCCTCGCACACTAACCAAGATCGAGCAGCACCTCGAAGACTCGAAGAAACACTGGTCCTTCCAGCCCGTGGTCGATCCCAAGCCTGCGTCGCTTGATGATTTGATTGGCACGAAGGGCAAACCATCCGCCGACAAGCGCACGCTCATCCGCCGCGCCTACCTCGACCTCATTGGCATCGCGCCAACGTATGCGGAGGTCAATGCCTTCGCCGCCGACAACTCACCGCAGGCTTTTGAGAAGCTCATCGACAAACTCCTCACCGACCCGCGCTATGGCGAGCGCTGGGGCCGCCACTGGCTCGATGTGGCACGCTATGCCGACAACATGGGGGCCATTTACAACGGCGATGACACCTACCCGAATGGCTTCACCTATCGCGACTATGTCATCAAGGCGTTCAACGACGACAAACCCTACGACCGCTTCATCCTCGAACAAATCGCCGCTGATCAACTCGACACTGCGAAGGACACGCGCACGCTCGCAGGCATGGGCTTCCTCGGCCTCGGACGGCGTAAAGACCGCCGTCTCGATGATGACACGCTCGACGACACCATCGACGTCATGGGTCGCGGACTCCTCGGCCTGAGCATCGGCTGCGCGCGCTGCCACGATCACAAACTGGAACCGATCACGACCAAGGATTACTACGGCCTCTACTCCATCCTCAAGAGCAGCAAAGAGCCCGAAATCCAGCCCGCGCTGCCGCAGGAAGACACGCCGCAAGTCCGCGAATACGCCGAGAAAAACAAAGCCGCCCGCACCGAATACATCCGCGTCGTCGCCTTCGAGGCAGATCGCAGCTTCAGCGCCCTGCGCTCCCGTATCGGCGACCACCTCCTAGCCGCGCACGACTCCAATCTGACCAACAGTTACAAAGACAAAAAGGTCACGCCTGACATCCTCGATCCGCGCAAGCTCAACAACGGCATCCACAACCGCTTCATCGCCAACTGGGACAAGTGGGTCAAAGGCCATCCCGAGTTCTTCACCCCCTGGCTCGAACTTTCCGCGCTGCCCGAGGCCGAGTTCGCCGCGAAAGCTCCCGCGCTCTGCGAAGCCTACGGCAAGAACGCCGACAAAAAGCTCATCCCCTCCGTCGCCCGCAGCTTCGGCAAAACCAAGCCCAAATCCCTGCGCGACATCGCTGACATCTACAATCACCTCTACGACAGCGAGGTCGATGCGCTGTGGGCCGAGAACTGGCGCGAGCACCTGCGCGTGCTCTGCATTCCCACCACCGACGAACTCAGCCTTCCCATCGCCGAACTCGAAAAATCCAGCATCGACCGCGCCCTCGCCGCGCAGAAAAACAATCCGCTACCCGATGCCGAAGGCCAGCAGCTCCGCGCCATCTTCCTTGATGACAACTCACCCTTCGTGCTCGCGGGCAAAGACTTCCTCAGCAACCGGCTCTTCGCCAACCGCGATGTCGCCAATGGCCTGCGCCGCAACACCGCCAAGCCGCTCACCGAACTGCAAAATCATCCCGGCGCACCCGCCCGCGCCATGACCTTCGTCGATGCCGAAAAGATGCATGACGGCAAAGTCTTCATCCGCGGCAATCCCAACACCCCAGGTCCTGCCGCGCCGCGTCAGTTCATCACCGCGTTGCATCACATCGCGCCGGAGCCTTTCCCGAAGGACAAAAGCGGCCGACTCCAGCTCGCGCAGGCCATTGCGAGTAAAAACAACCCACTCACCGCTCGTGTGATCGTGAATCGCGTGTGGGCCTGGCACTTCGGCGACGCCATCGTCGGCACGCCGAGCGATTTCGGCTTCCGTGGCGACAAACCGACAAACCAGCCGCTGCTCGATCACCTCGCCGCATGGTTCATGCAGAACGGCTGGAGCTTCAAAAAGCTGCACAAGCACCTCATGCTCACCGCCGCCTATCAGCGTGCCGATTTCCCCATGCGTCCGCTTGATCTCGAACCCTTCCGCGACGCGCTGCTCGCCGTCACAGGCCGCCTGAAACCCGATCTCGGCGGCAAGCCCGAGAAGATCGCCGACAGCACGCGCCGCACTGTTTATGCCTTCGTCGATCGCAAAACACTGCCCTCGATCTACCGCAGCTTTGATTTCCCCGATCCGAACTTCAGCGCACCGAAACGCAGCCGCACCGCGCTGACACCGCGTGCGCTCATTTTGATGAACAGCCCGCTTCTCACCGACAGCGCCAAGCATCTCGCCACCACGCTCACCAAAGAGATGCCAGATGATAACAGCCGCCTCGAAGAACTCTACCGCCGCGTCTTCCAGCGCGAACCCACGGACAAGGAAATGCAACGCGCTCACGAATACCTCGCCGCGTATCCGAAGGACGACCTCGTGCATCCCGAGTCGCAGGACTGGCAATACGGCTATGGCACCTTTGATGCCGCCGCAAAGCAGACCGCGAAATTCGCCAGCCTCACGGCCTTCGATGGCAAAGCCTTCAAAGGCACACTCAAAACCACCGACGGCAAACCCAGCGAAGTCAAAGTCGATGCCATGGGCGGCGATTCTGGCCTCACCTCCTCCATGAGCAGCATCCGCCGCTGGATCGCCCCACTCGATGGCGAGATCAACATCACCGCCGAACTCACCCACACCGATGCGAAGACCGAAGGCGTCATCGCCCGCATCATCAGCAGTCGCACCGGCGAACTCGGCGAATGGAAAGCCAAAGCGCAATCTCTCTGCACCGACCTCGCGAAGATAGCAGTCAAGAAGGGCGACACCCTCGACTTCATCGTCAGCAGCCAGACCGACAAAGACGCCGGTCCTTATCAATGGAGTCCCAGCATCACCATGCCCACCGCCGACATGCCCGCGATGCCCGGCATGGCCAAACGCTGGGACGCACGCGTCGATTTCGCCAATCCGAAAGCCCCTCAAAAGCCCCTCACCGCCTGGGAAGAGCTTTGCCAGGCCATTTTGTTGTCGCCTGAGTTTGCGGTGATGGAGTGAGGCGGATGTTCACCGTTTGACCCGACTTTCCATGCCTTTTATGACGCATATTCGGAACAGACTTTTCACCGTTGTCGCCTCTGCGGTTTTGCCTGCATGGCTTCCAGCATTGGGATCGCCGGAGACGAAGCCCCGGGAGTTTCTTGAGGCACACTGCTACGACTGCCACGACGCCGACACGCAGAAGGGCAAGTTCCGTATGGACAACCTCGCGGCTCTCGACCCGGCTGAGGCCGCGAAGAAATGGGGCCGCATTCTCTCCAGGCTGGAGGCCGGGGAGATGCCGCCGCCGAAAAAGCCGCGTCCACCGCAATCGCAGGTCGCCGAGGTTCTCTCGGGGATCAAAGTGACGCTCGCCGCGGAGGCGAAGGCGCGGCGCGGCGATGGGCGCACGCGCATCCGCCGCCTGAACCGGCTGGAGTATGAGAACACCGTCCGCGATTTGCTCGGCATCACCACGCCGCTGCAGGACTTGCTGCCGGAGGATGACACCGCCGATGGCTTCGACACGGCGTCCGCGGCGTTGAGCATTTCGCCGGTCCACATTCAGCGCTACATGGAGGCGGCGGAGACGGCGCTGCAAGCCGCCCTCGTGCGCGGTGCGCGGCCCGAGGTGGTGACGCGGAAGTTTACGTTCTCGGATGAGAAGGAGCAGAAGGGCGGAGCGCTCAGCCACCCGAACAACAAGCTGATGATCCATGTGCGCGATGGCAGCCTGCATTTTTTCTCCGAGCCGCACATCGAGGTGCCGATCCAGTCATTTCAATTTGCCGAGATGACTAAGGCCTCGCCGGGCCGCTATCGCTTGCGCGTGTCGGCTTTCACGCATGACGCGCAGGGCCGCAGTCTGGCGTTTGCCATGAAGACGACGCGGAGCAAAAAGCTTCTCGGCTACTTCGATGCACCGGCGGACCAGCCGGGTGTCGTCGAGGCCGAGCATTGGTTCGGTCCGGGCGACACGGTAATCATCGCGCCGTATCTGCTGAACAAGGCGCGGCGCGAGCGGAAGCTGGGCCAATATGCGGCCAAGGATGGCACGCCACCGCAGGGACTCGCGCTCGGCATCGAGTGGATCGAAGTGGAGGGCCCGCTCCAGGACACGTGGCCGCCGGTGGGGCATCAGCGACTGTTTGGCGACGTGGAACTGAAGCCCTTCAAGTCACTGCCGAAGGACACCGTCCTGCCGTTGCAGCCGTTGCGCTACTCCGAAAAGCTCACGCCTGTGTCGGGCAATCCCGAGGCCGATGCTCGGCGACTGCTCACCGGATTTCTGGCGCGTGCATTTCGTCGTCCCGTGACGGCGGAGGAAGTGGCACCCTACCTCGCCATCGCGGCGCGTCATTGGGAGCAAAAGGAATGCTTCGAGTCGGCGATGCTGGAGGCGTATCAGACCGCGCTGTGCTCGCCGGATTTTCTGTTCCTCGTCGAGGAGCCCGGCCCGCTCTCGAATCACGCGCTGGCCTCGCGGCTGGCGTATTTCCTCACCCGTTCCGCGCCCGACGATGCGTTGCGCGCGGTGGCTGACCGTGGCGAATTGCGCAAGCCCGAGGTGCTGCGCCGCGAGACGGAACGCCTGCTGACCTCGCCGCGCTCGCAGGCGTTTGTGAACGACTTCCTCGACCACTGGCTGCACCTGCGCGACCTCGATGCCACGATGCCCGACAAGGAACTTTTCCCCGAGTATTACGAGATCGTTTACAGCTCCAAAGTGGACGGACTGCTGCGCGAATCCATCGCCTCCGAGACGCGCCTTTTTTTCACCGACCTGCTCAAGACGGATGGCAGCCTGCTGCAGCTCATCGATTCCGATTTCACCTATCTCAACAGCCGCCTCGCGGAATTCTACGGACTGCCAGCGGTGGACGGCGTTCAGATGCGGCGCACGGCCCTGCCGGCGGACAGCGTGCGCGGCGGTGTGCTCACGCAGGCGAGCGTGCTGAAAGTGACCGCGAACGGCTCGCGCACCTCGCCGGTGCTGCGCGGCGCGTGGGTGCTGGACAACATCATCGGACGCCCGCCACCGCCGCCGCCGCCGAACGTCGGTGCCATCGAACCCGACACGCGCGGCTCGACGACCATCCGCGAGCAACTCGCGAAGCATCAGAACAGCGAGACCTGCGCCTCGTGCCACCGCCAGATCGATCCGCCGGGGTTTGCGCTCGAAGCCTTCGACCCCGTGGGCCAATGGCGCGAGGCCTACCGCACCACCGAGACGGGCACGGAGGTGAAGGTGCTGAACGTGGAGGGCGGCAAGGTGAAATACCGCATCGGTGCCGCCGTGGATGCCAGCGGCAGTCTGCTCGATGACAGCCGCTTTGGGGGGCCGAAGGAGTTCAAGAAACTCGCGCTCCGGCAATCGGATGCGGTGGCACGCTGCATCGCCGCGAAGCTCGTTACTTTCTCCACCGGTCATCACACCGAGCCCGGCGACATCCTCGCGCTCGATGCCATCGTGGCCTCCGCAAAGAAAAACCACTACGGTCTCCGGACGCTGCTGCACGGCGTGATCCAGAGCGAACTTTTCACCAGCAAGTAATCCGCCGACCCATCCTCATGAACGCACCAATCAACCGCCGCACCTTCCTGCGCACCACCGGCATCTCGCTCGCGCTGCCTTTCCTCGAATCCATGACGAAGGCCATCGCGACCGCCGCCGCACCCGCCGTCGCGAACCCGCGCCGACTCGTCGCCATCGGCACGCCGTTTGGATTCGATCCGCAAGTCTTCGTGCCGACCACCGCGGGCCGCGACTACGCGCTCACGCCGCATCTGCAGCACCTCAAGGCGGTGCGCGACGACTTCACCATCATCTCCGGCCTCAGTCATCCGAACACCGGCGGAGGCGGGCACAAGGCCGAGGCCGTGATGCTCACCGGCGCGCCGTATCCCGACTACTCCTACAACCTCAAGAACACCATCTCGCTCGACCAGGAGTTCGCCACGCACTTCCGCGGCCAGACACGCTACGACAGCCTCGTTCTCACCACTTACAACGGTAGCCTTTCCTACACCGGCAATGGCGTGAACATCCCCGCCGTGGACCGGCCATCGCAAGTGTTCGCCAAACTTTTCCTCGCCAGCACACCCGCGCAGCAGACCGAGGAACTCCGCAAAATCGGCACCGGCCGCAGCATGCTCGACTTCGTGGGCGACCAGGCGAAGCGGCTGGGCAAACGCGTCACCGCCGCAGACCGTGCGCGGCTGGATGAATACTTCGAGTCCGTGCGCGACGTGGAGCGGCAGCTCCAGATGTCCGGCGAATGGGTGAACCGCCCGAAGCCTAAAGCGCCCGGGGCCGCGCCGGCGGACATCGCCGGTCCCGGCCAGCAACAGAAGAAGCTCCAGCTCATGTTCGACATGATTTACCTCGCGCTCGTCACCGACTCCACTCGCGCCATCACCATTAAGACCTTCGGCGACCACCACGACCTCTCGCATCACGGCAAAGAGCCGAAGAAGCTCGAAGCCTGCCGCCAGGTGGAGGTCGAGCTTTTGCAAGCCTACGGCGGACTGCTCACCAAGCTGAAAGCCGCGCAGGAAGGCTCCGGCAGCAACATGCTCGACCGCACGATGGTCCTCATCACGAGCAATCTGAAAGACGGCAATTCGCACTCGACCGCCAACCTCCCAGTGCTCCTCGCCGGTGGCGGCTTCAAACACGGCCAGCACCTCACCTTCAACCAGCCCTACATCGAAAGCATCGCCGCCGCCGTGAAGGAACCCGACACCAAGACCCCCGCCCCCGTCGTCGGGGCCGGCTCCACACCGCTGTGCAATCTCTACCTCTCGATGCTCCAGCGCGCCGGCATCGCGTCGGATCGTTTCAGCTCCAGCAGCGGCACGCTGACGGGGCTCGAGCTCGCCTGAATCACCTATCTACCGCATGATCCGCCTCGCCACTTTTATCGCACTCATCGCAGCCGTCTCAGCGCCTGCCGAGGATGCGGACCTCTTCGAATCCAAGATCCGCCCCATCCTCGTCGAGCACTGCTACGAGTGCCATTCCGCCGACAAAAAGCAGAAGGGCAATCTGCTGCTCGAAACGAAGGAAGGCACGCTCAAAGGCGGTGACACCGGTCCAGCGCTGGTGGCGGGCGATCCGGCGAAATCGCTGCTTATCCAGGCGGTGAAGTGGGCGAACAAAGATCTGCAAATGCCGCCGAAGAATAAACTCAGCGGCACTCAGATCGCCGATCTCGAGTCCTGGATCAAAGCGGGCGCTCCAGATCCCCGCAGCGGCCCTCGCACACTAACCAAGATCGAGCAGCATCTCGAAGCCGCGAAGAAGCACTGGTCGCTCCAGCCCGTGGTCGATCCCAAACCTGCGTCACTTGATGATTTGATTGGCACGAAGGGCAAACCATCCGCAGACAAGCGCACGCTCATCCGCCGCGCCTACCTCGACCTCGTCGGCATCGCGCCGACGTATGCGGAGGTCAATGCCTTCGCCGCCGACAACTCACCGCAGGCTTTTGAGAAGCTCATCGACAAGCTGCTGGCCGACAAACGCTACGGCGAGCGCTGGGGCCGCCACTGGCTCGATGTCGCGCGCTACGCTGATAGCATGGGCAGCATCTACAACGGAAATGACACCTATCCGAACGCCTTCACTTACCGCGATTACGTCATCGACGCCTTCAACAGCGACAAACCCTACGACCGCTTCATTCTGGAACAGATCGCCGCTGATCAGCTCGACACCGCGAAGGACACGCGCACGCTCGCAGGCATGGGCCTCCTCGGCCTCGGACGGCGTAAAGATGGCCGTCTCGATGACGACACGCTCGACGACACCATCGACGTCATCGGTCGCGGTCTGCTCGGCCTCACCATCGGCTGCGCGCGCTGTCACGATCACAAGCTGGAGCCGATCACGACCAAGGACTACTACGGTCTCTATTCGGTGCTCAAGAGCAGCAAGGAGCCCGCCAACACGCCCGCCATGCCGCAGGCCGACTCCGATGTCGTGCGGGAGTTCCGCGCCAAGAATCTCCAGCTCCGCACCGACTACGCCACGACCTCGATCAAGGGCGCGAGCGCCGCCATCCATGAGGCGCGTAGCCGCGTCGGTGACTACCTCGTGCTGGCCGAAGAAGCCGGCTGGAAGTCGCAATACGTCAACAAGAAAGTGTTCGGCATGTGCTTCAAGCAGAAGCTCAACACCGAAGTGTATGGCTTCTTCCTCACCAGCCGCAAAGCCTAGATCGAGGCGCATCCGGAGGTCTTCGGGCCGTTCCTCGAGTTCATCACCAAGACCAAGCTCAGCCCCGCGCCGACGCTCCATCCGCTGGTCGCCAAAGCCTTCGCCAAGCCTGCCACGAGTCTTGCGGAGATAGGCATCCGCTACAACGAACTCTTTGCCGCCGTGGACACCGCCTGGCGCACGCTCGCACAGCCGGAGATCGACAAGCCGGTGCAGCTCACGCAGGAGGAGATCGATCTGTTCATAATGGATTACTTTTCGTTCATTGACAAACTCCAGCCGATGTTCTTCGACCGCCTTGAAGCGTTGGACGCGAAGCTTCCGCTGCCCGATGCCGATCAAGAGGCGCTGCATCAGCTCCTCATCGCTCAAGGCTCCGGCATGAAGTTCCCCACCAAGAACATTCGGTCCTCGCGCATCCTGCCCGAGGGCGATCCATCGGAGAAGCCGTTCAACGAGCTCAGGAAGCTTGCGCTGACTCACCCCGGCGCACCCGTTCGTCCGATGATCTTCGTTGATGCGGACAAGATGTATGACGGCAAGGTCTTCGTGCGCGGCAATCCCGCGACGCCAGGCCCCGCCGCGCCCCGTCAGTTCATCACCGTGCTGCATCACATCTCGCCCGAGCCTTTCCCCAAAGACAAAAGCGGCCGACTCCAGCTCGCGCAGGCCATTGCCAGCAAAAACAACCCGCTCACTGCCCGCGTCATCGTCAATCGCGTCTGGGGCTGGCACTTTGGCGATGCCATCGTCGGCACGCCGAGCGATTTCGGCTTCCGTGGCGACAAACCGACAAACCAGCCGCTGCTCGATCACCTCGCCGCATGGTTCATGGAGAATGGCTGGAGCTTCAAGAAGCTGCACAAGCACCTCATGCTCACCGCCGCCTATCAGCGCGCCGATTTCCCCATGCGCCCGCTCGATCTGGAACCGTTCCGCGACACCCTGCTCGCCGTCACCGGTCGCCTGAAACCCGATCTCGGCGGCAAGCCCGAGAAGATCGCCGACAGCACACGCCGCACCGTCTATGCCTTCGTCGATCGCAAAACACTGCCCTCGATCTACCGCAGCTTTGATTTCCCCGATCCGAACTTCAGCGCGCCGAAACGCAGCCGCACCGCACTGACACCGCGTGCGCTCATTTTGATGAACAGCCCGCTGCTGACCGACAGCGCGAAGAATCTGGCTGCTACGCTCGCCAAAGACCTGCCGGATGACAACAGCCGCATTGAGGAACTGTATCGCCGCGTGTTTCAGCGCCAGCCCACGGACAAGGAAATGCAGCGCGCGCACGACTATCTCGCCGCGTATCCGAAGAACGACCTCGTGCATCCCGAGTCGCAGGACTGGCAGTATGGCTTCGGCGATTTCGATGCCGCCGCGAAGCAGGTGAAGGACTTTGCCTCGCTCGCCAACTTTGACGGCAAAGCCTTCAAAGGCACCGGAGTCATGCTCGATGCGATGGGCGGTGATCCCGGTGCCGCGAGCAAGCAAAGCACCGTGCGCCGCTGGGTCGCGCCGCTCGATGGTGAGGTGAACATCGCCGCCGAACTCATCCACATGGACGAAAAGAGCGACGGCGTCGTCGCTCGCGTCCTCAGCAGCCGCGCTGGCCAACTCGGCGAGTGGACCGCGAAAAAGCAGGCCGTGTGCACTGATTTGACCAAAATCGCCGTCAAGAAAGGCGACACGCTCGACTTCATCGTCAGCAGCGTCAGCGGCAAAGACGCCGCCGCGTATCAATGGAGTCCCAGCATCGTCATGCCCGGCACCGACATGCCCGCGATGCCAGGCATGGCCCGTCGCTGGGACGCGCGCGTCGATTTCGCCAATCCCAAAGCCCCGCAGAAGCCGCTCTCGGCCTGGGAAGAACTCTGCCAGGCCATTCTGCTGTCACCGGAGTTTGCGGTGATGGAGTGATGCCTGTCACGCGCACGCGTGGCATGACAGTTTTCCCGTTTGAACCCAGGATACAACCATGTCTCGATTTACTTCCCTGATTTTCCTCGCCGTCTGCCCGCCGCTGTTTGCGGCATCCGTGGATTTCACTCGCGATGTGAAGCCTATCTTCGACGCGCATTGCGCCGGGTGCCACGGCGCGGAGAAACACAAGAGTGACTACCGACTGGACTCGCGTGAGGCGGCGCTGGCGGGTGGTGAGAGCGGGAACGCGGCTATCGTGCCGGGCAAGCCGGAGGCGGGAACGCTGATTCATCTCGTGGATGGCACGGACAAGGAACTCTTCATGCCGCCGCGCAAGAGCGACGCGAAACCGTTGAGCGCGGCGCAGATTGCCACGCTGCGGCAGTGGATCGAGGCAGGCGCGAAGTGGTCTGGGGCTGTGGTGGAAAAGACAACGCAAGCCGCAGAGTCAACGAAGCACTGGAGCTTTCAGCCGCTGAAACGTCCGAGCGTCCCCGGCAACGAAGTGAACGCGATCGATGCCTTCATCCACGCAAAGCTGCGTGAGCGTGGGCTGGCCTCTTCACCCGAGGCGGAGCGCCGCACGTTGATCCGCCGTGTCTCGTTCGATCTCATCGGACTGCCACCGACGGCGGAGGAGGTGGATGCCTTCTGCGCGGACAAAGATCCGAAAGCCTATGACAAGCTCGTGGACCGCTTGCTCGCGAGTCCGCGCTATGGCGAACGCTGGGCGCGGCACTGGCTCGATGTCGTCCACTACGGCGAGACGCATGGCTATGACAAAGACAAGCCGCGCAACAACGCCTGGCCCTACCGCGACTACGTCATCCGCGCCTTCAACGACGACAAGCCTTACGCTCGCTTTGTGCAGGAGCAGATTGCTGGCGATGTACTGTTCCCCGATACGGTGGATGGCGTCACGGCGCTGGGTTTTATCTCCGCCGGGCCGTGGGATCTCATCGGCCACAGCGAAGTGCCGGAGACGAAGACCGACGGCAAGATCGCGCGTCATCTCGACCGCGATGACATGATCAGCAACACGATCAATACCTTCCAGTCGGTCACGGTGCATTGCGCGCAGTGCCACGATCACAAGTTCGATCCCATCAAGCAGGAGGACTACTACTCGCTCCAGGCGGACTTCGCGGCGCTGGATCGCGCGGACAAAGCCTACTTCGCCGATGCCGCGCTCACGAAGCGGTATGCGATGATCCAGTTTGAAAAGCGCCAGCTCGACGCGCGGATGAAGACTCTCGATGACGAGGCCACCAAGGCGGCGGGCGACAAGCTCGTGAACCTCGATCAACGCATCGCCACGGCCACGAAGATCCTGAAAGGCAACAGCGTTCCGCAGTTCGGGTATCACAGCGCGGTCTCGCCAAAACAGGATGCGGTAAAGTGGGTGCAGGTCGATCTCGGCAAGAGCAGGGACATCGACAAGATCGTGCTGCTCCCGGCCTACGATGACTTTGGCGGCATCGGCGCGGGTTTTGGTTTTCCGCTGCGGTTCAAGGTGGAGGTGAGCGATGACCCGGAGTTTCACCAGGATGCGGCGCTAGTGTGGAAACGGCACGACGAGACCTTCATGCATGACTTCGCCAACCCCGGCACCGCCCCCTTCACGACGGGTGGAGCAAAAGGCGACTTCCATGCGCGCTATGTGCGCCTGACAGCGACGAAGCTCGCGCCTCGCAAAGATGACTACATCCTTGCACTCGCGGAGCTGCAAGTGCTCGATGAATCGGGGAAGAATCTCGCGCTCGGCGCAAGTGTCTCCGCGCAGGACAGCATCGAAGCCGCGCCGCGATGGGCAAAGGCGAACCTCGTGGACGGCCACGCGCCCGTTCAGCCGGATGCGAGCACGGGCGACATCGCCAGCCTGCGCGCGCAGCGGGCGAAGTTGTTGCTCGAATCACTCGCGGAGCCAAAGCGCAAGCAACGCGCCGACACGACGGAAGCGCTCAAACGCGTGACGGCTGAACTTAGCAAGTTCCCCAAACCGCAAATGGTTTATGCGGGCACCGTGCATTACGGCACTGGCGCTTTTTCCGGCACCGGCCCGAATGGTGGCAAGCCGCGCACCATCACCGTCCTGGCTCGCGGCGATGTGAAACGGCCAGGCAAAGAAGTGTCGCCGGGTTCGCTGAGTTTTCTCTCGCCGCTGCCTTCACGCTTCGACCTGAAACCCGATGCCGACGAAGGCGAGCGCCGCGCTGCGCTGGCACGCTGGCTTTCCGACGAGCGCAACCCGCTCACCTGGCGCAGCATCGTGAACCGCATGTGGCAGTATCATTTCGGGCGCGGCATCGTGGAGACGCCGAATGACTTCGGCAAAATGGGATCAGCGCCCACGCATCCCGAGTTGCTCGACTGGCTGGCGGTGTGGTTCCGCGATGACGCGAAAGGTTCGCTCAAGTCACTGAACAAGCTCATCGTCACCAGCGAGACGTATCGCCAGACATCCGTGCCCGATGAAGCCCTGATGAAACGCGCCACCGAGACCGATGGCTCAAACACGCTGCTCTGGCGGCAGAACCGCCGCAGGCTGGAGGCGGAGGCCATTCGCGACAGCATCCTCGCCGCCGCTGGCAAGCTCGACCTCACCATGGGCGGGCCGAGTTTTCAGGACTTCGTCATCACGCACCCGGAGCACTCGCCGCACTACGAATACCAGCTCTCCGACCCCGAGGACGCGAAGATTCAGCGCCGCTCGATTTACCGCTTCATCGTGCGCAGCCAGCAGCAGCCGTGGATGGCCACGATGGACTGCGCGGACCCGTCCATGCTCGTGGAGCGGCGCAATCAGACCATCACACCCCTGCAAGCGCTCGCGCAGCTCAACAATCAACTCGCACTCGCGATGGCGAAGCACTTTGCGGAACGCGTTGCCCAACCAAGTGCCGAACCCGCAGCCCAAATCAGCGCCGCCTTCCGCATCGCGCTGCAACGCACGCCCACCGATGCCGAGCGCGAAGAACTCTTCCGCTATGCGAAGCAGCACGGCCTCGCGAACGCCTGCCGCCTCGTGCTGAACCTCAACGAATTCGTCTTCATCGACTAACTGTCATGAACTCACCCTTCCATCGCTCCACCCCTTCCTCTCCGATGACCCGCCGCGACTTCCTTTGGCAAAGCGGCGGCGGGCTCGGCGGCATCGCACTCGCAGCCATGCTTGGCACAGAACAATCCCGCGCAGGCGAACTGCCCGGCATTCTCAGCGGCAAGCTCCATCATCCGCCGAAGGCGAAACGCGTCGTGCAGCTCTTCATGGCAGGCGCAGCCAGCCATCTCGACCTCTTTGATTTCAAACCCGAACTCGTGAAGCACCACGGCCAGCCCAGCGACTTCGGTGAAGCCGTGGAGGCCTTTCAAAACGGACTCGGCCCGTGGAAGAAACCCGTGTGGGATTTCCAGCCCCATGGCCAGAGCGGGAAGATGCTCGGCGAAGTCGTCTCCGACCTCGGCAGCGTTGTGGATGAAATCGCGTGGATTCACAATCTCGTCGGCAAGACCGGCGTTCACTCGCAGGGCACGCTTCTTCAGAGCACCGGCTTCAACCGCCCCGGTTTCCCCAGCGCTGGCTCATGGGTCAGCTACGGGCTTGGTTCGATGAATGACAACCTGCCCGCCTACGTCGTGCTACCCGACCATCGCGGACTCGCCTCCAACGGCACCAAGAATTGGGACGCCGCCTTTCTCCCAGCGCAGCATCAGGGCACCGTCATCTATCCCGGCAGCGAGACACCCATCGTGGACCTTTTCCCCGACGCCAAACGCGGCGACTTCATCAACTCCGCCAGCGAGCGCGATGGCGGTGCCTTGCTCGCCCGGCTCAATGCTACTCACGCCGCCACACGCCCTGGCGACGAACGATTGGACGCACGCATCCGCAGCTACGAACTCGCCGCCAAGATGCAACTCGCCGCGCCCGAGGCTCTCGACATCTCCAAAGAATCCGCCGCCACCAAAGCGATGTATGGCATCCGCGACGACGTGAAAAACTGGCCCAAGGAAATCAACGCCGAGGAGGAGATTGACATCTTTGGTCGCAAATGTCTCGCCGCCCGGCGGCTCCTCGAACGTGGCGTGCGCTTCGTGCAAATCTGGAGCGGCAACGACAACGGCTATCCTCGTCGCAACTGGGACAGCCACGAGGATGTCGAGCGCGACCACGGCCCGCTTGCGCGAGGTTTCGCCCGCGGAGCCAGCGCCCTCATCCGCGACCTCAAACAGCGCGGCCTGCTCGACGACACCATCATCCTCTGGACCACCGAGTTTGGCCGCATGCCCAGCTCCCAAGGCGGGGGCAAAGGCCGCGACCACAACCCCTACGTCTTCACCAACTGGCTCTGCGGCGGCGGCATCAAAGGCGGCATCACCGCCGGCGAAAGCGACGAATGGGGCTACAAACCCCTCGACCGCTCCAATCCCACCACCTGCTACGACATCCACGCCACCATCCTCCACCAGCTAGGCATCGACCACACCAAGCTCACCTACCGCAACAACGGCATCGACCGCCGCCTCACCGATGTGCATGGGCATGTTATCAAGGAGGTGCTCGTGTGATTTTCCATGCCCACCGCGCCGGACAACCACGACGCCCACGATTACGCCGAGCGCATCCGCGAGCGGCTGCCGAGGCGCTTGCAGGAACTCCGAGAAGCCTGTGGACTGAGCATGTATGCGCTGTGGATGAAGTGCGGTGTCTCGCGTGACATGATTAGCCGCATTGAGGGTGGCGACACGATTCCCGGCGTGTATGTGCTGGCGGGGAAAATTAGTGATCTTTTCCGCAAGAAATTCTGGCGTGACGGGTATTCCGTCCGTGACACCCATAGAACACGTTCCAAATACGGCACAATCGCGTTCCAAAGACGCGACAGGTGCGAACATTGAGGCACCGGCGCTGGATCGAGGACTGGCGATCTTGGAGGCGTTGGATGCGAGGCCGGAGGGTTTGAGCCTTTCGGAGATCAGCCGGACCATCGGCAGCCCGAAAAACTCGGTCTCACGGCTGGTGCAGACGTTGATGGTGCGCGGCTATGTGGAGCGTGATGAGGCGACGATGATCATCCGGCTGACCGGAAAGTTGCTGCGGCTGGGACATCCGCGTGTGGGTCGCGTGAGCCTGGTCGAATGTGCGCTGGAGCCGATGCGGGCGCTGCGGGATGTGGTGGGCGAGACGGTGCAGCTTGGCATTCCGATTGGTGACGAGGGTGTAGTCATCGAGCAGGTGGAGAGCACGCAGGCGGTGCGCATCTGTGTCGAGATCGGGCTTCGTTTTGGCCTGCACAACAATGCGCCGGGCAAGGTGCTGCTGGCCTTTCAGCATCCGAAAGCACGCGAGAAGGCGGTTCAACGGCTCAAACTGGCACGCTTCACGGACCGCACCATCACGACGAAGGAGGCGCTCCGACTTGAATGCGAGCGGGTGGTGAAGCTGGGCTACGGAACCGATTGGGGCGAGGCGGACGAGGGCATTCATTGCGTGGCCGCGCCGGTGTTTGACCGGCCGAATCATCTGCTGGCGGTCGTTTGGGCTTCCGCTGTGGCCGGACGGATGCCGAAGAGCACTTTTGCCAAAGTGGGCGTCGAGGTGATGAAGGCGGCGCGGGAGATCGAAAGGAGGCTGCAAGCATGAGACGGGCGTTTTTGGCCTTTTGGGCTTTTGGGGGCTTCTCAGCGGTTTTCGCGGATGAGTTCTTCACCTCGAAAATCGAACCGATCCTGCAGCAACGCTGCTTTGAATGCCACTCGCATGAGAAGAAGATGAAGGGCGGGCTTACGCTCGATTCCCGATCAGGGTGGGAACAAGGCGGCGACTCGGGGCCACCTGTCGTCGTGGGCAAGCCGGAGGAGAGTTTGCTCATCAAGATGGTGCGCTGGAGTGATAAGGAGCATCAAATGCCACCGAAGGAAAAACTTCCGTCGGCGGAAATCGCGTTGCTTGAGGAGTGGGTGAGGAGCGGTGCGTCTGATCCGCGGGTGCAGGATAAGAAACGTCCGAGCGAGCTGGACTGGTGGTCGCTGAAGCCGCTGCCAAGGAAGGGCGCTTTGCAAGCGCCCAAGGCGGTTGCAAACCGCCTCTCCTTGAACCCGATTGATGCCTTCATCCGCGCAAAGCTCGCCGAGCGTCATCTCACGCCATCACCGGAAGCAGATCGTCGCACTTTGATCCGGCGCGTGATGTTCGATCTGCACGGGCTGCCTCCTTCCTTCGAGGAAGTGGAGGCGTTTGCTAAGGACGCGGACCCGAAGGCTTATGAAAAGCTGGTGGACCGCTTGCTTGAGTCACCGCGTTATGGCGAGCGCTGGGCGCGGCACTGGCTGGATACGATCCACTTCGCAGAGACGCATGGCTGTGGGCATGATCTGCCGCGCGATCATGCGTGGCGGTATCGGGATTACGTCATTGCTTCGCTGAATGCGGATAAACCGTGGGGGCGATTCATTCGCGAGCAGATCGCGGCAGATGCGTTGTTTCCCGATGAACCACAGCTCATTCCGGCGCTCGGCTTTCTCGGCGCGGGCGTCTTTGATCACAGCGCTTACCAGACGGCTCCGACGAACTTTGATTACCTCGACCGCGATGATCTCGTGACGCAGACAATGGGTGCCTTCACGAGCACCACGGCGAACTGCGCCCGCTGTCATGCGCACAAGTTTGATCCCATCACGCAAGAGGACTACTACGCGCTGCAAGCCGTCTTCGCGGGTGTGATCGAGGGCAATGTGGCCTTTGATGAGGACAAGCAGACCGCCCAGACGCGGAAGCGATGGCAATCGCTGCTCTCGGCTGCCGAATCGAAGGATAAGGCTGCGCTGCTCGGTGCTGAAAACGCGGCGCTCGTGAGCGAGTGGGAGAAGAAACAAGGCCCGGCGGTGAAGTGGACGCCGCTGACCTATGAGAGCTTCATCAGCACCGATGGCTCCACTTTGAAACGCGATGGCGAGGCGATCTCGTCATCCGGAGCAAAACCGGACAAGGACACCTACGTCATCACGGCCAGCACATCGCTCGCAAAGATCACCGCACTGCGGCTCGATGCGCTCTCACATGATTCGCTGCCGCAAAAAGGTCCAGGCCGTCAGGACAATGGCAATCTCACGCTCAGCGAGATCGAGGCACAGCTTTTCGACATCGGAGCCGCGCAACCGGTGAAGCTGAAGTTTTTCCGCGCCACGGCGGATTTCGATCAGCAGGGTTGGACCTCGGCGATGGCCATTGACGGCAATGCGGCGACTGGTTGGGGCATTCATCCGGCGGTGGGTGCCTCGCATTTCGCGGTGTTTGAGCTGGCACAGCCGCTCACGCTGAAAGCAGGCGCGAAGCTGACGATCTCGTTGAAGCAACTCTCGGGAAAGTCACATCTCATCGGTCTCTTCAAGCTCTCCGCCACTGACGAGCCTGCCGTCCGCGCCGCCGCCATGCCAGCGCTCGCGCAGGAAGCGCTGAAGCTTCCGTCGGAGAAGCACAGCGAGGCCCAGCGCCTCACTTTGGCCGCGCACGCGTTGCGCCTGATCGCGAGCGAGGAGCTGTCGAAACTGCCCGCGCCTGCTGAAGTCTATGCGGCGGGCAAAAAGGCGGACGTTCTGCTCGCCGTGGGCAAGGGCACGCCCACCACCTACGCGAAGGCCAAGACCGTGCAGGTCCTGAAGCGCGGCGAGTTCGACAAACCAATGAAGGAGACCGTGAGCGGTGCCTTGAGCGCGATTCATGCCTTGCCTGCTCGCTTCACCGAAGCTCACGCAAGCAGCGATGAAGCCGCGAGACGTGCCGCGCTCGCGAACTGGCTCGCGGATGAAAAGAATCCGCTCACTTGGCGCAGCATCGCCAATCGCGTGTGGCATTATCATTTTGGGCGTGGCCTCTGCGACACACCGAATGACTTCGGTCGCATGGGCGGCACGCCGTCGCATCCTGAGCTACTCGACTGGCTCGCGTGTGAGCTTCGCGATCATGGTGGCTCGTTGAAGCATCTGCATCGCCTCATCGTCACCAGCGCCACTTACCGTCAAAGCAGCGAGCACCGCGAGGACGCGGCGAAAGTCGATGGCGACAACCGCCTGCTCTGGCGCATGAACCGCCTGCGGCTCGATGCGGACAGCTACCGCGATTTTGTCGTCGCCACTGCCGGTCAACTCGATCTCACGATGGGCGGCCCGAGCGTGCGGCAGTTCGTCACCGGTCCGCCCGTGCAGCTCACGCCCACGCTGAACTACGACGCGTATGACTGGTCCGCGCTGCCGAAGCACCGCCGCAGCATCTACCGCTTCGTCTGGCGCGGCGTGCCTGATCCCTTCATGGATACGCTCGACTTTCCAGATCTCGGCATGCTCGCCCCGTCACGCGGTTTCTCCGCCTCCGCGCTGCAATCGCTGGCGCTCTACAACAACCGTTTCGTCCTCCATTTCAGCGGTGAGCATGGGAAACAAATCACCACGCCCGCCGAAGCCGTGCGCCGCATTTTGCTCCGCGAGCCGACGAGTGATGAACTCCCCGGCTTCACCGCCTACGCGCAGAAAAACGGCCCGGCCGCGCTCTGC
>Ga0315900_10001406_pt1 | contig 38383 bp, 33 predicted proteins | sample LakEriMetagenome_FD_203521 | JGI IMG/M metagenome (GOLD analysis project Ga0315900, IMG submission 203521) | Freshwater fungal communities from buoy surface, Lake Erie, Ohio, United States - Buoy 12 MA114 | ecosystem: Environmental > Aquatic > Freshwater > Lake > Lake biofilm | place: USA: Lake...
ATAGTCATCATGAAGAACGGACTGCGTGAGCTGGAGCGGTCGTTGAAGTCGCAACCACAAACGCCAGACATGCCCTCTGATTCGAGTAAAGCGATGGAAGTGCTTTTGTCCGCAGCAACAAAGCTTGCCGAAGGAGCAAAGATTCAGACCGATGGTGGTACGGTTAGCATGACGACTAGTATTCCATTGACGGAGGTCCCGATGGGCTCCATCGCGAGTGCACTCATACGTATGCAAGAGGCTGCGGAGCGATTGCAAAGTGCGAACAATCTAAAGCAAATCGCGATTGCCTTTCACAATTTCGAATCTACTTATAGCAAGTTTCCTCACCCGACAAAATCACCGGATCCTAATCATAAGTATCCAGTAAGCTGGCGGGTTATGATCTTGCCATACATGGAACAAGAAGCGTTATATGCACAATACCGATTCGATGAGCCGTGGGATGGCCCAAACAACTCGAAGCTACTGTCAACAGTGCCAATGCAATATCGACGCCCTGGTGCTTCGGGGGAGGCGACTAACACCCCCTATCTATTGGTCACTGGGGAGGATGCCATGTTTCAGACTACAAAAGAAACTCTTCTATCGGATGTGCAAGATGGGTTGGGGAAAACGATCATGATCGTCGAGTCGAATTCCGCAGTACCATGGACCAAACCGGACGATCTCGTGTACGCGAAGGATAAACCCTTGCCTGTCTTCGGTGGATTCTTTGACGAAGGATTCCATGCTGCGTTCGGCGATGGGTCCGTGCGGTTTCTATCGAAGTCCATAGCGGAATCTGCTCTTCGAGCCTTCTTGACGGCACGAGGTGGAGAGCAGGACGTGAAACAATAGACTATCGCGCGGCCACGCGGTAGCGAACGACGAGCTGTTGTGCCGGGTCGGAACAACTGTCTCGTCGTTTTTTTCGTCAGCGCAGCAAGGGCGAAAATCGCGGGCAGCTGATGCTTCTGAATCGGTCTCCGAAACTGTCATCCATAAGCAATAACAAAAAGTTGTGGTTCTCTGTGAAAGAATTCGGCTGATGCTGTTACAAGTAATAGATTGGTTCCTGTCTTTGTGGCTTGACATTCAATCCACAGACCTTGGAAGCTTCAAGAAGAATACGCAATGACCATGAACTGGAATCGAATTGCAGACCGCCATCGCACTGGTTTCTTATTGACCGAGCTATTGGTGGTGATCTCCATCGCTTCAATCCTGGTATCTCTACTGCTACCTGCTGTTCACATGGCACGCGAGGCAGCGAAAAGAATTTCATGCAGCAACAACATGAAACAGCTCGGCCTCGCGATGCAACAACATGCGACTGCCCTGCGGTATTTTCCTGGTAACGGCGGCTTTAGCCCGAATTCGGTCATCAAGTCAGCCAGTGGCACGAGCCAGGGGATTGGAACCGAGGACTTCGAAGCGAATCAAACTTACCGATGGGGAATTGGCAATCCAGGAGGAGACCAAAAAGGTGGACAGCCGGGCTGTTGGGCCTATGCTCATGCTTCGATTACTCGAATCAATAGCCACCGGGGCAATTCCGGACCTGAAGGATGAAGCGGCAAGTATTGTCGAGCAATTGAAAACGAAGCTTGAGGCAGACAAGAATCGCTAGTCCCGACCGATCGGACTCTTGGATGTTTGGCTGGAAAATGAGGCAAAGAAATTAGGAACTCTCCGAATCGAGGACGATGTCGCGAAGGCTTTCACCAGCTTTCACCCAAAGCAGATTCAGACTACTACTTATAAGAAAACGGAGATTTGAGATGTTCGGGTTTGCCATGACAGCTGCGATTATTTTCAGTCGATTCCGCTGGAGTTTACGAAGTCTGCGAGGATTGACCACGCTTTTGCTTTCTTTGCTGCTGATAGCTTGTGTTGGTTGCGGAGATTCGACAGTACCGGTTGCTCCTTCTTCAGTTCCCGCCTCCACGGTCGCTTCCCCTTCGGCTGAGACCAAGGCTGATTCCTTGGCAGATATACTTCAACGAGCGAAAGCTGGCGACATCGATACCGCAATCCAACGATTTGTCTCCAGCGCTCCGGATAACTGGGTTCAATCTACCACCCTCGAAGACGTTCGAATGTCGGAGGCTTCTTTTGCTAAGCTAGATCGTGTCGAGAAGGCTCGCCTTCAGCAGCAGATCATTGATCGCGTCGGCGAGATTAAGGGATTCGCAAGAACTGTGGTGGATCGCGCGAATGAAGCCAAGAAAAAAGGTGACAAGGAAACCGCAGAACGATATCTGGAGGCCGTTCATCGCCTCGGTCGCCAACTTCGCGACTCCGACACCATGACTATGTTCCAGCAGTTTGGCAAGGCCTTGGCTGAAATGAAACTCTCCGAATAGATCTTGCGATAAGAGAAGTTGATTTTCAGGTGCAAGAAACGCGTTGTCGATGGTACTACTGAAACGGAAATGACAAAACAGTTCGAAGAGGATCCAGTTTCATGGCTTCTGATTATTCCCTATTCAACACGATTCTCATTTGGGTCTATTGGGGACTCTTGGTTTGCATTCCGCTTTTCGTGTTTCTCGGGGGCGCACAACTTCTGGTTGCGATTATCCAGTGGCGTTCCGAGAAACGGATTGGTCGACTGAAACGCGCTGGCGTATTTTTCGTGCTAGCGGCTTTGATGCCAGTTGCCATTTTCGGGTTGTGGAGAGGCATCTTGCGCCCGTCCATGGCGGCAGAATTGATGGCGCGAAGTCAAAAGAGAATCGCGGATGCATCGGTTCTTCAGGTTGGCAGTCAGGTCAACGACTTCCATACGAAGCTTTCTAGCTTGGGTTTTCCGTCGGATCGACCGAAGGTCACGGTACTCAATTTCTTCGCTACCTGGTGCGGTCCTTGCTTGAATGAGTTGCCACATCTTCAACAAATCGCCGACAAATTCGCAGACGAAAAGGACGTTGTTTTCGTGGTAGTAGGTCGGGAAGAATCGCAGGAAACTCTCGATGAATTTGCTTCGCAGAACGGATATCGCATGCCATTTGTCGCGGACAAAGAAGGAAGTCTATATCGCGAGTTCGCCAAAACGATCATCCCACGAACCTATGTGATCGACCAAACTGGAACGATCCAATTCGAAATCATCGGATTTGACCAGGAGAAGCTCTCGGAACTCGACGCTAAAATCAGTGAACTTGTTGAAGAGTAGAATTGGCAGCCGTCAAATATTGGCAAGAATATAGGGGCATGAAAATGAAGACGGAATATGATATTCTTGCCCCCATTTTCCTGCCTAACATTCTTGCGTCTGCTTTACTCGTATGGGAATTGAGATGATGAAATCGCTCTTACGTTTTAGACTCTCTACCCTACTCATTATCGTCGGTCTCTTCGCGGTTTGCTGTGCATGGTACGTCAATCAGGTCTCGGGGCAGCCCGCCCAGAAGATTATGCATGTTGGCGGTTCACTTGCCATGTCTCCGACAATCACGCGCGAATACTTGGTTGTCGATGTAAACGCCTACCGGCATTCAAAGCCGAAACGATGGCATGCTGTCGTTATGAATCCCAGAGCACGACCTGACGGATCGACTGTCGCCGAAGTGCTTCGAGTGGTTGGTTTGCCTGGCGAGACAGTTACGTTCGCGGATGGCAATGTCATGATCAACGGTCAAGCACTAACGCCGCCTGAGCGACTACAGAAGATAAAATTCCATGGCAACTTGCCCGACGTCGAATCCGTTATGCACCCATACACCATCCCGGATGGACACTTTTATCTGCTTGGCGACAATCCGGACGAGGCCAAGGATAGCCGAGTTTTGGGTGCATTTCCCACGGCGGATATCCGAGGTCGAGTTCCAAGCCGATGATGAGTTGCTGGCTGCCTTTGCCAGCGAGAAATGACGCATTGTTCACAAGAGTTTTAAGGGCAGTTCACCAGGAACGCTTTGCCATGGGAGCACAAATCTTCCTTGCCGCATGTCTTGTCGGCGCACTCGCCTCGAATGCGTACGGACAGGGACATTCACGCTTTTCGCTCGCCACGTTCATTTCGGAGGTCACGCCAACGGTCGGGCATCCACTTCAAGCGGGCCTGGGAATTAAGCCGGTCGCCAGCGTAGAGGATCCACTTTACGCTCACGGATTCGTACTGCTCGGTAATGAATTGCCGATTGTCCTTGTCTCCATTGATTGGTGCGGAATTGGCAACGAAGCCCACGATCTTTGGCGCAGCGTGTTGGCGGATGCAGCTGGGACCACGCCTCAGCGTGTTCTGGTGTGTGCCATTCATCAACATGATGCCCCGCTTGCCGACCTCGAAGCGGAACGGCTTATCGCCAATTCAACGCGGGGCCAGAGCACACTCGATCTCGATTGGCACGCAAAGACCGTGGCCCATGTGGCCGATGCGCTGAAACGTAGCTTGAAAGATGCGAAGCCTGTGTCACATATCGGTACCGGCGAAGCGAAGGTGGAGAAGATCGCCTCGAATCGACGCATCATTGGTAGAGACGGAAAGATCGAACTATGGCGCGGCAGTGCGATGACAGATCCAAAGGCAAAGGAAGCACCGGAAGGTTTGATTGATCCCTGGCTAAAGACGATCAGCTTCTGGAACGGCGATGAGGCTATCGCTTCATTGAGCGTTTACGCTACGCACCCGATGAGTTTCTATGGGAAGGGAAATGTCTCGGCGGACTTCGTTGGTCTAGCGCGGCGACAATGGCAGCGCGAAGACCCAGGCGTGATGCACTTTTTCGCTAACGGCTGTGGCGGGAATCTCGCACCAGGAAAGTACAATCGTGGCGAACCGGAAGACCGCCAAGAGTTGACAAAGAGGCTGTACAAGGCATGGAAGGAGGCTTGGAAGAACACGAAGAAACTGGCTATCGAACAAGTAGCGTTTCGTTCTATTTCGTTCAACTTGTTACCGAAGACAACAGATGGCTTCGACAGGCTCAAACTCGAAGCGATCCTCAATAGCGATCAGACTCGTTTCGATAAACGGGTACGAGCCGCGTACGCGCTGAGCTGGCTTAAACGCTGTGAGTCAAAGCACCAACTCGATCTGCCGGTCCTGGACTTTGGGACAGCCGTAATCACCTTGCTGCCCGGCGAGCCGTTTGTCGAGTACCAACTGGCTGCACAGAAATTGCGCCCCGAGTCGTTCGTGGTTACGCTCGGCTACGGTGACTATGGCCCGGTCTACATCCCCAACGACGATGCCTTCGGACAGGGTGGATACGAAATCGGCGATTGGTCGTTCGTCACGAAGGGAGTCGAGAAATCTTTGACAGCGGCTTTACGGCAAGGACTAGTTGACGAAGCGATGCAGAAAGAGGCTCGCTTACTGATTGCGGATGCGGGGAAAAGTCCGTTCGTCATCGTGACGCCAGCAACGCCCACTGCCGAGGAAAATACGGCTGCGAAGTTGCTGTCGGACACATTGGAGAGTGTCACAGGTGCGCGGATTCCCATCCGTTCAGCCGATGACAAAGATTTGCCACGGTCGCAGATACGCGTTGGGCAATCCTCGGCCCTAGCGCCGGAAGAGTGGGCGATTCGGACAACGGAAGAGACGTTGCTCTTCCACGGTGGTCGCCCGCGTGGTCTGATCTACGGGGTCTGTGAGTTTCTTGAAACGAATGTGGGAGTCTATCGATTCGATCCTTTTGTGTCCGTCGTGCCGAAGACACCCAGTCTGTCGATACCCGCGATCCATCGCAGCGGCAAGCCTGCCTTCGAGGTCCGCACCTTGTTTACAGGATTTCCTTACGGACATCCCGCGACTTCGCCTGAGAATCTGCGTCTCTTCCATGTTTGGAACAAAAACAATCTCTATGGATCGCTTGGCGAAGGCGACACAGTCCGTCATGTGCCCGACGGAGTTCACACGTTTGGAAAGTTCATCTCCGCTAAGGAGTTTGCCATGGATCATCCCGAATACTTTTCGATGGATGCAGACGGGAAGCGGATGACGGACGACAAAGGTTCTGGTGTACTTTGGATTCAGCTTTGCGTGACGAACGACGATGTGAAACGTATTGTTTTGGAACGCGCGAAGAAGGCTCTGCGCGACGATGCGACCGAGTCTCTGAAGGATGGCCGTTCCCCAGCGCGTTACCTGGTTCTATCGCAAAACGACAACACGACGGACCTGTGTTTGTGCCCAAAGTGCAGGGCGGTCAGCGATCGAGAAGGCTCGCAATCCGGCCTCCTTCTCGAGTTTGTGAACGAGATTGCGCGCGGACTTCGTGATGAATTTCCCGACGCGCGAGTACTAACGGAAGCCTACAATTACACATTGCAACCACCCAAGTCGATTCGCCCCGAGTCGAACGTCATCGTCCGCTATATTGACAACTACGGCTTCTCCGACCCGACGCGCCCCCTTACAGAGCCGCTTAACCAACGTCCCAAAGCGCTCTTTGACGGCTGGGGGAAGATCGCACCATCTATCGCTGTTTGGGATTACTGGCGAGTATTCCAACTGCATGCCCCTGGCTTGTTCGCGCCCTCTGTAAACACTCCCGCGATCCGTTCCGACTTGCAGTTGTTTCATCGAGCAGGCGTACGATATGTCACCGTCGAATGCGAAGATTTTCTCGGCGCGGGATTCGATCCACATCCTCAGAGCTCGGACCTTCAGAGCTTTATGACGCTGCAAACCTGGGTAGGCATGAAGCTACTCGAAGATCCGAACCGCGAACTTCAGCCATTGGTTACGACGTTTTGCCGAGGGTATTTCGGTCCAGCTTCCGAATCGATGCACGCGTTATACGATTGGATCGCCGAACGACAGACCAAGTCTCCGATTAGGATCGTCGACGTGCAACGCCACGTCTGGTTGAAGCATCTGTGTGATGCGGAGTTTTTCGCTACGGCGTATCAGCACCTTGATGAAGCGATGCGTTTGGCAAAGGATGACCCAGCGATTCTTACTAGGATCGGCCGCGAGCGGTTGGTCGTCGATTCCGCGTATCTGTGGACGCACGAAAGCGTCAAGCGATTCGATCCAAGGACTGCCGCCAAGCTGCCAGAGCGACATATCGTCGTCAAACGCCACCGGCAAGATTGGCAACACTACCTCGCAGCGACATTTAACGCCGAAGGGATCAAGCTGGCGATGCCAATTGTCGATCGTGGTCTTCGAGTTGTCGAGCGTGCGAAAGGCGATGATTCGGATTGGGTCTCCGAAGCCGTGCCTGCAAAAGAAGGCGACTTCAACCTCGACGGCAAGCTCGATGAGCCGATCTGGAAAGCGACACGTATACACCGCTTGATACCGATGGGGATCGAGGCTCCACACGACGATCCAACTATTGTTCGATATGCTTGGACGCCCGATGCGCTATACATCTCCGTCGACCAGCCAAGGCAACAAGCTTCGGCCGGAATCGAAGTGTCGCTAACGGACATGGATCGTCATGGATTCCATTTATCGTTGTATTGCAATCGAGACGGGTCTGCTGGGCCAAGGTTCTATCGACAAGGGAAAGACGAAGGACTGGAAGCGGTTGCTGAACGGACCTCGGGAAGTCGAATGAAGTTGAGGGGTGATGAGAAACAGATAAGTATGGAAATCCGAGTGCCATGGTCCGATCTCGAAGCGAAGCCTGCGGCAAATGGTGAGTTCTACCTGAACGTCGCGACCTATCCAAATCCCAACTCCCAATCGCCAAGTCACGTCTCCAGTCCGTGGTTGGTCGCCGACACTCCAGCGTGGAACCCAGCCTATTTTGGGCTGCTGCGTTTAACTGCAGCCGAATCGTCACAGCAAAAGTAAAGCAAAACAGAAGGACAGGAAACGTGATCTCTTGATGCAAGTTGTCACAAGGTGGTCGAAGGAAACATTGGGAAGTTGTTTGAGGTAGACGACACGTAATCGCAACGAATTGGACGAAGACGTTGTCCCTGCGCTTGATCAGATTTTCACCACCCACTGGCAAGAAGACGGGGGCAAGGGAATGTTGATTGAGAATATTCATGGCCCCATTTTCTTGCGTAAACGTATCGATGACTAAGCCGGCAGCGAGGGGAAATCGCTAGTTCGGCTTCCTGTTTGGCTTGATTTCAAAAAATTGGTGCGGTCGGTGCAAGGTTTTGACGGTGCAAGTTACTTTAAGTTACAAGATCAATAACACCATTCGCGGACTAGGAAACATTCCGTTAACCTGAACTTAGTTGCTTGCCGTTTCGGAATTCCATTTCTCCGTCAATTACATAGTTGGACAGCGCCAATCGGCAAACCGGGTCACCGGCATCATTACAAACTGAGGTTAACGAGATGAAGGTGTCAAATAGTCGTTGTTCCATCTGTGTTGGTGCTTGGTTGATTCTGGTTGCAAGCCTTTCGTTATCAACTGCCGCACAGGTTCCAGAAGAGAGTCGAGAGAATCCGTGGCAGGCCATTTGCCGGCTTACGGATCCGATCGTGGCAGTGAACAACAAGAGCCTTGACCGAGTTGATCTTGAGACTTCGTTTTCGGCGCTGAAGCGAGATGCAACGCCCTTCACGGAACACGAGATTGTATCACTGATTCTCTTGGCGGGATCCATCGAACAGAAGAGTTACGATGAACAGAGGCTCTGTTCGCGTCTGGCTGCGATTCGATTGGCTGATCATTGTCAGCATGAGAATGAATCGAAGATGCTAGAGGCCGCTACCAGCGCACATTTTTCGAGGTTGGATTTAACAGTACTGTCAGCAATCACGATACTCGAATGGAGGTTTCCGGAAAGTGTCAGCTCTATCATTCACAAAGTCTTGTTGGAGCCAAACGAACCTGGTTGGCTCCAAGAACATACGTCTTGGTACTTGGCCTCTCTTGTTGTTGCAGACGGAGACCAGCGTCAGGTTGAACGCCTGGAGAAACGACTTACGGTATTGACGTCGGGACAACAACCCGTCGAACCCGAAGATTTCTACAAGGGGGTCGTTCGTTACGATGACGAATTGAAGCGCAAAGCCACAAGACATTGGACTATGGTGCGGTCAATAGAAGATGCAATTGAAGTCGAACGAGTTTGCCGGGAATTTGCTCCTGAAAAGCAGCCACTATTTCGGGACTTTTATCGTCGATTGGTGCAAGCTCTTGCGTGCCGGCCAACCGGATTTCGCGGATATGACGAGGAATTTCGTAGAGCCGCCGATATCATGATGAAGAGCGATCACGATCCAGAGTTCTACTCGTTGTTCTTCACGAAAATATCCCAGTCGAATTCTGCCACTCATCTTGTACAACAACTTTACCTGGCGTCGGAGACACGTTTTGATTTGGCGATCCTTGAGAAGGCTGCTCAGCAAAAAGACCAGAAGGGGTATTGGGCTGCCGGGATCTTGGCGGCTTGGAGACGACGGTCGGCCGATGTGAAGTAGATTCACGTTGGGGCAGCCATTCACTATCACATGTTAGAGCCACAGGCAAAGCCATTGGTGCCGCCTCGCCATTCGGGTATTCAGGCAAGTCCAATGATCTTAAGATAGTGCTGGGTGCTCCGGGACAATTGAAAGGGAAAGTCACTGGTCCCGACGGTTCGCCGGTTTCTGGCGCAAGAGTGAGCACTGCTGGATTGCCTTGGATCGATGGAGTCCACGGTGCCATAACAAATGAAGCTGGCGAGTATGTACTAGACTCTGTTCCAGTGCTTGAGCACCCAGGGATGAGTCGTAGACTGGGCCCAGGTTTTCCCAAGGAAGGAATTAAGGTCCCCAAGGCTCAACAGTATATGATCGTACGTCATCCAAGCTTTGGATTGTTTCAGCCTGGTTACGCGGAGTGTCCAGCAACGGTCGATGTGACGCTTGATGAACCTTCCATCGTAACCGGTCGAGTTGTTGATGAGCAGGGAAAGCCGATTGCGGGAATCAAAGTCTCGGCAAGAGCTTCTCAAAACCCAGTACATCGACATGTCGTGTCTCTGTCTCAATTGCGAGGTGTTAGTCACGGTTCATGTTATGCTTCCACTTCTTCGGGCTTGGGAAAGCTCAGCAGCAAGTCGCGATAGTATTCGTACTGCTTTTGACGCAGCGCGATCTCGCGAGGCAAACCGTCGCTGATTCCGCCTGTGATAGCTTCAAATCTATTGAGCAAACCGACTATTCGTTCTTGCTCGTCAAGCGGTGGGAAAGGTAGCTTTATGCATTCAAGTATTCCCATGTTTAGATTGTCCTGAGCGCTTCCTGTGCTTTGAGACTGCAATTTCGCTTTGATTGATGTCAAAAGGTACTCGACATAGGCAGTACTTGTCATTTCTGGGTTAGCGACAAAGCCGATCACGCTGTCTGGAAAACAGGAATCAAAGCCTAGAATCGCTGTTTCTGCAATATTTGCAGCAATGGTTATGCACAGTGTTCCTTTTGGCCAGAGCTTGCTCTGCTGCAGACCGAACTCACTATAGGTTTGCGTATACTCTGTAATGATATGTGACGCATTTCGAATATCTCCTGTTTGAACAAACGGGATACTCCCGCCATAGAGTCTCGGATCATTCCGCGGGCGATGTCTTGATTTGCCACGTCCGAACTGAATCGCCACTTCCCCAAGCGTCTTCCATTCAACGTCGCCATCCTCAAAACTAAGTAACTGGTCGCGATATCCGAGTACCAAATTCCTTCGACGATTCTGCCAAGGAATGAATGCCGCAAGGGTTGGATTGGGCGGTTTTGGTCATTATTGATGCAGGCAAGAATTCAGGCCAGGCTGACGAATGGCCTCAATTCATCGACCGACCGATGGGTGGTCATTTCTCAGGACTGCGATCTCGTCCAATTTGACTGGGCTAAGGAACCGTACGTTGAGTTGCTCCGTATTCAACCGGCGAATGGAGACCGCCTACCACCAGCTTGACACCAGAGTCCTCGTGAAATGCAGTTCGATGATCCACCCGGAAGCAAGAACCAACATCGATTTGTCTGTTCGGTTCACGACAGGGTTTGGATTGATCGCCGCTATCTGGAAGATTTCGCACCCGACGATACGCGTCAATTCTCGCGAGAAAACGTGAGGCGGATATGCCTTTGGATCTCGCGGAGATACGTGCGTGCCGCCTTTCCAGACGAGTTCAACAATCGCATCAAGGAAGCAATGGATGCATTGACAAAGAGAAACACTGTCCTCGATAAGCAGAGCGTTTTACCCACGGGTGTTTACATTCGCGTTTCTGAAGAGGAACTTGCGGAGGACGAAGAATATCGCGTGGTACTCTGGGCTACTATGCGCACTGCGGAATAAGAAGACCCGAGGAAAGTTGATGAAGCGCAGAAGCTTGTTGACTTGCTGGAAGCGACACTCGGGAGTTGCAAGGGAATTGATATAGCGGAGTGTCTTCTGAAATCCGAGCAAGATCTCACACTGGATCATCTTCATTCCTGGAAGCGATGGGACTTCGATGTGTTGTCATTGCGGCCAAAATCAAAGAACGGACCTTGGCCTTCAGTGGACGAAGTTCCCCCAAATGCATAATTTTTGTCCCACCAACTCGAACCTCCGCCCGGTAGGTAAACAATAGGGCTAAGCTCGGCCACGAACCTACTGCAACAACAAGCACTGGGCCACAACCGGTGGCCATTCTCTTGCGGAGATTTTCACGATGACCAACTGCGCTGAAACTGCGCACGCTCGACGAGCAACAACTCGTCTGTGTCGCATCGATCCTGGCTGCCGGCATCCTGCGAGTCCGGGAGCGAGACTCGCTACCTGAGAGCAAACAAGCTGGAATTCCTGCTAAATCCGCTGCGGATCGCCTTGAGCTTTCGTGCGAAAACGTGCTCTCTGTCGTCCACGGCGGTTAACTCGCCGAGAGTCCGATTACCCCAAATTCTATGGAGAAAAATATGCAACTGAATGTCGGAAAAGAGATCGCCGCGATGGAGCAAATGGCTATTGGCCAGCTGCGGGATCGATACGTGTTCTTCAATTTCAAACGCCGAGGTGATCAATGAACCGCTTAGGTAATTGGATCGAAATTGACTTGTACGGAAATATGCCGTACAATTAAGTAAATCAAGGAGTAAACGATGGCAACTGCAAACAGCACTTCAAAGTCGGCTCGAATCGAAACGCGAGTCTCTCAAGAGCAGAAAGATCTAATCGAGCGGGCTGCCGCTGTCAGTGGTCGGACCGTTTCCGAGTTTGTGCTTGCTCATGTTGAAGTCGCGGCAAAAAAAGTGATCGACGAACATGAGAAGTTGCACTTAGACCAAGCGCAAAGTCGGATTCTTGTCGATGCCTTATTAACGCCCAAGAAGCCAAACAAGAAGCTTAAGCTTGCCATAGAACGCTATCGCAAGCAGGTCGAAAGCCGATGAAGGACTACGTTTGTGAACCGCTTGGCAATCAACACGATCGAACGCAATTTGATTGTGGCGTGTCAGTTCTCAACGATTACCTAGCCAAGTTTGCGAAACAAGATGTGAAACGAAAGGCGTCGGCTGTTTTTGTCCTAGTCGAGCGCTCTGAGCCGAAGCGGGTGATCGGTTTTTATACTCTGTGCGCAACGTCGGTAGCCCTTGCGGAGCTACCCGAAGAGGTCACGAGGAAGCTTCCGCGGTATCCCGAGATTCCCGCAATCCTGGTAGGACGACTAGCTCGAGACGTGAATCATCCTGGCGTCGGCTCGCTACTTTTGTCCGATGCCATCACACGTTGCGTCCGAGTGGCAAGTGAAATCGCTGCAAGCCTTATTGTTGTCGATTCTAAAGGTGAAGCCGCAACGCGTTTCTATGAAAAGTTCGGGTTTATCTCGCTACCGAAATTACGTGACCGGTTGTTTCTCCCAATGCAGACGGCAGAGAAACTCTAAGCCAGCGGCATTCACTGCGCTAACCTCGCACTCTTACATGTTCTTCCAATCGTAGTATCGCAACGATCCGCTCCATTGAAGCACTCCGGCGCTAGAAGACATTCGGGAAAATGCGTTCGAGAACTCGGTGAGCCGCTGGGCGGCTAGAAAGTGGATTGTAGATAGTTGAAAGTAGAATCGAGCCAGTGGATCGCTTGGTCGTGGTTTTTCTTGGACCTGGGACAACAACACTGATAGCTTGCTGTTGCTTCCGATCGTCACCATCGCTGGCTTTTAGAAAGTTGAAATTAGAGGTTTTTAGAGACTCGCCACGTCAACCTACGGGTCACCAATGAGCGCGGCAAAAACTAACTCGCTGCTGGTTAACAACGCTGCTTCACTCGCCGGATCGACAAGAGGGACGGCTACTGGGCTCTATCGACCGGCAAAAACTGAAAAGCTCGTTTTTCCAGCGATTTTCGCATCAAAGCGCGAGAGTCTTGGTTTTGTTCGAGGAGAGTTTCGTTCGTGGACTAAGAATTTTGGCTCGAAACGAGCCTGTTAACCAGTTAACACAGAAAGCCGAAAGTGAATGCTTCCGGCTTTTTGCATTAAACCCCTGGATTTCCGAGGGTTTGTGACGACTCCGGCGTCGCAGCGCGAGTATTAGTTCCGAACCGGTTGCTCTCGATCTTCCGGAAGCAACCATGGAGGTTGGGCTCGCACCCCGAGAGCAACCCTTTCGAACTCTCTGACTCTCTGGTTAACAAGCGTTATTACTTAACAACCCGGTTGCTCTCGACCCCCGAAAAAAAGTTACGGAAAAGCGCCCCGAGAGTGATCGGTAAGCCAAGGAACTTTCGTAACTCACAGCTTTCGTACTTTGGCCCGGACTGTTCGATTCGATGAAGGGAGCAAGCTCTTACCATCGACATTGGATGGTAAGAGCTTGTTTTCGAAAACCTGGATGGCTCGCAACTTAGAATCCTGGATCTAATTGCTGTGCTACTGCAGATCAAATCGATCGAGATTCATTACCTTGCTCCAAGCTTTGACGAAATCATCAACAAACCTTTTTTCAGAGTCGGCAGATCCGTAAACCTCGCTGATGGCTCGCAGTTGGGAGTTGGATCCGAATATCAGGTCGACTCTGCTCGCCGTCCACTTTAGTTTCCCGCTCTTGCGATCTTTTCCTTCGAAGAAATGATCACATACACTAGATTTCGTCCACTCCGTGTCCATGTTCAGCAGGTTTCTGAAGAAGTCGTTCGTTAAGACTCCCGGGCGATCGGTTAGTACTCCGAGTTGCTCAAAACCTGTATTTGTTCCAAGCACTCTTAAGCCACCGACCAGTACGGTCATCTCAGGCGCCGTTAGTGTCAGTAGTTGAGCGCGATCCACCAGCAACTCCTCAGCGGGTCGATCGATTTGCTTGTTAAAATAATTTCTAAACCCGTCGTTCTTGGGTTCAAGAACCTCAAAAGATTTCACGTCAGTCATTTCTTGAGTAGCATCGGTTCGACCAGGAAAGAAGGGAATATCAACCTCGTGCCCCGCTTGCCTAGCCGCGAGCTCAACTCCCAGGTTACCCCCCAAAACGATCAAGTCTGCTAGTGAAACCCTCTTCCCTGTTTTTGCGTTAGCCTTGTTAAAGTCAGTCTGAACTTTTTCCAGCACGGAAAGCACCTTGGCTAGTTGAGCAGGGTTGTTAGCTGGCCAATCCTTCTGTGGTGCTAATCGGATTCTTGCCCCGTTTGCTCCACCTCTCTTGTCAGAGCCTCGAAATGTGGAGGCCGAAGCCCATGCTGTCGATACGAGTTCTGGAGTACTCAAGTCCGATGATTGGATCGAGGATTTGAGAGCAGTAACATCGCTCGCATCGATCAATCGATGATCGACTGCAGGTACGGGATCCTGCCACAACTGAGGTGGGGGAACGTCTGAACCTAGCAACCGGGAAACCGGTCCCATATCCCGATGTGTGAGTTTGTACCAAGCTTTCGCAAAAGCCAACGCAAATTGATCCGGGTTCTCATGGAAACGCTTAGAGATTTTGCCGTATACCGGGTCGATTTTAAGAGCCAAGTCGGTGGTGAACATGATAGGTGCATGAGCTTTGGTGGAATCATGTGCGTCTGGCACCGTCCCTTGCGCCGAGGCATCCTTGGGTGTCCATTGCTGTGCTCCCGCAGGACTCTTGGTCAGCACCCAATCGTAACCGAACAAGTTGTCAAAGTAGCCGTTTGACCATGACGTGGGAGTCGAAGTCCACGCCCCTTCCAGTCCACTGGTAATGGTATCCTTGCCATTGCCAGTCCCAAATTTGTTCTTCCAACCAAGTCCTTGCTCCTCGATGCCGGCTCCTTCAGGTTCTGGCCCAACATGGTCAGCTGAACCTGCGCCATGGGCTTTCCCGAATGTATGTCCACCGGCAATCAATGCAACGGTTTCCTCATCGTTCATACCCATACGAGCAAATGTTTCCCGCATATCGCGAGCAGCTGCCAATGGATCAGGCTTCCCGTTGGGGCCTTCGGGATTCACATAAATTAATCCCATCTGAACTGCAGCGAGAGGATTTTCTAATTTCCGGTCACCGGTATAGCGTTTGTCGGCGAGCCATTGAGATTCCGGCCCCCAGTAGATATCGTCCTGCGGCTCCCAGACGTCGTAACGACCACCTGCGAAACCAAATGTTTTGAACCCCATCGATTCTAGTGCGACGTTGCCAGCGAGAATCATCAGATCGGCCCATGAAATCTGGTTCCCGTATTTTTGCTTGATAGGCCACAGCAATCGGCGTGCTTTGTCCAGGTTGGCATTGTCTGGCCAGCTATTCAACGGCGCAAATCGCTGAGTTCCGTAGCCTGCACCTCCGCGACCGTCTCCAATACGATAGGTGCCCGCGCTGTGCCATGCCATACGAATAAAAAGTGGTCCATAGTGTCCATAGTCGGCGGGCCACCAATCTTGAGACTGGGTCATCAGTGCATGCAAATCTTTTTTCAGTGCGTTTATATCTAACTTTCGAAATTCTTCGGCGTAATCAAATCCGTTACCTAGCGGGCTCGATTTGGAAGAGTTCTGGTGAAGAATTTTTAGGTTCAATTGCTCTGGCCACCAGTCGCCGTTGGACATGGCACCAGATACAGCGTGTCGCGATGTGGCAGATGGCACATCTTGCATCAATGGACATTTCGTTTGAGCATGAGCAGTTGTGGCGGAAATCAAAGCAGTTGCGGCTAACCCTAGCGCGTTGCGCATTCTCATATAATCCTCTCGTGTTCTTTAGAAAACATTATTTTTGGGAGGCAGGAAATAGAACTGCCACTTGGAACTGGTTGAAGTATCGCTTCGCGGATGCTATAAATCCAATGCATTGCACGACTACCTGCTATACGAAAAAAGCATAGGTTGCGGAGGCACTCATGGAGATAGACCAACTCAGATATTTTCTAAAGGTTGCCGAATGCGGTAATTACACGCGCGCGGCAGAGGAATTAGCGGTCACGCAACCGACCTTGAGTCGATCTATCCAAAAGCTCGAAGAAGAACTTGGCCAACCTGTATTTGAGCGGAAGTCTCGATCGATCGAATTGACGGATGTCGGCAGGTTGCTCCAAAGTAGAGCAATCGAAGCTCTGTCGATCCTAGATGACACGAAAGCGGAATTAACCGATGACGGCAAGTCGGGGCGACTTCGTGTTGGCGCGATTCCGACCATAGCTCCTTATTTTCTGCCCAAGGTGCTGAGGCATTTTGCTCATCGCTTTCCGAAAGCAAGTGTTATGATCTACGAAAACACGACCGATAATTTGCTTAAGAATTGCCGACAGGGTGACTTAGACTTAGCAGTATTAGCTCTCCCATTCGATACCAAGCACCTGGCATATGAGGTTCTTTTCGAAGAAGAGCTTTCATTGGTTCTACCCCAAGACCATGAGTTGCTTAAGAAAAAGAAGATTACAGCTAGCGATATCCAGCATTATCCTTTCGTGTTGCTTGACGAAGCTCACTGCCTGACCGATAGCATCGTTTCTTTCTGTAAGCAAAGATCATTTCAACCTGTTTCGGTTGAAAGCACAAACCAATTGGCAACGGTGTTGGAGTTAGTAAGCCTTTCCCATGGAATCTCTCTGATCCCTGAGATGACTCGCCAGTGCGACAAAAGCCATTCGCGAGAGTATAGGTCGCTAGCCGGGATCAAACCAATGCGAACCGTTGTGTTAGTTTGGAATCCATATCGCTTTCAAAGTCGACTATCCGAATCTTTCCGCAAGATGCTTTCGAGCGTCATTACTTAACAACCCGGTTGCTTTGGGTGCCCCCTAGAAATAGTTGCGTAATGACGATCGGGGAGTCAACGCAAAATGGAAAGGTTTTCGTAAATCTGGGGGTATCTCAGGCGGATTACGATTGTTCCACTCGATGCGGTTTAGTCGGCAAACGGAACTGCGGCGTGAGTTAAGCCATTGACCGACTTCAGCAGTCTTTTCAGATCGACTGGCAGACTTTTCAGTGCATGCTGATCATCGATGGACGGACCAAGCTAGGTGACTTCTAACTCCATAGCTATCGCCCTCGCTTCTTGATGATCTCCGAAATGTGTAGCGGATGAAACTGTATTTCGTCGCCGTACGATGCGGCTGAGTGAACTGGTTCATTAGCAATGATCCCAGTGTAATAGCCGTTGTCTTCATCGAGATCTGTGATCGTGACCCACATCCGCTCGGTCTCTTGATCCTTGCGTGGCGCATCTTCTGCCGCAAATCTAAAGAGCAACTTCACACGGTCGCCTACTTTGCAATTCTCGCGTCTCCGTTCGGATGGTGGCCTGAGATCATCACTCTGCTGCGACAGGAGTACAACGTCCTCCAGGTAGTAGCCAACCTCGTCAAAGCTTGGAAACGGATGATGCTTCATGCGTTTCCACTTCTGCTTAGGCGATTTTCGTTCGGCCATCCAGCCATAGGGAAGGTCGTGCAACTCTTCGATTGAGGAATCCATTTCCAAGATGCAAGACAGGCAAACGATTTGGGGCTTGACTCGATTCGATTCGTGATCGCTGTGAAATTGCCAGTCGCCATCGAAGTCATGATAGACGCCTGTTATCGGCGTTCCCTTCAAGACATAAGTGCTGGTAAAGCAGATGGTATCAGGAGAATCGGCGAATCTCCAAGGTTCGTTGACAAGCAGCGACTTGGGTAAGCCAGTCTTCTCAACCGATCGCTGGTACAGCAGCGGCTGAGACTTACGACTGCGTTTGCTGCAGCGATCCTCCCACGGGAAATAGCCGTGACGATCAGGCCAAAAGCACTGCAACACGGGATAGTCTTGATAGTGGTAATACCAACTGGCTGAGCGAAGTAATGGCGCTCGCCACGGAAGATGAACTTCGCGGAGGACGCAAGGTTTGCCTGGAACAATTCCGTCGACCTTAGTACCATCGCTGATCTTCTTACCCGCTTGCAGCAGATCGGCATAACGAGAAATCATCTCATGCAACGTTGCGATCTCTAATCCGAATACGATCAGCTCGGGATGACCATGCTTCGCGAATAGGCCAACGCTATATGCCCAATGGGGAGACGAACCTTCTCCTGGAATTCCATTAGCATGCCACCCATAATTCTTTATGTTCTTGAGGATTCCACGTTCAAAACGATTGAGATCTTTGTCGGTTAGCCTGCGAGTACTGATTGCCATGATCGTGCTTCGATAATTGATTTACTCGTGATCGTCTTTTGGGGGCGGACGTGCCGAAATATCATTAGCTTTGGAAACGAGCTTGTCTAGTTTATAGGAATCGATAGTCTTCTTTCACTCTGCTTGCAAAGCAAGAGAGGATTCACGTTCTGATTCGATCGCAATTCGGGCGTCATCCTCTGGCCCATCGGGATCCTGGTAGTATCCATCGAGCAAAAAACAAAATCCTTGACGACGGCTGTTCATATTTCGACTGCTCGCTCCTTATCTCCTAGTCGTCTACGACAGTTGGCACTGGCGTTCATGGCCGGTCCAACCAAGTCATAGTAATGCGATCAGACGGCAATGGTGGCCTGTACCCAAAGCGAGCTCGCATTGGCCTGGTTATTTAGCCAATCGTTTTCGGCAAAATGCTGCCTTAGGACCTTAGCGTGCAATGCGTAGTCCGCTCCGATGATCTAGACGTCTCCGAGATCACGCCTTCGGGGTAAAGGCCAGCGGCCTTCCAAACCTCTTCGATATCCGCTGCCATTTCACTGCGGGTTCGATAGACAAATTCGGTGTGCTATTGCGCCCCACATCGATTGCGTGTCTTTGGTACGACCGACGAGGGCGAGTAGTTTGCATGACGCCGTTTGAAAAGGTGGTGTAGAGCGGTACCGACTCCAGTCCAATCATAGGCCGCGAGATTGGCTTGACCGCTGCTCAGCGCTGTCAAGAAAATGTCTTGCGGTAATTTGCTAGTCGTACTCACGGCCTCGTGTACGGATCAGCCAACCGCTCAGTTCCTACAATTCCTACAGTTTTCTACACGACCGTCCTGACATCTTTTCGACTAGTTTTTTGAATAAAGTTTCACACACGTCGCGTGAGATCTGACTGCCGAGAGATGACCTTCCCTGGATAGGTAGAAGTTTATCATAGGTTTCCTACCGCGGCTTTCCGGGAACTGGCACTAGAAGAAGTGGCGAATCCGAACTAAAATTCCAAGCCAAATGCGGAGCTAAAATCTCGCTCAAGATTCCCGCAGGTTTCTGTTTTAGGTTTTTCAGCTCGTTCTGTTTTTCATTAGACCTTTTGGAAAAGTTTACCGATGGATCAGGCTCAGTCCCTACAGGCAGCGCTCCGAGGATACCGAACCTACAACAGACTTTTTTGGCTAGGTGTATTCGGTATTTTCTTGTTTCCAGTCGTTGCTTTAGTCGTGGCGATGGTTGTATTTCAAATCACAAAGAACAGCAATTTGTCGGCTCCTATCGGTTTGAGCGCGCCGTTTTGGTCTGTCGCCAGCCTCGCAATTGCATTGCTGGTACGAGGATCCCGAAAGCGAGCCCGACGCAGCGTCGAATTGGCCAAACTTGCGGGAGCTTTACACCTCGAGTTTGCGATGAAAGCATCCAACTCGATGATGGAACTGCTAAAGTCCATAAGCTTCATGCAGAATCCGACGTCTGCCAAAGGAAGAAACGTCCTTACCTCGCAAGACAAAAACTCCCCCTTTTTTGCACTCGACTATTTTTATGCTTACGACTACGGCGCTGTTGCATTTGAAGCCGATCAGACACTGGTAGTTTTTCCTGAACTCGTCCCGCAACAACCTGACCTTTTTATTTTTCCGATGGGTATCGGCGATCAGCTGCTTAGTCAATTTTTTAACGCTTTTCAGCAAGTTAGCGTGCCTAACTCCCCGGAGTTCACGAAACGCTTTCATGTGGGAAGTTCCGATTCCGCAGTTGCCTCGCGAATGATCTCTATACCACTGCTTCAATTGTTTCATCAGAATCCAAAGCTGTCACTTGTCATAGAAAATGGGACGCTGATCGTCTTCCAACAGCTTCAACAAGTACCACCCAAGTCATACAGCCAATTCTTGTCTGCAGCAAATACATTGGCTCACGCGGTTCGTCAGTAAAAGGTGTCAGGCCGGCTCTGAAGAAAAGTATAGAGTACCAGAGGATCCTCAGATTGTGAGTCAGAGCGACTAGAGCGACGAGTTCGCGGACCTGTTCCCACCGAGTTCTTGACCTAACATGGTTCACCGTTCGGCGCTAAATCATCGAGAAGACGGTTTTCACCTGGACTTGTTTGCGGTAATTCTCAATGCCAACGTGGACTTGCCGTCTTACGCTGCAAGATATTCTGGAGAAAGTCGTTCCAGAACTCGACGAGCCGCTTGGCGGCTAGAGAGTGGATTGTAGAGAGTTGAAAGTAGAGGGGACTTACCCTTTGATTCTTACTGGCTATTTTCTTCCGCCCACTCGAACCTCCGCCTGGTAGTTAAACAATAGAGGCCAAGCTAGGCCACGAACCTACTGCAGCAACAAACACTGAGCCACAATCGATGGCCATTCTCTTGCGGAGTTTTTTCCCGATGACCAACTGCGCTGAAACTGCGCATTCGCCCGACCAGCGGCAACTCGTCGATGTCGCAATCCGGCACTGCAGGACATTCTGGAAAAACGCGTTCGAGAACTCGGCTCTATTAGGTATATTGATTAGAGTACTGGCGTTCCTGGGGTTATCGCTTGGTCGTCGCTTTTGTTGGACTCAAGACACCGAAACTCCTGCTTAACTCGTATTCCGATTGTCACCTTTTCTAGCTTGGCTTCCTCGACTTTGCATCGCGTACAAGTCGCCGCGCGGTGGTGTGCTAGTCTGGCCGCTCTGGCTTCAGCTCGCTTCTCTTTCAGTTTGGACGGGACACTTGCTCCAGTCCCAAAATACATCTGGTCGGGCCTTGATCTTGGAAGGCTAAGTGAAGGGCGACCTTGTTGTGTTGCTTGAGATAGTATGCGACTAGCTTGCGCAACAAAGTCGCGCGATCGAGTTTGTTCAAGAAGGCTACAGGTCGGCCGAGTACAAGGTTGTTGAATCCGAAATAAAATCGGAGGTGCTTGAATATCAGTAATAGAAACCTTCTTGTTTATCTCCCAGTAACGGTTCATCGCCAAAGCAGGTTTGATTGCTATTGTGGCATCGAGTTGTTTGCGACTGTAAGGTCCGCTTGAGAGAATCACGGGCATTGGTTCGAGTCAGCAATCCATTACAACGCGGCCCTATTAGAGACTAAAGGTTCAGGGACTCGATGCGATTTTTTTTGCACTTGCGAAGATATGGACTCGGATTGGCATGGTAGACTAGTCAAGCTACCTTCGCCAAACAAGACGCTTCAAGGAACGACTCATGAATGCAGCGCGATCAAAAAATTTGCTTCTGACTTTAAAGGCATTGCTTGCCGTTGTCTGCTGCTTGTTCCCCACGATCGCCTGGGCGCAGGGAAAGCCGCTGAAGGTTTTTATTCTCGCTGGCCAGTCGAACATGGAGGGACACGCGGAAGTCAGTACCTTTGACTACATTGGCAAGGATCCGCTGACGGCTCCGATCCTCAAGGAGATGCGCAATTCTGATGGAACACCGCGGGTATGCGACCATGTGTGGATGTCCTATTTGACCGGCCCTTATGACGGCAGCGCCAATGGAGAAGGCCTAGGAAAATTGACTGCTGGCTTCGGTGCACGTGGAAATAATCCAACGAGAAACGGTAGCAAGATCGGTCCTGAATTTACGTTCGGAATCTATCTGGAAAAAGAATTGGCGGAACCCATCTTGATTATCAAGACAGCTTGGGGCGGTAGATCACTCAATACCGAATTCCGTCCACCCAGTGCCGGTCGATACAAGTTGCCCAAGGAGACTCAGGAAATGTGGGATAAACATCCGCAGGGTGCTCATGGGATCCCGAAACTTGAAGACCGGAAAAAATGGCAAGATCAAAAGGACGCTGCATCCGGTGTGTTTTACCGAATGATGGTCGAGCATGTGAAAACAGTTCTGGCTGATCCCAAACGAGTTTGTCCGGAATATGACGAGAAAGCTGGGTATGAATTAGCGGGCTTCGTCTGGCTTCAAGGGTTTAACGACTTGGTGGACGGGCAGACTTACCCCAATCGCAATTATGACGAGTACTCACGCTTATTGTCACACTTCATTCGCGATCTTCGCAAAGACCTTTCAGCTCCGAAGATGCCATTTGTGATCGGAGTGCTTGGGGTAGGGGGAGAAAGCGAAAACGAGGAATTCCGCAAGGCGATGGCGGCTCCGGCCGACATGCCTGAGTTCAAGGGGAACGTAGTCGCTGTTGAAACTGCTCCCTTCTGGGACAATAACATTGCCGCAGCCGAACCAAAAAAACGGCAGTACGACGATATCGTCGGCACGGCGCACACATTAAAAGCGGATGGGACTTATGACAGCGAATGGAAATGGGAAAACTACTGGAAGCCCGTTGGAAAACCTGTGCCAGAAGAACGTATCTGGCGTTTCGTAACGTTGGATGCCACGGAAGAAAAAGACAAGCTGGAAAAATACGATGCTAGGCGATTCCGTGACATCACATTACCAACCGCAATGGAGGATTGGTACAAACCTGAATTCGATGACCGGGAATGGATGGCAGGAAAAGCGCCCATCGGAAAGGGCCTGTGGAATCACAGTGGCATTAAATTGAACCAATTCACCTCTCCATGGGCAGAGGGTGAGTTTCTGCTAATGCGCACGACTTTTGAAGTTGAAGAGCTCAACTACGATTCGTATCGCATTGCCGTTTTGGCTAGACAAGGATTCCATATTTATCTGAACGGACAGAAGATACACACCTACATTTGGTGGCAAGATAAGCCGCAGTACAGGTCCATCGTGCTAAATGAAGACGAGGTCAAACATCTGAAGAAGGGAAAGAATGTGTTGGCAGTCTATGCCAACGATCAATACGATCTCAATTCCACAGATCACTACGCCGCGATCGATGTGCGGATTGAGGGAATCACCAAAGAGGACCAGGAGAGGCTAGAGCTCGACTTAGAGGACGTCCTTTCGCCCAAGGACCGAGAGGCACTCCAAGGCGCTTCCAATGCCGGCTACCACTATTTTGGCAGTGCCAAGATCTTTGCACAGATGGGAAAAGCATTTGCCGAGGCCGTGCTACCTTTTCAAAAATAGACTATGCGAGCGGATACGACACGCAAGCAAACTTCGTGAGTTGAAGGAAATTCAACAGAAGTACGTTCGAGAATTCGAGGAGCCGCTGTACGGCTAGAGAGTAGATTGTGGAAAGTAGAAAGTAGAGGTATTTCGAGACGCGACGAGTCATCTTACCGCTCACCGATGAGGGTGCCAAAAAATACTTCGTTGCTGGTTAACGGCTCAGCTTCGATGGCGAGCTGGGCATTCGGGGTGGTCACAAGGTTGAGTCGGCTGGCAAAACAGAACGCTTCTCTTTTTCCTGGTGTTTCAGACTCCAAAACATTCTGAATCTCCGTTTGGAAAGCGTTGTTGCTTAACACACTTGTTGCTCTCCAGTACCGAGATAAAGTTGTGGAAAAGCGACAGGATTGCGAAATTGTTATCCACACCGACAGACTGTTTTACTGATTGTTTTTTGCCCTCTAGCGGGTTACGTTGAGTGCACCTCCCAATCAGAAAAAGCTTTTGGGGTATGGATGTTTGTAACCTCTAGCGGTGAATAAGAACATGTTCCCACGTTTGTTGTTAATGATGTTGATTCTAGCCAGCTGCCTAAGCAGTACAGATACCGTGTCGGCACAAGCAGACAAAGAGATCACCAACAGCATCGGGATGAAGCTTGTTCTCATTCCGAAAGGCAAGTTTGCGATGGGCTCGGCCATCGGCAATCCCGAATCCGATGGCGATGAGCGTCAGCATGATGTCACTATCACACGCGACTACTACATCGGGGCATTTGAGGTCACCCAGTCCCAGTTCGAAGAGGTGATGGGGCGCAATCCAAGCCAGTACCAAGGCCCGAGCCTCGAAGGTGGTGGAGCGGACTACCCGGTGGATCAGGTTTCATGGTTCGAAGCGGTAGAGTTTTGCAAACGCCTGTCGCAACTCAGCGAGGAGAGAGCCGCAGGTCGCACTTATCGCCTGCCTAGTGAAGCGGAGTGGGAGTACGCATGTCGAGCTGGGAGCCCCGATGAGTTTGCTTTCGGCAACGACTTACGGCTGCTTGGCGAGTACGCCTGGTACGAGGGGAACAGTGTCGGCCTCGAGGGGTATCCCGTTGGCCGGAAGAAGCCCAATGCATGGGGGCTCTACGACATGCACGGAAACAAGTGGGAATGGTGTGCCGACTGGTACGAGGTGTACTCGGGACGCGCTGCGATTGATCCGACCGGTCCCTCCCAAGGCACGGATCGTGTTTATCGCGGCGGCAGCGTCTCCCGTGGAGCGCCGTACTGCCGTTCCGCGAACCGAACCGCGACGAATCCATCGTTCGCCGGGTTCATAAGTTTCCGCGTTGCGATGAACGTCCCGACCGGCAAGTAGCCGAATAAACTGTTCGAAACCCGCACACTGGCTGCGGAGCTTTTTTTGATCAAGGTCTTGCAAAGCTCTCGAGCGGCTCCTTTTAAGTGCGCCACGTTCGCTCTATCTGCAAGCACGAACGGATCAGGACGATTTTTCCACGAAATTTCTTTTCGTCGTAATGGCTTTACCTCAGGACTCTAAATTTATTTTCGTGCTCCAAGTGGAACAGTTTGCCTTCTGATTCATCTCTCTTTGGGCGGTGTTTTCTCTTTGTCTACGGAGCAAACGTAGAGTCAATGACAACCGGGTAGCTTGCTAGCGACCGACGTGAGGCGATCTTTATTTTCGTATCTCGGGCGAAGTGCTCTTGGCTGCATTGCTTACTTTCAGCTATCTATCGGACTGCCATCTGGCCATATCTTTTTGCTAGCACCAAACGACGTGACTGTATTCCTATATCATTTCGCTCAAACCATTTGCCGGCTCTGCATTTTTCTGCTTAGCTTAACTCGCTACGTACGAATCGGGACGCGTTGCCGTTTCGTCACAAGCTTCTACTGTTTGATATCGTTGCACGTTTGTCTTTTTGGTGTGCTGGAGGCTTCAGGGCAATCACCGCTGCCGGGGCATGATGAAGCGGTTGTCGCTGATGGTTCCGTTTGGGCGGACCCGTTGCATCCACCGATGTATCCGACGCTGATCGAGCCTGCGCCTTTACAGTTGCCTTCTTCTTCCGTTATCGAATCATCGACCGCAGTGTCTTCGAGCGCGGAATTGGACGGGATTAACGATGAAAGGCAATTGAAGCCTAAGAGTCGAGGGCCTCTTCGAGTTGGGAAGCGTGGGGATATGGCACCGTTACGATATCGCGTGGGATGGCAACCGGCGCGTCAGATCCGTGGGCAGGCTCACGAGCTTGATGTTTTAGAGCATGATCTTCAGTTCGGTGCGCCGGTCTATATGCAATCACCGCATAAGTTAATTTTTTCAGGTGGCGTGCGTTATCACCAATTCAACACGACAGCCGTATTTCCCGATAGTGGCTTATCGTTTCCCGATGAGTTATGGAATATACGCATTGGCAAAAATTATTTTTATCAATTTTCCAATGGCTGGACTGGAGGGCTCAATGTCAACCTTGGCTCTGCGAGCGATCAGCCTTTTGGTGATTTAAGGAACTACAATTTTGGTGCGATTGGATTTGTGTCGATCCCTGTCGAGGATCGCGATGCATGGAATTTGGCGCTCGTTTACATGCCGATGTCGCAGATTCCATTTCCGATACCTTCGGTCGCCTATCAATGGAATCCTTCCGATCAATTCAGTATGAATATTGGCTTGCCGTTCGAGGTATCCTATCGACCTACCGAACAATTGAGTTTTGAAGCTTCGTATATGCTGTTGACGACGGTCCATACTCAGACAACGTATCGTTGGACGGATGCATGGAAATCGTATGTCGCGTTTGATTGGGAGAATCAAAGTTGGTTTCTGGATCAACGGGTCTCGGACGATGAGCGATTGTTCTTGTACGAAATGCGACTGGTGATGGGAATTCAGAAGCGATTCCGCAGCAACTTTACGATCGATGTTACTACCGGATACGTTTTTGATCGATACTTCTTCAATGGTCAAGGCTTTGAAGACCGCAACCAAGACCGTATTGATATCGATTCGGGACCGTTTGTTGCTCTTGAAGCTGCGCTGCGATTCTAGGCGATTGTTTTTCGAACGCTTCCAGGTTGGCAATCGTGATTGGCTATCGGACGGATCACCGCTGCCAGATCTGTTGCCAGCCGAAAAGCGGCAATAAAAAGCAGGGGAAGCAGTGAAGTCCAATGCGCCCCGCTTTCCACGATTAGGGATTTTGATCGTCAGCCCATAATCGCTAGAAATGAAGGATGCTCTGTGGCATCTATCGCCGAGCCCTCTTGGTAAAATAGAATTCAAAAGCGCCGAAGCATCTAAAATAATGGGGACTGCTGCCATTGGGCCGAACTTTTCCTGTTACAGTCACCTGGAATGGCCCACCGACTACTAAGCGAACGAATCGTCCACATTGAGGTACTGCATGAAAACAAGGCCAATGGTTTGGCTCGCTATATGGTGTGCCGTCAATTTGTTGCCGATGAAAGAACGGTTGTTGCTGGGCGACGAGCGGGATGAATTCTTCGAGTCACGAATCAGGCCAGTGCTCGTGGAGCATTGCTACCAGTGTCATAATTCGGCGAACATGGCAGAAGGTGGTCTGGCGATCGATCATCGCGGAGCGACTCTTCAAGGAGGTGATGGCGGGACGATTATCGAGCCTGGAAAACCGTTAGAAAGTCGTTTACTGGCCATACTGCGTCATGACGTCGATGGTCTGCAGATGCCACAAGGAGGCGCGAAGCTAAGTCCATCGGTGATCGCGGATTTCGAAAAATGGATTGCAATGGGAGCCTATGATCCTCGCGAGAAACCTCCTACGGAACATGAACTAGCGCAAGCGACATCGTGGGAAGCAGTGTTTGCGAAGCGAATGAAGTGGTGGAGCTTACTTCCTGTACGCCGCATTGACCCTCCTGCCGTGAAGAACCAGGGCTGGTCGGAGCATCCAGTGGATCGTTTCGTTTTGGCAAAACTCGAAGAGCATGATTTGCAGCCAGCCGTGCAAGCGGACAAGCGAACTTTGCTGCGACGGGCGACCTTGGCACTGACGGGATTGCCACCTACGCCGGGTGAGATCGAGGCTTTTATCGCAGATCAGTCTCCGCAGGCCTTCGAGGTGGTCGTGGATCGACTGCTAAATTCACCTCGTTTTGGCGAACGCTGGGCCAGACATTGGATGGACTTAGTTCGGTACTGCGAATCGCACGGAAGCCAGGGCGATCCGGAATTGCCCAATGCATACAAGTATCGTGACTATTTGATTCGCGCCTTTAACGCTGATGTCCCTTACGATCAGTTGGTGCGTGAACATCTCGCTGGTGACCTGCTAAGTCAACCGCGCTGGAATATCGAGGAAGGATTTAACGAATCAGCTATTGGACCAGCACACTTGCGGATGGTGGAGCTAGGCTATGTACCGGTCGATGCACTCGACGATCAGGTGAAGGTAGTCGACAATCAGATTGACGTTTACTCAAAAACGTTTCTTGGAATGACGGTTTCCTGTGCTCGCTGTCACAATCATAAGTTCGATGCGATCAGTCAAGAAGACTTCTACGCATTGTACGGCATCTTCGCGAGCAGCCGTCCTGGCCAAGTTGTGATCGATTCACCGGTGCTGCTGAATAAGAATCGTGAGGAATTGACGCGACTCAAGCAGTCGATCCGAGAGGGATTAGCAATCGCATGGCTGGACGCGGCAACGTCGTTTGCGGATCAGCTACTAGAACAGTCGCGGCGCGAAACGCAGATTCATGATCTCAATATGAAACTCGCTCAGACAAGTGACAGCATCGCTGCCATCGAAGATCCGGCTCGCGCGATCGTACTAAAGAAACGAGGCCAGTTAGGAAATGGTTCGCTTGCGGTTCCCGATGCTCGATGGAGTTTCGAAAATGATGCGCGAGATTCTGTCGGGAATTTACATGGCGAGTTGCTCAGTGGTGCGGTGATTCGCGATGGAAGACTCATTCTGGATGGTGTTGCCGCGAACATGCGCACGGTTACGTTGGATCGCGATATTTATGAAAAGACTCTAGAAGCTTGGGTCACTCTTTCCAATCTTGAACAGCGAGGTGGTGGAGTTATCGGGCTGGATACTCCGGAAGGACAATTCTTTGATTCCATTGTCTTCGGTGAGATCAATCCGAAGCACTGGCTTGCGGGTAGCGACTTTTTCAATCGCACCCAGGATCCCGGCGGCGAAGCGGAAGTGGCACAGCCTGGCGAACTCGTTCATATGGCGATCGTTTACGCCAAAGATAACTCAATTACCGTTTATCGAAATGGAGTTGTATACGGTAAGACCTACACCAAGGGGAGCCTGCGTCCATTTCTAAAAGGTAAATCGCGATTTTTGTTTGGGCAGCGATTGTCGGATATCAATCCACCTCTCGAGGGTGAAGTGGAAGAAGCGCGAGCCTATCTGCGAGCACTGACCGCCGAGGAAGTGGCTCAGTCTTTCCGAGCGGGGCCATTGGGGATCACTGCGGAGGAACTCGCAGAGGTTCTAAGTACTGAGCAACGTGAGCAAGTTGCTTTATTAAAAAGCGAGCAGAGTCGTCTTCGTGAGCAGATTACTGCCCTCCAGGTAACGGGTCGCGAACCGTGGAAAGCTGTTCTGGCAGATGCTCGCGCCAATAATGCAAATCCGCTACACGTCTGGTATCAATTCACGATGGATCAGCAAGCCCCGACGACGGAAGTTCTGCGCGAGCGTTGGGATCGCCTTGCAGACTTCTGGCAGACGGAAATCAAGAATCGCAAAGAGTTCAATCAATCCCAATTCAAGCCGCTCTGGGATATGCGTGGCGAGCAGCAGCGAGAGTGGTTTTCTTCAGGTGCGGGATTGGATACATCGGGTCAAGGGAATTCATCACAAGCCGATGTCGAACAACGAGCGACGTTGCATGGTGATTTTCATATCGAATCCGATGGCGAGCGAGTGCTGCGAGGCATTTATCCGGCTGGAGTGTTCACGAACGGAATCAGCAGTCGACACCCTGGAGTACTGCAGTCACCACGGTTTTTGATTGAGACCAACAGCATCAGCGTCCGAGCGCTGGGGCAGAACAGCATGGTTCGGTTGGTGATCGAGAACTATCCGATCGGCAACGGAGGCATCTTTCCCGCAACTCGACTCAATCGTGATGAGTTCGGTTGGCTACGACTTGACACTGCCTACCGCAAAGGTTCACACGCCTACCTAGAATTTATCACTGATGAAACTGAGCGGGCGTACTTCGGCGCAGCTCAAGTGGTAGAGAGCAATCAAGACGAACTACCACGTGATACGACTGTGCCAATTCTGAGCTTGTTGCAGGGGGATTCGCCAGCATCCTCCGCGGAACTAGCATTGCGTTACACCGATCGATTGCAGCGAGCGATTCACGCGTGGCAGGCTCAGTCGTTGAGTGAAGAAGATACTGTTTTACTGGACTTTTTTCTTCGAAACAATTTGCTTCCGACAACGCTTGCTGAACTACCTCAGTTGCGTGACTTGGTCGAACGCTACCGCCAGCTTGAGCGTGAAATTCCTATGCCTCGACGCGTTCCCGGTGTCTTGGAGGCTGCTGCGTTTGATCAGCCCTTATTCGAGCGTGGACAGCACACGCGACCCATTCATCCCGTGCGACGTCGTGGTCTATCGATGTTAAATCCAATCGCTATTGGAGCGGCACAAAGTGGCCGATTGCAATTGGCTGAGCAAACGGCGTCGGCGGAGAACCCACTGACATCGCGAGTGATGGTGAATCGATTATGGCAGCATCTTTTTGGCAAGGGGCTCGTCGGAACCGTTGACAACTTCGGTCGACTCGGTGACCAGCCGACGCATCCGGAATTGCTCGATTATCTTGCGTCGCGATTTGCACATGAAGACAAGTGGTCGATTAAGACGATGCTCCGGTTGCTGATGACTTCGCAGACGTGGCAGCAAGCGTCATTGAGCTCAGCAGCCGCGCAGCAATTGGATGCCAACAACGAGTGGCTATCGCATATGCCCGTGCGCCGTTTGGAAGCAGAAGCAATTCGCGACTCGATTCTGGCGACATCGGGGCAATTGAATTCGACGATGTATGGGCCGGGGATTAATGTTTATTTCGTTAACAAGACCGAGGGGGGCGGCCCTAAGGGGCCACTGGATGGCGAAAGGCGCCGGAGCATCTATCAGCGAATTCGTCGCAATGCTGCTAATCCGTTTCTGGAAGTCTTTGACGTCCCTAGGCCATCTACGACACGCGGCAGACGCGATGTTACGAATGTGCCAGCGCAATCGCTCACTATGCTGAATGATTTATTTGTCATTGACCAGTCTGCAAAATGGGCTTCATCTCTGGTTGCCGACGGCGCGACCAGTGATCAACGTATCCGCCACATGTTTCTGTTAGCGCTCAGTCGCGAGCCCGATGCCAGCGAGTTGCAAGCCTCGCTCGATTACATTTCCGAATTGGCTGCGGAACATGGCGTCGAAGGGACTGATGTCGCAGGCAGCGTTGCTGTTTGGCAAGACTTCGCACAGTCAATCTTTTGTCTCAAGGAATTTATCTATGTCCGGTGATACATGGCGAGATAGTCTGCGAATCAATCGACGCAACATGCTTGCTCGAAGTTCCGTCGGCTTTGGCTTAACAGCACTGACCGGGCTAATCGCGAAACATCAGCCAGACCTTTGCGCCGGCGAGAACAAGGGAGCTATACACGCCAGCCGCAGATTACCTGCCCGGGGAAAAAGCGTTATTTTTTGTTTTATGTCCGGAGGAGTTTCGGCCGTAGATACTTTCGATCCCAAGCCACGTCTAAAGATCGATCATGGTAAGCCCATGCCGGTACCGGTTAAGCCGACGATGTTCAATGCTAACGGTAACATCATGGCCAGTCCGTGGGAATTTAAAAACTATGGCGAGTGCGGATTGCCTGTGAGTGATTTATTCCCACACATTGCTCAATGTGCTGACGATCTCGCTGTTGTTCGTTCGATGACCAGCATTGCCAATGAGCACGCGCAGGGGAACTATTTTATCCATACTGGTTTTTCCCTGGCGGGATACCCTAGTGCTGGTGCATGGGTCAATTATGGGCTTGGGAGTGAGAATGAGAACTTGCCAGGTTATGTGGTTCTGGCCAGCGGCGGTTCCCCTCTTGGCGGAATCGGTATTTACGGCAACGGATTCTTGCCAGCCGTTCATCAGGCGTCGCTCATCGATCCAAGTCAAACGGAACCGCTAAACAATATTTCGCCCCGAGAAAACTCCGATCGTCAGCGTAAGCGTCTGAAATTCGTCGAACAACTCGATCGCCAACAATTGCCAAAATTTGATCACAGTGAGCAGATCGAGTCTGCTATTCGTAATTACGAGACCGCCTTTCGGATGCAGACCGCCGTGCCGGCGCTGGTTGACCTCACTGAAGAAACCGAATCGACGCGGCGACTCTACGGCTTGGACTCTCCCGTTAAAGAGACGGCAGCCTATGGCCAGCAATGTCTTCTGGCACGTCGGCTTGTCGAACGCGGAGTGCGATTCGTTGAACTCACATGTTTGCCTCGTCCCGCGGATCTCGGTCAGATCGGCAACCCATGGGATCAGCACGGAGGACTCAAGACAGGACATGCCGAAATGGCTCAGCAGGTCGACCAGCCAATCGCGGGACTGATTCGAGATTTGAAGCAACGTGGATTGTTCGACGAAACATTGATCGTATGGGCCGGAGAATTCGGTCGGACGCCGTTCGCCCAGGGAAGCGATGGACGCGATCACAATCCGTTCGGCTTCACGGTTTGGTTAGCCGGTGGCGGCATCAAAGGGGGTACGGCTTATGGCGCAACCGATGAGCTTGGCTATCATGCGGTCGAAAACGTCACCACGGTCTATGATCTTTGGGCAACTGTACTCCATCAACTTGGCGTCAATCATGAAGCGCTAACTTACCGCTTCGGAGGCCGCGACTTTCGGCTGACGGATGTGCATGGCAATGTTATCCGAGACATTCTGGCATGAGGGAGGATATAAGTTTCTAAAGATGAGTGTTAGTTGTTTGCGATTCATGTCGCACATGACAGGCGTCGCGACCGTAAACCAAAGCTCATTTTTCCTAACTTCTCCCTAAACTCTCGAGCCCTCGAATATCCACAAACGGTAAACCCAATTTACGTTGATTCGAAAAACTTTGAGAGAGGATAAGGTGCTCAATCGGCTGCAAAAAAAGAGGCTGTTCTCGTATCAGTGTCCAATACCTTTCCTGATTCCTATTCCTTGCAGGTGATTAAGCCTGATTCGATTATTATCGTGATCGGCTATCGCCACGGATCACCGCTGCCAGATCTGTTGCCAGCAGAAAAGCAATAAGCAGAAACGAGGAAGTACTTGTATGTGTATAAGCTGCAGATGACTCGCCTTTTAAACTTCTGCCTGTCCAAGTCTAGGCACGCAAGTCGATACCGCGTCCGGGTGCCTGAGCGGTTCCGGTTTGGCGTTTAGTTTCAAGCGAGCCGATTACCGTGTGAGCCACTTGTTTGTTAACATTAGCCTCTTTCGCAGCAACAACTTTGGCGGTCAGCGCCGTCGTTGGATTAGCCGAGAAATTTTCATCCATCTGAACCAAAACGGGAGTCTTGTCGGCCCAGGAAATATTCATCGATTGTGCCTCAGATGTCAAAGGATACCCTGCAAGTATACAGCGGAAACCCTTGGCGGAATGCTCAATAAAAGATGTGTTCCTTGGTCGAAAACGAATTGTGCCATCCGAGTTGTAGCGATTAATGGGAGTTGTCCTGGCATGCGAGTGTTCGGCGAAACAACTCGGGCAGATTTCAAGGGACTTTGTCCAAGTGGTAAGGCTGAAGCTTTTGATGGCGTATCCACACATTCCCAAGCATCAACGGTTCGCAGTACGCTGGTATCGCAAGTGCCTTACGCAATTAGCTTTTGCCACTATCAAAAATAAAGAACAAGGAGATCCTAATTTCGTGCCGTTTTTCCGGAAGCATTGGACTTTCAAGAGCGAGAAGATAATTCAAGTCATACGTCAATCACGTTGAGTAACAGGTAAGCAGTATCGGTGCTCCCGCCTTTCTTTGAATGAAACCGGTATTCGAGCTTTTCGAGCGAGCGTGTGAATGACAGATTTGCAACTGCCGCACTTTGACATCTTCAAGAAGGACGTTAATCTCACGATTCTAAGATCCTCGCTCGCTGAATTGCAAATCTCTTCGGAGTCAAAGTAACGTACCTCTGCATTCCGATAGTTGCTCAGACAAAACGGATCATAGTGCTAAGCGAGTAAGCGAAGAAGTAGATTTTCAGTTTCAGGTAGTATCAGGATCCTTACGCGGCTTCGTGGCATATCAGCCGAGGAGGTGATGAAAGCGAAAATCTTACAATCTATTTGGGCGTTTTGTTGTCTTGCAGTTGCATCTGAACTTCCTTGTTGACCACCTTCATAATTAGATCAACATTCCGCGTCGATTGGCGATCGAGGATTCGATGCAATTGCTCTTCGTCTACACCCATAAGTCGCAAGGTTACAAGCCATTCGATTCGATTGTCAGTCCCATAAAAAAAATCACTCGGTCTCTCTTGGATCATGGAAAGTAAATTTGGTGCTGCCGGCGCGGCGTTTGGCCCCAGCCTCTTGAAAGCATTGCGAATTCCCTCCCACAAACGCGAACGAATCGCAGGCGCTCGATCTTGAGAGGCTTCCATAAGAGACAGTAGTTCTGGGATGACTTTTGGTCCCTGATCAGCGATACGTTCCAGAAAGTTGGATGCACATCCAACCAATAACACTCCTTCGCGGAAAATCGCTCGTTCATCTTCGCTCGGTGACTTGAAGGAACCATCTGGCAAATGAACTAACTTGTCGATGTACCATGTTTTTGATTCGGTATCTACAGCATTCAAGTAACGCTTTGCCAAACCGGCTCGCAATGGTGTGAGATCGGTATCGCTTGATATGATCCTGCTGAGCAAATGCATCGGATCGGCGATACGATCATCAAGAAGAATACGAGCGAATATCGCGGTGTACTTCCCCTTGGAATCGAAGGGTAGTGATTCGAGCCACTTGTGTACGACCAGCAATTGAGATTCCTTCATGTTGGGATTGTCGAGTACTTCACTGACCATCTTCTCAATACGATCCCCAACATCTTGAGGAATGGTAGGCCGAGCTATGTTTGTAAACCTCAGCAATTCAACTTCCTTGGCCAAGGAATAATATTTTGGTTGATTGGAAACCTGGGAACTTCCCAGAGTGAATCTGGAATGCACTTGTGGAAAAAAATCGAAGTCGAATCCGAAATAAAAAAGCGGAGCGGGCACAACATGTCGAACAAGAGATCTGCGCATGATCACGGTTCCGTCCTTGTCCCGAATCTCGACACGATCTATTGACGGAAGACCTTTCTTGTATTGCTGCACAAAATCGATCGTCCACTCAGCCTCTTCGACTCCTAACGGTTTATCACGTCTTAATTCCTCACCACTGGCAAAACGCAAGCCCCAAACTGCCTGCAGGCTACGATCGTTGTGAGCGCGTCGTTTTCCTTGCACGATTCCCAACTCTTCATCCAATCGCTCGAATTTAAGCAGAAGTTGCTCAGGTTCAACGGGCGCGACGAGCGATCCAGGATTACCAGGGCCGAGTCGAAAAGTGGCCTGTCCGATCCCGTTTGTTGTAGTGACACTCGTGACTCCTGGTGTATCGAGTAGGCCGGCACACAGAAAATCGCAAGCGACCTCTGTCTCTCGGCTGTAAGATTCCTTGGGCCAATTGACGAAGATGTCACCTGACAGAATGGCTTTTTGAACGGGCACTATCTCAGGAAGTGCCGCTTGATCATAAAGTCGCTGCTCCTTGGTTCGAAATCCGTTCATGATTGCAGCGCTCAGTCCGACTGTAAGCGAAAATGCGACTAGATGGGCTGCTACTTCGGAACGTAGCGGAAGAATAAGTCGAATGATAAACGTCGGCAAAAGATATACAAATAGAGTTGGGATGATATAGAGGATCAGACCCGGAATGATCAGAAAGAGAAGGCCAACAATTACCAAGAACGGGAGGGCTAAAAGAAGTCCTGTCAGCAATCCTAAGGAAATTAAAAATATCCATTTAAGATGATTCGTGGTTGTTAAGGTCGCCATAGCATGCTCTTGCGTATTTGAATCGCAAAGTCGTCCAACGGGAACCTAGCATGGCATGAAGGAAATGGTCGCGTATCGCGCCAATTCGAGGGATTTAAGCGGTTCCCGATATTTGAGAAATGCGCTATGGGTGGATTGCACGGATTAAAGGATGTATGACGAGGCGTAAGATCTCCTCGGTCGCTAGGCGTTTGGAATCGAAGTCATGATACGCAATCCATGACAATCAACCTGAACTCAAGCTTTGCTATTTAAGATCCCGAGTCTAGTTGCACACAAGCGGTGCAATGCCTGATGGAAAAATGCGTGAAGCAATTTGGCAGCCTAGAAAAAAAATAGCAAAATCTGAGGTCGATTTGCTAGCGTGCTTGCAGTTATGCTTTCGGAGAGGGAGGGGAAGCTGGATTTCGCTTATTGGATTCAGCATTACCGATCAAGGCTTAAGTCAGTTCCGTGTTTATCCCAACCTTCGATTCCTTGAGCTGACGTTCACGAAAGTCACGACTCTGGTAGCAAAATGGTATCAAAAATCCCCTCATTTACAGTCGTTTGCGTTGTATGAAATAAGCGATGAGGATCTTTGCGAAATAGCAGTTTCAGTGATTTACGAGCATTAAAATGCCAAGATCATAAAAAGGTTATTGATGAAGGCCTGGGGGCTGTTACAAAACGGCAAGGTTAAGAGGACTTTCGGCTTGAATACTCAGAGAGTTCTAACAAGGGAGTGGCGTTGCTCGTCGCATTACCTTACTTGACGCGACTAGGCCTGACGGATTGTAGGATCACTGATGAGGCGCTTGTTGCAATGGGTAGAATGCCACAGCAACGAGAGTTGGAATTAAGCAGGAGCACTTGCTTGGATTTCGGTATGTCGGAAGTATTCAAGCAATCTCAACCTGGGTCTTTTAAGTGGTGCTTGAATGAGGGAGATGGTAAATGACTTTCGAGTTTGAGAGACTTCGAAAGTCTATGGGAGTTAGAACTTGTGACATGGCATTGCTTGACTGGCGTTCATGCTTATAGCGTTTCAAAAGTTAAGACTTTGTAAAACGAAGAATTGACGGAGGGTTGACTGATGATGCTGTCAGGAGTTTCAGTGAAATCCGATCACTCCGTGGCTTGGAACTGACGACGAAACTCGTAACAGAAAATGGATTTCGTCATCTCAAGGTGATCACCAATTTACGTGAACTCAATCTATCTTACAGCCCATTAACTGATCGGAGTCTACCGTACCTTCGCAGATTAGGGATCTCTAAAAGCTACGGTTTTCTTTCACGCAGACCACCAAGCGGGCGGCACAACACTTAGTTAAACAAATGACATGGTGTCACGTATTTCCAAACTAAGTTAAATCGACGTCGCTTTTTCAGAGCTTTTACTTCCGATTGACGGCAAAGTTGCTTTAGCCCATTTCTACACGACTATTAGCCGGACAGAGCACCCCGACTTGAGGCTTGTAACGCTCGGATTCAATAGATTAAATTCTAGGTAGCAGACTACCCCAAGAAATTTCGACCAGTTGATGCGTTAACAAAGATGTATTTCGATTATGTCCTCCGGATCCATTTAGTTAGGTCGCTTGGACTCATTTGAGGACTTTGGTGGAGGGGATGGATATTCAACGGATCTGGGTGTGAAGTCTTCCAGGATTGGCGGTGTGGTTTGGATGCCCTCCGTTGGTACTTCGAGCTTCGCGGTCCAGACGATACCGTTGAGAATGAAGCGACGGAGGTTTTCGTCCCGCCAGTTTTTGTAGAAATGTGGCATGACGATCCCGAATCCGCGACCGTTGTCGGGGCGTTCGATGCACCAGGCGACGGTCTCCGGTTTCGGATTGTCTGGTGGCAGCATGGAAGTAGCAAGCGATTTGACATTGGCTGCCATACGATTGCCTGGACCGAAGTAGTTGTTGTAATACGGCTCGTCGTGCAGTGTAAACTCTTTCACCCCGTACGTGATTGCGTGCTGTGGATCTGTGGGTGTGATGGTAGCGGAAGTAAAAATCTTCGCGAAGGACTCATGGTGCTTGCAACTGCGGTTAGCAAAATAGCCACCGATCCAGCGGAGTAGCGGATGGTCGCCCTCAGGAGTCACGTCATCTCCATGTACACCATTGGCGTAGTGCACACAAACGATACCGCATCCGCGGTTCATCATCGCCTCGAGTGCGGCGAGATTCTGTGCGGCATTGGGTAGACGATTGGGCGGGAAGAAATCGCCGATGAAGACCACCGTGCTAGCCTCATCGCGCAATTCTTTTCCCGGCCATCCTTCTACGATCTCCGCTTTAATGCCAGGAAGGTTGTTCATGTTCTCAACGCAATGCTTCATCAATCTTCCACCTGCCGCGACTTCATGCGAGCCAGGTGGATGTGTGCTGGGGCCAACGATGATGAGCACACGAGGATCGGCGGCGCTGAGTGACTGGGCGAGGACGCAAAGAACGAGTAGCTTTAGAAAGTGATTGATCATAGGTTTCATAGATTTGAATTCGGAACTTAATCGGCGATTTACTTCGAGGCAAGATTGGGGTGACGGCCATGTTATGGCGAAGAGGATATTGATGAGTCGATTTGTGCGATTACGCTGTGAATGTCGCTGAATCGTGAAATAGAACGATTCTATAGCAAGTATCCATACCATATTTTATGAAATGCTTTTTTCCCCGTGAAGATGCCACAACGGCCGGTTAAGCGGCGGCCAGGTTTAAGGAATTGGGTACATATGCTCGCAGGCCAACGCCCTATGATCGCATGCAACAATTTGTTTAATAGGAGAGCACGCCGATGCATGAATACGATTCGCCGGAAAGTGAATCC
>Ga0315900_10001409_pt1 | contig 38334 bp, 24 predicted proteins | sample LakEriMetagenome_FD_203521 | JGI IMG/M metagenome (GOLD analysis project Ga0315900, IMG submission 203521) | Freshwater fungal communities from buoy surface, Lake Erie, Ohio, United States - Buoy 12 MA114 | ecosystem: Environmental > Aquatic > Freshwater > Lake > Lake biofilm | place: USA: Lake...
GTTGCGGTCTTCCAGGTCGGGGACGTCTACCGCTTGTATTACCGGGCCTCCAACACCCCCGGCTCGGCCGGCGGTGAGAAGCGAGGTGCACACACCTTCGATGCCTACGCGGAAAGCGCCGACGGCCGTCACTGGACGCGCCCTGCGCTCGGACTCGTGGAGTTCCAGGGATCCAAGGACAACAACCTCATTCCGAAGCCTGCCGCCCCCGAGGGATGGGCACTCGACGCGCTCACTCCCTTCCTCGATGAGAATCCAGAGGCCGCGGCCGATGCGCTCTACAAGGCCGTGGCCCCTCTCTATGGACCGGGCAACACGGCTGATGACTGGCTGAGTCGGGAGAAGTCACTGGCCGTCCTCTCGTCGCCGGACGGCATCCGCTGGACTCTCATGCAGGACCAGGGAGTCTTCGCCCAAGAGGGCTTCTTCGACTCGGTGAACCTGGCGTTCTGGGATCCGAACACCCGGGCCTACCGGGCCTACTTCCGCGACGCCCGTCAGCCAGGATGGATCCGCGACATCAAGACCGGAACCTCGTCTGACTTCCGCAACTGGACCCAGGGCGCGTGGCTGAGTCACACGTCGAAGCCGTCGGCGCAGTTCTACACCAACGGCATCCGCCTCTACCACCGCGCACCTCACCTCTACCTGGGCTTTCCCGGCATGTATGAAGATCGGGAATGGTCACCCGCCATGGCGCAGTTGCCGGACACCGAGAAGCGGCGGAAGAACGTCGAGGAGTGGAAGCGGCCTGGACCATTGAGTGAAGTGCAACTCATGTGGAGTCGCGATGGCAGCACCTTCGAACTGTCCCCTTCCACGTTCCTGCCACCCGGCCCGGAGCGAGCCGGTTCCTGGACCTACAGCGACAACGTGGCATGGCACCTCGTTGAAACGGCGTCGGACCTGGAAGGCGCCGCGCCGGAACTCACGCTGTATGCCCAGGAGTTCTACTACATCGGCGATGTCCGGCTCCGTCGCTACACGCTGCGGCTCGACGGTTTTGCGTCGATCCACGCGCCGATAGCCGGTGGCGAGCTGGTCACGCCGCCGCTGATCTTCAAGGGCTCGCAGCTCTCGATGAACTTCGCTTCTTCCACGTTCGGTTCGCTGCGCGTGGAAATTCAGGATGTCGACGGCAAACCGTTACCCGGCTTCACGCTCGACGACAGCATCGAACTCTATGGCGACACCGTCGCCCGTAATGCCATTTGGAAAGACAACCCGGATCTCGACGCGCTGTCAGGCAAGCCGGTGCGCCTGCGTTTTGTCATGAAGGACGCGGACCTGTATTCGATCAAGTTTGAGGAAACGAAGTAACCCAGCCATGAAAACAAACCACCTGTTCCTGATTGGTCTCACCGCGCTGTGTGGTGCGGCACTGGCCACAGACGCTGTGAACATCGGCGACCGCCGCGAATTGTTTCTCGACAATATTCTGGTGGACCGCCTCGAAGGCGGCGCGCAGAGGGTCTTCCACAAGCCCGTGCCGCGCGAGGTGGTCATCACGTTCGACAAGCCGTGGGAGGGCAACGCCTGCGCGTTTGTCACCGTTTTCAAGGACGCCGACCGCTACCGGATGTATTACCGCGCCATGAATGAACCCGGAGGAGCCGGAGGCGAAAAAAGGGGACATCACTCCTTTGACTGCTATGCGGAAAGCCCTGATGGCATCCACTGGACGAGACCCTCTCTCGGGCTGGTGGAATTCCAAGGGGCGAAAGACAACAACATCATTCCGAAACCCGCCGTGCCGGAAGGGTGGCTGCTTTCCGAACTCAACCCCTTCCTCGACGAGAACCCGGAAGCCGCGGCTGACGCACGTTACAAGGCAGTGGCTCCCCGGACCCATCCTTTCCAAGGCGGCGATTGGGTGAATGCCGACAAGGAACTGACAATCTGGAAGTCGCCCGATGGCATCCAATGGACGATGATACAAGAGGAGGGCATCCTGACCCACAAAGGCCCCTCTGCCGCGATGGACTCGCAAAATGTCGCGTTCTGGGATCCAAACATCAAAGCGTACCGGATCTATCACCGGTGGTCAGGGGCGGTGATCAGCGATTGGACTCCTTCGGGCCGGAACATCAAGGTGGCAACGTCGCCGAACTTCACCGACTGGCCGGCAGCCAGTCATGCCGATACGAGCAACCTTTTGCGTTATGTGAATCCTCCCTCGGCTGAGTTTTACACCAACGGCATTCGCAACTATCACCGTGCACCGCACATCTACATCGGGCTGCCCATGATGTATGGAGACCGACCCTGGTCGCCCGCGATGGAGCAGTTGCCGGACACCGAGTTGCGTCGCGAAAACATCGCGTCATGGAAGCGCCCCGGCCCACTCAGCGAAGTGCAGTTGATGTGGAGCCGCGACGGCGGCACCTTCGAGCTGGCGCCCTCCACGTTCATGCCGCCCGGGCCTGAGCGGCCCGGCACCTACACCTACTCCGATATGGTGGCCTGGCATCTGGTCGAAACCGCCTCGGACCTGGAGGGAGCGGCTCCGGAACTCACGCTTTACCGTCAGGAATTTTACGAAGTGGGCGACGTCCAGCTCCGGCGCTACACGCTGCGGCTCGACGGCTTCGCCTCGATCCACACGCCGATTGCCGGCGGCGAACTGATCACCCCACCGCTGATTTTCCAGGGCAAGAGCCTGTCCATGAATTTCGCCAGCTCCGCGTTCGGCTCGCTCCGCGTGGAAATCCAGAATGCCGACGGCAAACCCCTCCCCGGATTTGCGCTCGCGGACAGCATCGAACTCTACGGCGACACCGTCGCCCGCAATGCCATCTGGAAGGACAACCCCGACCTCGGCGCGCTGGCCGGCAAGCCGGTGCGCCTGCGTTTCGTGATGAAAGACGCGGACCTGTATTCGATCAAGTTTGAGGAAGCCAAGTAACAGGCACATTCCATGAAAACAACCAAGACAGTCATTGTGGCACTCGGATTACTCATCGGAGGCCTCGCACAGGCAGAAATTTTCGACGATTTTTCGTTGGGGAATCTGATGGATAACTGGTCTACCACCTCGACGGACACCGGCTTGAAGTGGACGATCAAAGATGGGGTGCTGGCCTTCAGTTCCGCCGGCACCTCGCCGGGGTCGGCCACCTATGTTTCCCGGAAGAAGGATTTCAAGCTGGCCGGCACGCCCGAAGAACCGCTGGTCGTGTTCATCGAACTGCCGGCGAACGCGTTTTCCAAGCAGACCACCGGCACCGGGCAGCATGAGGCCTTCACGTTCGGGGTCATCGACGCCGACGATCGGGCGCTGGCCGGCACGATCAACTACACGGCCGCCGACTCCGGCCTGAGCGGAAACGTCACGCTTGCCGTCACGGGGCTCGAGCCGGCCGTGAACTGGCATTTTTCGCCGCTGCATGCGGACGACAGGCTAGTGCTCACGTGGGATGGTTCGGTCGCCAGATTTCTGCGCTACGATTCGCAGACCGAGGCGGTGCACGATGTGTGCCTCCCCGTGTCCACGCCCGCAGGATTCCGGTTTGCCGATGATTCCGGCGCCTTGTTCATGACGTATGCCTCCCGCGCGGGAACCCCGTCCGACGACGGCCGGGCCGCGTTGGATTCCATCGGCGTCACCCACGACGGCCGTTTCGCCTCGAACAATCCGCGATCGGCCGATGGCTCGCTGCAACTGCTCGAGGTGCGGAAAATCTGGGACAAGGCTCCGCACAATGGCTTTACCGGCCTGATCCGTTTCAAGGATCAATGGTTTTGCAGCTTCCGTGAAGGCCCTATTCACGAGTTCGACGTCAGCGGCAAGCTGCGGGTCATCCGCTCACGCGACGAGGGCCAGATCTGGGAATCCGCGGCCCTCCACGAGTGGGAGGGCGGGGATGTGCGCGAGGCGGGGCTTTCGATCACGCCGCACGGAGAGTTGATGGTGACCGCGGGAGTGAGTCTGTCCGCGAATCGCCCGCAATCCACGACGTGGCTGTCGGCAGACGGGGAAACCTGGCGTGGGCCGTTCGTCGATGAGAAGCACAATCCGACCTGGCGCTGGAAGACCACATGGCACGGCGGCCGGGGCTACAGCGTGGCCTATGGGGGCATCCATCGGCAGAGAGTCGCCCTGTATCGCACGCACGATGGCCAACAGTGGGAATTGGTGGCCAACGACATCGGTCCGGCAAGCGAGGACTGGCAGAACGAGTCGCATCTGGCCTTCGCGGAAGACGGCACAGCCTATTGCCTGCTGAGGCAGGACAACCCGGCGGGGCGTGACTCGCGAACCAACCCGACAGGCTATGTGGGAACGGCCGCGCCGCCGTATACGGAATGGAACTGGAAGCCGCTCGGCCGCCGCATCGGCGGACAATTCATCACCGTGCTTCCGGATGGCCGGCTGCTTGCCGTCACCCGCCTGCACGAAGCCTTCGGCGGGCACCAGACCGGATACACCGCCTTGGTCTGGATCGATCCGAAAACCGGAGCCCTCACCGAAGCGCTGCGTTTGCCATCCGGCGGCGGGGACACGGCTTATCCGGGGGTGGTCCTCCACGAGGGCGTTCTTTGGATCAGCTACTACTCGCGTCATGGCGGTAAAACAGAAATCTATCTGGCGAAAGTTGCTTTGTCGCTCAAGCAGTAGCGGACGGTTTTGTTATGTTTAAAAAGGAGATTCAATATGAAAAAAATAATCAAGACGGCCATCGTGGGACTCGGATTACTCATGGGAGTCCTCGCACAGGCAAAAGTTTTCGACGATTTTTCGTCGGGTAATTTGCTGGATAACTGGTCCACCATCTCGATCGACACGGGTCTGGCATGGAGCATTTAGGATGGCGTGCTGGCATTCACTTCCGCTAGTGCGCACCCCGGAACGGCGACCTATGTTTCGCGCAAGCAGGATTTCAAGCTGGTGGGCACGCCGGAGAAACCGCTGGTGGTGTTTATCAGACCCCCTCTCTCCCCGGTTCCGATCCCCAATCCAACGCCCCCCTGAAAAAGTAAATTCCTATCGGAAAACAACCATGAAAACAAACCTACTGTTTCCAATTCTCTTCGCTGCGCTGTGTGGCGCGGCATCGGCCCAAGACCCCGTGAATATCGAGAAGGCCCCCAGCAGCGACAAAGAAACGAATTCATCGATCACATTCGATGCGGAACTCGACGGTTACGAGGTCATCCTCGGTGAACCGACCGTTGTTGCCCAAGCACCGCCGGGCGTCACCGCATGGGGCCCGTATCAATTTTGCGATGTTGAGAAGCTTCCAAACGGGATGCTGCGCGCCTCTTGGCACACCGGCCGGGACAGCGCCGAAGACCATGGCCGCGTGCGCAGAGCCCATGCTGTATCAGACGATGGCGGCAGGACTTGGCGCTTGGCCGAGGATCCCTTCGAAGGCATCAAAACCGCCGATGGCAAGTCAGTTCAAAGCCCAATCCTCGAGCAGGACACATTTGGCACGCTTCTTCCAAATGGTGATCGCCTCACCGGGGCGTTGCAGCCTTCCATGCCGCTGGCACAGATGGACTTGGGCGAATCCATTCAGCCGGTCTCGATGTGGATGCAGGCCCATGGCAACCACTACGCGCTATACGATAGCGATGCCTTTCCTGAAAAATACCGCGACTGGAAGATGCGTCGCCTGCCGAAAGATTCCACGGAATGGGTTTCGGATCATCCCCGTGTCTCGATTTCCGGATTTCTGCGGCCGGCGTTGGGAGGGTCCGTGCTTTCCATGTATGTGACATCCCCCTACGCGAAGCAGATGGATGTCGCCCCTGATGGATCGCTATGGATTGCGCTCTACGGACACCGTGTGGAGGACGGGGAGGCGTGGGATGCATGTGGAGCCATGTTTCTGCGTTCGAAAGATGCCGGCAAGTCCTGGGATCTCGTTGGACAGATTCCATACGCACCGACAGCGGAAGACAGAAGTGATCCCGCCAAATGGGATGGATTTACCGAGCCGGCCCTCACCTTTTTTCCGGACGGAAGCTTGTTCTGCGTGCTTCGCACCTGCGATGTCACCGCTGAGAACCGGCCGCTTTACTGGTCCCGTTCAACAGGCGGTGGCAAGGCATGGACGCAGCCGCAGGTCTTCGACCGCTACGGAGTCTGGCCAACTTTTGTCCGGCTGAAGAATGGCAGCACGATCCTGACTTTCGGGCGTCCGGGTAATTTCATCCGCATCAGTCGCGATCCCGCGGGTTTGAAATGGAGCAAAAAATTCACGATCCTCGATCCGGCCTTGCCCGGTTGCGCCAACGCCGGCCTCGCGGCCATCAGCGACGACACGGCCATCATCGTCTATTCCTCGTTCAGTCATCCGCAGGTCAACAGTGATCCCGCGGTTCCAGTCAAAACCATTCTCGCCCGCACGATCACCGTAAGGCCAAAATAATCGTTACCATGAAGGATTTTTCATACCGGGACGGCCGCAACACCGCACCTTTGCGTTTGGAGACGCAGGATCAGGGACTTGTTTTTGAATGCGGGCATGGTCCCGAAAAAAGCGATTTCCTCGGGGCGCGTGAAGCATGGGTCTTTGAGGCTGATGGCGTCTATCACATGACCTACGACGGAGCAGGGCCGGACGGATGGCTCGCCTGTCTGGCCACGAGTCGCGACCTCGTCACATGGTGAAGGCATAGTCCGATTCTCGATTTCGGAGAAGCAGACCCCCTCTCTCCCCGATTCCGGTCCCCAATCCAACGCCCCCCTAAAAAGTAAATTCCTGTCTGAAAATAGCCATGAAAACAAACCTACTGTTTCCAATTCTCCTCGCTGCGCTGTGTGGCGCGGCATCGGCCCAAGACCCCGTGAACATCGGCAACCGCCGCGAGCTCTTCGTCGATCGGTTCCTCATCGACCAGCTCAACGGCGTTCGTCTCCAACTCCACACCCCGCGCGACGAGGGCATCGCCTTTGCCCTCGACCAACCGTGGGAGGGACTCTTCAGCGGCGTGGTGACCATGGTCAGGCTCGCAGACGGCAGTTTGCGCGCATATTACCGTGGCAAGCCGGTCGCGAGCCGTGACGGCAGCGAGGACGAGGTGACCTGCGTCGCCGAGTCGAAGGACGGCCGCAACTGGACCAAGCCCGAACTCGACCTCTACGAGGCCAACGGCACCAAGGCCAACAGCATCGTGCTGATGAACGCCAACCAATCGTGCCACAATTTCACCCCCTTCCGCGACACACGCCCCGGAGTGCCCGAGGCCGAGCGTTTCAAGGCCTTCGGCGGAACGGTCGAGAGCGGCATCGCCGCCTGGAAATCGGCCGACGGCTATCGCTGGGAGCGAATGGCCGCCGCGCCGGTCATGTCGAGGGAGACGGTTCCCTACACATACATATTCGACTCGCAGAACGTGCCCTTCTGGTCGGAGGCCGAGGGCAAATACGTGGCCTACTTCCGCGTCTGGGACGGCGACGGCATCCGCCGCATCGCCCGCAGCGAAAGCAGCGACTTCCTCACGTGGACCCCGCCGATCCTGCTCGGGTATCGAACCCCCGATGGTCCAGCACCCGTCGAGCATATCTACACGAATCAGACGAGCCCATATTTCCGGGCGCCACATCTCTACGTGGCCATCGCGGCACGTTTCATGCCGGAGCGCCAGGTTCTCACTGCCGATCAGGCGAAGGCGATCCATGTGAACCCCGACTATTTCAAGGACATCTCAGACGCCATCTTCATGACGACCCGCCCGGCTGAAGGGGCGGATCATCTCGCCGTATACGACCGCACCTTTCCCGAAGGCTTCATCCGGCCCGGCATCGGCGCGAAGAACTGGGTCTCGCGGTCGAACTATCCCGCGCTGAATGTCGTCCCCACCGGCCCGGCCGAGGTGTCGATCTATGTGAACCAGGACTATGCCCAGCCCACCGCCCACCTGCGACGTTATTCGCTGCGGGTCGATGGATTCGCGTCGCTCCACTGTGGCTATGCCGGCGGACATGCGATCACAAAGCCGATGGTCTTCGCCGGGCGGGAGCTGGCGCTGAACTTCTCCACCTCGGCCGCCGGCGGCGTGAAAGTGGGGATCGAGAAACCCGACGGCAAGCCGATCCCGGGCTTTACCGTCGAGGATTGCCAGATGCAGATCGGCAACGAGATCGATCGCAAGGTGACGTGGAAATCCGGTACCGACGTCAGCGCTCTCGCTGGAAAGCCGGTGCGGCTCCGCTTCGTGATGCGGGATGCTGACCTGTATTCCATCAAGTTCGAAGGTGCCGAATGAAAAGGAACCCAACCATGCTATTCATGAGAAACACCCTCCTCCATTTGAGGATCGGCTTGTGCTCCGCTATCTGCCTCGCCATGCTTCTGCTGAGCTGCACGGCCTCGTCCATGCATGCCGCCGACGAGGCTGAGAAGATCGCGCCCGTGGTGCTGGGCGGAAACCTCCAGGCGGATGTGGAGGCGACTCCGCTGACACCCGACTTCACCGTCGTCGTCGTGAAAGGCGGCGGGCTGTGGCCGCAGATTCAGACTGCGCCGGATGGCACGCTGCTCGCCCTCGGCTACAACGCGCCGGGACACGGCACGCTGCCGGGCGATGTAGACTGCTGGGCCAGCACCGACGGCGGGAGGACATGGAACCTACAAGCAACCGCTGCCGCCCGACCGGCAAAGACCGCCAACTATTGCCACTGGGCCTCCGGCCTTTCAGCCAAGGGCGACGTGCTCGTGGTGGCCAGCGGCATGGACGATGCGGCGAATGAAGAGGGCCGCCGCGCTCCGAATGATGTGCGGGTTTTCCGCTCGGAGGACTTCGGCAAGACATGGACTAACACCGGCACTTTTCCCGCACGGGTCGGCAGCGGGCTGAAACCGTATCCCTTCGGCAGCATCGTGCACGGCGCGGATGGCAGTCTGCGGACGGTGGTTTATTCTGTGGATGAAAAGCACGCCAACGCTGAAGCCGCCTGGCTGATGGCGAGCCGCGACGAGGGCCGCTCGTGGCAGACAAGCGGAAAGATTGCTGACGGCATCAACGAAACCGTGCTGCTCCCGCTGGCAGGAAGAGGCTGGCTCTGTGTCGCCCGCACCTCGAACCGTCCCGCGCCGGAGCATGGTCAGGAACTCCGCCAGTTCCGCTCCAGCGACGACGGCAAAACATGGACCGATGAGGGCCTGCTCACCGGCTTTCACAAGCACCCGCCCAACCTCATCCGGCTCAAAGACAATCGCCTCGTCCTCACCTACGGCAACCGCCAAAACGGCAACATCGAGGCACGGCTCAGTAACGACGACGGCAAGTCATGGGGTGCCCCGCTGCGTCTGTTTCAAGCCAGCGGCGACATGGGATATCCCAGTACAGTCCAACTTTCCGATGGCCGATTGGTCACGGTATTCTACGCGCATCGCTCTCGTATGCATGATGGCTACCACATGGGTGCTGTCGGCTGGCAAGCACCTCAAGAGTCGAATGGAACCGATCGCTGAAGTTGAAAAGCCAATACCTCAATTTTCTTATGGTGACCATCTGCCTGGTCATCACACCCGTAACAGTTCATGCGGAAGACCTCCTCGTGTTTATGTACGGGAGCGGGAGCGTGGAGCGATACGATGCCGATGGGAAACATTTGGGAACTTTCATTAGCGGCCTACTTCACGGATGGGAGGGGCAACGAATGGATCGCAGGCGAATTGTATACAATTGTGTTGATGGATCCCGTGGAATTGTATACAATTGCGGTATGACCATAACACAATCGAACAAACGACAGACCGAGCTCGCCAATACGCACTCCCGACTTACGCTCGCTGACAATGTGGTTGAACGGATTCGTAACGAGATCATTTCGGGAGTGCTGGCGCCTGGGACTATGTTGGCTGAGATTCCAACGGCGCAGCGGTTGGAAGTTAGTCGCGTACCGGTCCGCGAGGCTTTTCGAGAGTTGGAGCATGACGGCCTGTTGGTGTTCGAAGCCAATGGGCGCTGCCACGTCCAAACTCTGACGGCTAGCGACTTTGACGAAATTTACAACGTTCGTCTTATGCTTGAGACAGAATCGTTTCGTTTGGCGGCACTCAATCATTCCGAACCAGACCTCAAGGCGCTCCGAAACAACATTCGTCAGATGGAACGAGCTAGATCGGTAAGTCGATTAGCTCAATTGGATATCGAGTTTCACGACCAGATTATGGAGATGGGCCGCCAATCACGATTGATACATCTCTGGGGAGTTATGCACAGTCAGATTCAGCTTTTCACAGCAATACTTCAGCGAGAGATCAGTGCTATAAAAAACATTCGCGATATCTCGATAGAGGCGCACGAAAAATGCGTGCGTGGCATAGAGTCGCGTGATCCCAATCTGGCCAGACAATGTGCGATCGATCATTTGGAACCATGGAGCGGATGGCTGAAGTCAACTCGACTCGAAGGCGGTGAGGCATGAATGGGCTTATTGGAAGTTTGCATGCTGTTGGCTATGTGTTGGTAGTGCTCATAGGCATTGGCTGGTCGTGTTCTGCAAAGGTTTACGCCGAGACCGATGATGCGTTTTTCGAATCAAAAATTCGCCCATTGCTCACTGACCGCTGTCTCCAGTGCCATTCGGCAGATGCGCTGGAGGTGGAGCCATGAAGTATGTTGCCATTCTCTGCTTGGTTTTGCTCCTTTTCTCGCTGACTCAGGCGCAGGAGTCCTCGTCGGTGTTGGAGTTTCGCTTGCAGGAGGATGCGCAGGACGTGTCGGGCAAGAATCTGCACGGCACGGTGCATGGGAATCCGCGCTTTGAGACGGTGGATGGGCGGACGGGTCTCGTGCTCGATGGTGCGGGCGATTGGGTGGAGGCTAACGCGAAGCTGCCGGAGACGGGCCAAGCGTTCACCATCGAGTGCTGGGTGAGACCTGCGGCTGATCAGGTCGCAAACGCGGATATCTTTGGCAATCACACCCATGCAGGACAGGGACTCGTGCTTCAGCAGGACGCGGCCAACACCAACTCCTTCGCGTTCAATTACGGCGATGGTGCGGGCGGCTGGATTCACACGCGCCCAATCCAACTGGCGGCGGAGCGCTGGCAGCATGTCGCCATCGTGAAGTCGGCCAAGGAACTCCGTTTTTACCTCAACGGCTTGCTCCTCGATACCACTCCGGCCACCGCGCCCATCGTGGCGAGTCCGCTGACTTTTCGCGTTGGGTTGGGCTTTGCCGATGAAAGCCGTTGTTTCAAAGGAGCTGTCTCGGAACTGCGGATTTGGGACCGTGCCTTGAGTGAGATCAATCCGAAGGTTTCGGTGGCACAGCAGGTGGAGTCGTTGGCAAACAACACCAGCGTGCGTCTCAGCACGGCAACATCGTCGCGCATCTTCACCAAAGGAAGCTCACCCGTGGTCGAGTTGAGTTGGGGCGATAACGCGATGACGGTGGGTGATTCGACCATCAACGCGGCGTTTGAATGTGAAGACCTTGGCGGCAAAAAAATCTCCATCGCGCCGGTTGGCTTGACCCGGCAGGGCGGATTCAAGCACAGCCTTCCGTTGCTGTTGCAACCGGGTTATTACCGCCTGACCTGCAAGCCGACCCTCACCCATGCGGGCGGCGTCCACGGATTGAAACCCTCGGAGATTTCCTTTGCTGTGCTGGGCGACGATGAGGCGCCACGGGACGCCAGGGAACCGCAGAGCGTAACATTGGGATCGCAACCCACGCAGATGTTTGCGCTCGATGGCGAAGGCTGGCTGCTCGCCACCGACCCCGCGAACATCGGGCGCGCTGAGCAATGGTTCCAAGCTCCAGTTGAGAGCGCCAAACCCACGCGCGTGCCGTGGATCATCCAGGATGTTTTCCCCGACTATCACGGGGTCGCCTGGTATTGGCGGGACTTTGACACGCCGCTGCAATCTCATGCCGACGGGCGTTTCATCCTGCGTTTTTGGGCGGTGGATTATTTCGCCGAGGTCTGGGTGAATGGCGTGAAGGTCGGCGAGCACGAGGGCTCGGAAGATCCATTCGAGTTGGATGTGACGGCGACCATCAAGCCCGGCGCGAAGAACCGGCTGGCGGTGCGTGTGCTCAATCCCACACGCGAACCCATCGACGGCATCGCGCTCGGGGAGACGGCGCATGGACCGAGGAGTTATCCGGTCGGCCCTGGCAGCACTTACAACGTGGGTGGGATTGTGGATTCGGTGGAGCTGCTTGCCACGCCTGCGGTCCGTGTCGAGAACCTGTATGTGAGGCCGGATTGGAAAACCGGGCGGGTTCAGATTGAAGCGAATCTGCGCAATGCGTCGAAGCAAGCGCTCACCACCGAGATGCGTTTCACCATCGGGCCAGCCAACGCTGGCGGGGCGCTCCATGCCGCCGTGGTGAAGCAGGAGCTAAAGCCCGGCGACACCTTGGTGCGCACTTCGCTCAGTGTCGCACAACATCGCTTGTGGAGTTTGGACGATCCTTTTCTCTATCGCGTCACCGTGCAGGCGGGAGTGAGTGGCTCTGCATCGTTTGATGAGAAGAGCACCCGTTTCGGCTTTCGCGATTTCCGCTATGAAAACGATGCCTTCCGGCTCAATGGCAAGCGCCTCTTTCTGCAAGGCGCGCTGCTTTTGCCGCACTATCCGGTGGGCTTCCGAGTGCCTCCCCGAGAAGACTTTTTGCGGCGCGATGTCTTGGCGGCAAAGGCCATGGGGCTGAACACCATCCGCCTCATCTGGGGCGGCCTGCGGGCACGTGATCTCGATGTGTTCGATGAGCTGGGCATGCTTGTGCAGCAGGAGCATTATGGCGCGATTCAGATCGCACCTTCGACTGCTCTCTCTCGGCGTTTCGATGCCTCCCTGTCCGGCGTCATGCGCCGGGATCGCAATCATCCCAGCATCGTCATTTGGTGCCTACTCAATGAGATGTGGGATGGCCCGCAGTTTCGCCATGCCGTGCAGAGCTTGCCGTTAGTGAAGCACCTCGATGACACGCGTCTCGTCTGGCTGGGCAGCGGTGGCTTTGACATGCAGTTTTCCCAGGGTTCGCTGAGCAATCCCGGCGCGATGGAGTGGCAGCACCTCATGGGCAACGAGACGCCAGGTGGTCCCGGCCTCAGCTATTCCGCCGACTATGGGCGGATGTTGACCAATCAGGCTCCGGTGAAGGCGGACATTCATCCCTATCAGCCCGTGCCGCACACCGCTGCCGAGATCGAGCGCATGCGCAACTTTGGCGTTCAAGCGAAGGACCGCAAAATCATGGTCACCGAGATCGGCACCGGCTGTGCGGTGAACCTGCCGCGCTATGCGAGTCACTATGAGCAAATGGGCGCGACGCACGCCGATGATGCCCGCTACTATCGAGACAAACACGACCATTTCATGGCCGACTGGAAGCAGTGGAATCTCCGACGCATCTGGTCGCAGCCGGAAGACTTCTTCCTCAACAGCGAGCGCAACATGCTCAAACTCCGCCGTGAAACCGGCAACGCGTTGCGTGCCAATCCGCATCTGGCCGGATACTACTTCTGCGCGCTGACGGACTCGGATTTCGACGGCATCGGTTTACTCAACAGCTTCCGCGAGATCAAGCCCGGCGCGATCGAGCTGCAGCAGGATCTCACCGCGCCGGTGCGCTGGTGCCTCTTTGCCGAACCGGCAAATGTTTACAGCGGTGCCTCGGTGAAACTGGAAGCGCTGCTGTCCGACCTCGATGCCTTGCCCGCTGGTGATTACCCGGTGACGGTCGAGGTCGTCGCGTCGGATGGACACCGAGTCTTCGCTGAGAAGCTCAGCCTCACCATCCCTGATCGGTCGCCATCGGCGGAAACACCGCTGGTGAGATCAGTGTTTGCCAAAGACATACCAATCACCGGCCCCACCGGACCCTACCAATTCCTCGTTCGCTTCGACCATGGCGCAGCAGCGACCGGCGGGGAGATCGAGTTTCAGGTGTTCCATGCCGCCGACATGCCGCCCGTGAAGAGAGAGGTTGTCTTGTGGGGCAAGGACGAGTCCTTGGCCGCCTGGCTTGCCGGGCAGAAGATCCGTACCCGCCCCTTTGCTTCACCCGCGCCTGATCACCGCGAACTGATTCTCGTGGGCAACGGTGGGGGCGATGTCACCGCCTTTCGTGAACTCGCCGCGCGCATGGCCAGCGGCTCCACCGTGATCTTCTTGTCGCCAACTGTGTTCGCGCGCGGCACGAACTCTCTGGGCTTCCTTCCGCTCGCCACCAAAGGAACCTCGGCCAGCACCGACTTTGCTGGCGGATACTACCGCGGCGACACCTTTGCACCCAGGCATCCCGTGTTTGCGGGCCTGCCCTCCGGCGGCATCCTCGACTACACGCTCTATCGGAACGTCATCACCCAGGGTGGAAACGGCGTCACCGGTCTACCCGTGCCCGACGACCTCATCGTCGCCGGCATCCGCGCGCAGTTCAGTTACGCCTCCGTGATGCAGACAGCCGCCTATCGCTTCGGCACAGGCCGTTTCATCTTCAACACCCTGCGCATCACCGAAAACCTCGGCACCGATCCCGTGGCCGAACGTCTTCTACGCAACCTCATCAACTATGCAGCACCGGATCTCGCCAAGCCGCCCGTTGCCCTTCCAGCGGACTTCGACCAACAACTCAAAGCCATCGGCTACGAATGAACCCGCCCATGATGCGTTTCCCGCTGCGCTCGTTATTCGCGATGTGCTCGACGCTCCTTTGCGTCAGTGCCGCTGATACCACCACGTTGAATCAGCGCTGGGCCGAGACGGCTTTTGCTCCTCCGTTACAAGAGGCCGCATCCGATCAACTGATCCTGCTCAAGGAAGACAGGCCTGGTGTCACGGAGATGCCCGGCTCCGTCATCCTGGAATACAAGAACATCAATCCATGACATTTCACTTCTCACTCATCGCCTTGTGCGCATTCGGTCTTTTTGTTCCTGATCCAAGCCACGCGCAGCGTCTCATCAACGCTCCAGTAGTGAGCAGCCATCGACTAGACCCGAATGACGGGACGCATCCGATTCATGAGCGCGTCGGAGACTCCCTCGTCGCACGGCCCGGCGTTTATCCGTATGCGTATGGTCCGACGCTGCTGTTTGATCCGCGTGACCAGCTTTTCAAAATGTGGGCAGGTGTGGGCTGGAACGGCGACACCATCTCCTACAAGCAGGCCAAGTCATTGAGTGAACTCGATCAGCAACCGTGGGAGATCGCGCTGGATCCCCGCCGTGCTGAACCCGTGGCGGATCAAGATCACTGCTGCGACCCCTGTGTCATCGCCGCCGAGGATGGCTACTACCTGTATTACTCTGGTGCAGGTAAATCCGACCGCTGGCCGAACGGACAGACCTATGTGATGGTCGCCTTCAGCAAAGACGGGCGGAAATTTGAGCTGCGGAACGAGGGTCTGCCAATCGTGGATATGGGCAAGGCTTACCAGCCCGTCATTGGCTACGGCGTGGGGCAGCCTGCGGTCACTCTCGGCCCTGATGGCTGGTATTACATGCTCTACACCCACAGTGCGGATAACCAATACGGCAATGAGCAGACGAACTACCTCGGCGTGATCCGCAGCCGTAAACCCGACTTCATTCAGCACGAGCAGGTGACCCGGCTCTCTCGCCATAGTTACGGGTGTAGCAATGATCTGGTCTATGACCCTGAAAATAACACGTTCATCATGGTCGTCAACGAGAGCCATCCTGCGCGCGGAGTGCAGGTGCGCTTTGTGTCCTTCTCCACTGACTTCAAGGTCCTGGACGACTGCCATATCCTCACCACGGACTTTCCGGACAAAGTGCTCGGCGAAGGACTCGGCATCCTGACCGATCCCGAGCGCCGCTGGCTTCATGCGAAGGATGCCCCTGGCACTGTCACCATCTGCGGTGCGACTTACCGCGAGCGTGACAACCAGCCAAGCCACATCGCTGGTCCGACCTGTGCCATCACTTGGAAGTTAAAACTGGCACAGCAGACCATCGAGCCGCGCGACACCATGCCGGACACCTGGGCCGCAACGGATGCGCTGGGACGTGTGCTGCCGATGAGCAGCGAAGTCGGCGCACCGAAAGCGAACCGGACGGTGGGCATCTTCTACTTCAACTGGCACGCGGCCTTCGGAAACAAGGAGGTGCATGACATCGCGAAGATCCTGAAGGCCAATCCCGCTGCGCCGCCGTGGGGTCCGGTGCAGGCAGCGCATTACTGGAGCGAACCTCGCTTTGGCTACTACCGCCCGGATGATCCGTGGGTGATCCGCAAGCATGTGCAGATGCTCACGGATGCGGGCGTGGACGTGCTCATTATCGATGCCACCAACGGTTTCACTTATGACGCCGAACGCGAGGCGCTGTGCGTGGTGCTGGAGCAAATGAAGGCGGAAGGTCATCGCGTGCCGCAGATCGCCATGTTCCCCTATGCGCAGCACAACGCCGTGGTGCAGCATTTGTGGGAGACCTTTTACAAACCGGGCAAGCATCGTGAGCTGTGGTTTCAGTGGAAGGGCAAGCCGCTCCTCCTGACGCCGCCGGAAGGACTCAGCGACGAAGTGAAGGCCTTCTTCACCATCCGCACGTCCTGGGCTTGGACGCGAGGTCAGCCGTGGTTCGCCGATGGCAAAGACAAGTGGCCGTGGCTCGACTACGCCCCGCAAGTGCCCGGCTGGCATGATGAGCCTAACAAAGCCGAGTGCGTGCCCGTTGGCTTGAGCCAGCACATCACTAACAACATTGGGCGCAGCTTTCACGGCAGCCGCCAGCCATTGCCTGCGGAGTGTCGCTCGGGCGAAGGGCTCTACTTTGATGAACAATGGAAGCATGCGCTGCCGCATGATCCCGAGTTCATCTTCATCACCGGCTGGAATGAATGGGTGGCCCAACGCTTCCTTTCCGACGGCACCATGACTTTCCAAGGCCGCGTGCTGCCTGTGGGCGAGACCTTTTTTGTCGATCTCTACGATCCCGAGTTCAGCCGCGACATCGAGCCCATGCGCGGAGGTTTCGGTGACAACTACTACTGGCAAACCGTCGCCAACATCCGCCGCTACAAAGGCGCACGTCCTGTGCCTACCGCATCTCCCGCGAAGACCATCGCCATCCCCGGCGACTTCGCGCAGTGGGCCGACGTGAAGCCCGTCTATCTCGACGACCTGCACGACACCGTGCACCGCGATCACGACGGCGTACCCGGCGCAGGCCGCTACACGAACAAGAGTGGACGCAACGACCTCGACACCATTCACGTCGCACACGACGCCACGCATCTCTTCTTTCACGTAACCACACGTGAGTCGCTCACCCCCTCGACCGATGTCGATTGGATGATCTTGTTGCTCGACATCGATCAAAATGGCAAGACTGGTGGCCTTGGTTACGACTACCGGCTCAATCAAAGTCGCAGTGCTTCGGGCACCTCGAGTATCGAACATTGGAATGGCGAAGCTTGGGAAGCAACCGGAACAGCAAGCTTGCAAGTAGGTGCTAATGAGCTTCATCTCGCAGCGGAACGAGCGTCGCTCGGATTTTCTTCCGATAAACCACTCCGATTCGATTTCAAGTGGACGGACAACATTCCAGCCAATGGCGATGGCAATGATTTTCTCGATCAAGGCGACGCCGCGCCAAACGCACGCTTCAACTATCGATTCGTTGCTCCATCGCCCCTCAGCCCTCCATAGGGACACCAACATATGAAAACTAACCTTACCATTTTTTCCTTCCTCACAGCATTCGCCGCGTTTGGTAATTGTGCGTTCGGCGAATCACCCGCACCATCGCTGGAACCTGAAACTATCGCAGGCACGCGGATGCGCGTGGACTGGCCGCGCCTGGTCTCGGGGAACAACCTTGAGCTGCCCAAGTTGCCGGCGAACCACACCGATTCGCTCCGGCTTGGCAATGGAGACATCGGCGTGGCGTGTTACGCGGTGCCCGAGTGCCTGGTGCTCTTTGTGGGCAAGAACGACTTGCTCGACTACCGCACCAAGCCCCTCGCTCATAGTCCGGAAGCTACCGCCTTTACCAATGTCGCCGTGCCTATGCCCACCACCAAGCCGGCGGGCTGGATCCGTTTCCGCGAGGCCACGCCCCGGAATCCTGATGCCACGGCCCGGCTCGACATCTGGAATGCCGAGGTCAGCACCCGAGTTGCCAGCCGGGAGACGCCGGAGCTGCGGGCGTTCGTGGCCAAGAACCGGAACCTGATCGCCACCGAATACCAACCGACGGGCGGCGAAGAATTCGACATCGAGCTAGCGCGGCACAAGGACACCACCGGCGTGATTCCCACCGTGCCCGAGTTCGGCGCGGAGGGACGCGATGTCTGGGTGCGCTATCAGTTCCCGGCCGACCCGGACACCTACCCGGACGGATTTGAATACGTGATGCTGGGACGGGTGATCGGCGGCGAGGTGGTCAAGGCGGAAGTGCTGAGCGAGTTTGCCAAGTCAGCGAGCTTGGGCGGCGGGACGGAAGGTGTGGCCCGGCTGCGCATGAAGTCTGCCGGGCCGGTGACGTTTCTGACGGCGGTGTTCACCACCCGCGATGACAAGAATCCGCTGCAGGCGGCGAGGGCTGCGATGGACGCGGCAGAGCGTGCTGGGTTGCCGGAACTGCGGCGCGAACAGGCGCAGGTCTGGCATGATTTTTGGCAGCGCTCGTTCGCGCAGCTTGAGGGTCGGGATTTCCTCAACCAGCAGTGGTTCCTCAATCTCTATCATCTGGCGTCGGTGACCAAACCCGGCAGCGTGGGACCGGGACTTTTCGGTCCTTGGACCCCGGAAGACTTTCCGCCATGGGGGAATGACCGCCACTGGGATTACAACGTGCAAGCCACCCTTTGGGCGGCCTTCTCCTGCAATCACCTGGAGCTGACCAAGGCGTATAACGACGAGATCTTCGACCTGCTGCCCTGCGCGCAGATGATGGTGCGCGACTATTACGGGAACATCGGCGGGGCCAAGTTCCCGATTGTCGGCTGGCCGCGCAAATACACCGCGCCGGTGAGTTCGAGGAAATCGGAATTTACGACTCCCTGGGTCAACGGTTTTGATGCCCAGCCGCTGTGGTGGTATTATCAATACAGTCAGGACAAGGCGTTCCTGCGAGAGAAGGGCTACCCGGTGATCAAGGCCTGCGCGGAGTTCTACGAAAAGTTCGTGCAGCCTGCGCCGGACGGCAAATATGACATGCCGCCCACGGCCGTCTGGGATCTGGCTTTCATGGTTCCCGATGCGAAGAACTCCACCATTGACCTGGCCTTCGCGAAGATGCTGCTTCGGACCGCTGTGGCGGCCAGCCAGGAGCTGGGAGTGGATGAGGACCGTCGGGCAAACTGGGAGCATGTCGCCGCCAACCTGCGCGGCTATGGCACCACGGTCATTGACGGGAAAAACCTCAAGCCGGTCGTTCACAATAGCGCCCCCCCGCTTTACACCACCCAGGATTTTCCATCCGGCGAGGTGCTGGTGGCCTATGAGGGTTATCCCGTCATCCAATACCACCTTTCACCTTGGACGATGCCGATCTTCCCAGCGGGTGAATATGGCCTGCACAGCCCGCAGAAAGACCAGGAGCTGGCTCTCCGCACCGTGCAGATCACTCCCTATTATCTTTGGGACGATCTGGTGATGCTCTCGATGGCTGCGGTGCGGCTGGGGCATGACCAACTGGACGTTTTCGAGAAGCACACGCGGGCGATCCTGCACGATAACGGCTGCCAGACTTATCCGCGCGGTGCCCCTGTCAGTGATCATATCTTCGTGCATTTTCTGGGCTGGCCGGTGGTGATCAATGAGAGCCTTGTGCAAAGCTACACCGGTCAGATCCGCGTGGCGCCGGTGAAGCTCAAAAACACCGCCCGCTTCGCCCGCCTGCGCACCGAGGGCGCGTTTCTAATCAGCGGAGAAATCCAGAGCGGCGGCAAGGTTTCCTATCTGGCGATCACCAGCGAAGCCGGCGTTCCCTGCCAACTGGTGCGGCCATGGGACGGCGCGGTGCGTGTGCGCCGCCTGGATTCGATGGAGGCCGTGACTGCTACTGAGAAGGATGGCGTGCTGACATTTCCCACGGCTGCCGGAACCACCTATGTGGTGGACCGGCCTGATGGACCATGGGAGAAACAGCCGATCGCCGATATTGCACAAACGCCTCGTTGAGTTGCAAAAACTTTGGACATGCCAATTTTCCGATGATCACAAATTACGAACCTACAAAATGAAAACCAACCGACTCCTGTTTTGCGGGGTGATCTCCAAGTTCTGCTGTGCCACATTAGCCATCTTCGCAGCGATGGCCCAATCTTTTGCCGCCACGGTGACACTGCCTCCGGCGGCCGACACATGCGTCCGGGCGGATCATCCCGCAACGAATTATCTTTCAGAACCTGACCTCGCGATCCGGAACCGGGGCCAGTTGGAAGGCAAAAACTATGATGCCAATGTTCTGATGCGATTCGACCTCAGCCGGATTCCATCTGGCTCGAGCATCACCAAGGCGACTTTGGTCGTGTGGGAAACCGCTTCGTACACCCTTGATCAGCGCATCGGTGCATATCGGGTAACAGAAGCATGGGATCCGGCTCAGGTGACCTATGAACAGCGCACTGCCGACGTGCCATGGAAGACACCGGGAGGCGACTTCGCCGGACGAAATGGGTTCCAAGCCTCGTTCCCTTATGGAGCCGTTGTCCGCAAAGGACCATGGATGACTGGCACCCGGCAGGATTATGATGTCACCGCGATGGTCCGGGAATGGGTGGATTGCACGCACCCGAATCACGGGCTGTTACTGCACGCCGACCAGTTCACAGATGGGCACAATGGAGACTGGGGCATCATCGGCTCGAATGAAAAGCTGTCCCATGAACCCCGGCTCAATATCGACTATGAGACCGCCAATAGCCCGGTCGCGAGCGCCCCGACCCCACGCCTGGCGGGAGAGCCACTGAAGGTGGCGGTGAAGCCAACCCCGACTGGCCCGGTGCTGCAAATCAACGGCCAGCCACAGGCCCCGATGCTTTTCCACGTCGGCCAGGCCTACGGTCAAAGCGTGAATCCCGCCAACGCGGAAATCCACCTGGCGGAGTTTGAGATGGCCGGCCGGCATGGCATCCAACTCCTTTCCCTGAGTATCGCCCCCAACTTTCCAAAGGAGGGCGAGGCGTTCGACTTCACCTCTACCGACCTATGGATAGATAACATCCTGCGGGTTCATCCAGACGCTCTGTTCATGCCCAGGATCGGGATTTGGGGACCGTCCTGGTTGCGGGGTGCCTACCCGGATGAGATCGATCAGTTTCACGATGGCAGCAAGGGCGAGCAGATGAGCGTTTTCTCGCCCGGTTGGCGCGCCCAGGCTGAAAGGAACCTTGTGGCGCTGGTGCGGCACCTGGAAGAAAAATACGGAGACCGGATGTTTGGCTACCAGCCCACGATGGGCCATGCCGGCGAGTGGTATTACAACGAAGCCTGGTTCGACAAGATCAGCGGCTACGAGAAACCTTCCGTGGAGGCCTTTCGCGCCTACCTCAAGAACGCCTATGGAACCGTGGAAGCTCTGCGCGCCGCCTGGCGGGATCCGGCTGTGACGTTCGAGAATGCCCCAGTTCCCACCAACCACAAAATCCGGACCTGCATGGCCGGCACCTTCCGCGATCCCGCGACGGAAAGGCAGGTGATCGATTTCTTTGAGGCCCAAAACGCGGGAATGTGTGACGCAGCCATCGGGATCTGCAAGGCGATCAAGAGCGCAGCCCCAGACAAAATCGCCTGCATTTTCTATGGCTACACCATGGAGTTGGGCGCCCAGCCGCTTGGCATCGCCCCGAGCGGGCATCTCGCGCTGGGGCGGCTGTTGAAGTCGCCCTATGTGGACGCGGTTGCCGGCCCGATCGGCTATTTTAACCGGGGCCTCGGCGGCTATTTCATGGGCGCGGTGGATTCGGTGCAGCGAGCGGGCAAACTTTGGTTCAACGAAGACGACAGCCGGACGCACGTTTCCGGCGTGAAGGAGGGGTGGGGCGTCACCTCAACGCTCAGCGAGACCCGATCCCTGCATACCCGGAATCTGGCCCACGTGCTCACCCGCGGTGCCGGAGCGTGGTGGACCGACATTCCCGGCGCAGGCTGGCTGAATGACGACGAGACAATCAAGCATCTGGGGGTGCTCAAGAAGATATACGAATCCACCCTCGATCACCTCGAACCCTACACCCCCGAAATCGCCGTCATCGTGGATGAGAAGAGCAGCCTGTATCTCGGGTCGGGGCTCCAGGTTTCGCATCCGCTGCTGCACGTGTTCCGCAAGGAGTTCTACCATGCGGGCGCTCCGATCGGCGTTTACCTGCTTGGCGATCTGTTAGCCGGTAAAGTGCCGCCGGTCCGGCTGTATCTCATGGTCAACCTATTCCACCTCGATCCCCAACCGGCGCAGCAACTGAAAGCGCTCATGCGCCAGGGCGGACGAACCGCAGTCTGGATGTATGCTCCAGGATATATCCGTGAGGACAGCCTGTCACTTCAGTTTGTTGAGGATCTCACCGGCCTTGCGCTCGCGAAGTCTGACCGGGGTGACGGCCATATCGTTTTGGAAAATGAGGGTGGCGCGTTCGATGCCGGCCATCCGCACCTCTCTCCAACCATCGCTGTGGCCGATCCGACCGCCACGACTCTCGCGCGGTATGCGGACGGAAACCAACCAGCGATCGCTTCCAAAAAGGTGGCGGACAGCCTGCAGGTTTTCTGCGGCACGTTGCAGCTTCCCGCGCGCCTGATCCGCCGCATCGCCAGGGAGGCCGGCGTGCATGTCTATTCCGACAGCGACGACCTGATCATGGTCGGCAACAGTTATGTCAGCCTGTTCGCCACCTCCGCCGGACAAAAGACGCTAAGGATGCCCAACCCCTGCTCCCTCGTGGATGCGGTATCCGGCGAGAAACTGGGGCCTGCGTCCGTATTCGAATTCGAGGCCGGGCTGCGTGATACCCGGCTGTTCCGGGTGGTCAAGCAGTGATCCAATCACTTTTCGAAATGGCAATTAAAAACGACATGCAAACAGCAGGTACCCCAGGAAAGCCCCGCCGCATCAAAGGCGCGGAGCTGCAGCGCTACCGCGCCAGCATCGACGATCGCTGAAGATGAAAAGCCAATACCTCAATTTTCTTATGGTGACCATCTGCCTGGTCATCACACCCGAAACAGTTCATGCGGAAGACCTCCTCGTGTTCATGTACGGGAGCGGGAGTGTCGAGCGATACGATGCCGATGGGAAACATTTGGGAACTTTCTTTAGCGGCCTACTTCACGGATGGGAGGGGCAACGAATGGATCGCAGGCGAATTGTATACAATTGTGTTGATGGATCCCGTGGAATTGTATACAATTGCGACATGACCATAACACAATCGAACAAACGACAGACCGAGCTCGCCAATACGCACTCCCGACTTACGCTCGCTGACAATGTGGTTGAACGGATTCGTAACGAGATCATTTCGGGAGTGCTATCGCCTGGGACAATGTTGGCTGAGATTCCAACGGCGCAGCGGTTGGAAGTTAGTCGCGTACCGGTCCGCGAGGCTTTTCGAGAGTTGGAGCATGACGGCCTGTTGGTGTTCGAAGCCAATGGACGCTGCCGAGTGCGAACGCTGACGGCTCGCGACTTTGACGAAATTTACAACGTTCGTCTTATGCTTGAGACAGAATCGTTTCGTTTGGCGGCACTCAATCATTCCGAACCAGACCTCAAGGCGCTCCGAAACAACATTCGTCAGTTGGAGCGAGTTCGCTCGCTAAATCGAATGACTCTTTTGGATATCGAATTTCACGACCAGATTATGGAAATGGGCCGCCAATCACGATTGATACATCTCTGGGGAGTTATGCGAAGTCAGATTCAGCTTTTCACAGCAATACTTCAGCGAGAGATCAGTGCTATAAAAAACATTCGCGATATCTCGATAGAGGCGCACGAAAAATGCTTGCGTGGCATAGAGTCGCGTGATCCCAATCTGGCCAAGCAATGTGCGATCGATCATTTGGAACCATGGAGCGGATGGCTGAAGTCAACTCGACTCGAAGGCGGTGAGGCATGAATGGGCTTATTGGAAGTTTGCACGCTGTTGGCTATGTGTTGGTAGTGCTCATAGGCATTGGCTGGTCGTGTTCTGCAAAGGTTTACGCCGAGATCGATGATACGTTTTTCGAATCAAAGATTCGCCCATTGCTCACTGACCGCTGTCTCCAGTGCCATTCGGCAGAAAAAGGGAAAACGCAAGGTGGACTTGCCTTAGATTCAAAGTTGGGCTGGGAAAAAGGTGGCGATTCGGGAACGGCAATCGTACCTGGAAACGTTGATGAGAGCTTGCTCATACAAGCTGTGCTGTACGGCGACGGCCTTCAGATGCCGCCCGAGGAGGCAGGAGGTAAGCTTTCTGATGCAGAGATTGCCCTGCTGAAACAATGGATTCAACATGGGGCTCATGATCCGCGATCTTCTGCGTCCAAGCGTGGTGGAATGACCGAAGAGCAACTTCGCGCCTGGTGGTCCTTTCAGCCTCTGAAACCGATTGTCGTCCCGGATGTCGCTGAAACCGGTTTTCGAAATGAGATCGATCATTTTATATCGGCGAAGCTCGAGTCAGCGGGACTCCAGCGAGCACCGGAAGCAGATCGAAGAACCCTTATTCGGCGAGTTACTTACGACTTAACAGGACTCCCGCCAACCGCTGCGGAAGTTGAAGCATTTTTGGCTGACACTTCGCCGCAGTATTACGACATTCTTATCGAACGATTACTGCAATCGCCTCGTTACGGAGAACGCTGGGGCAGACACTGGCTGGATTTGGTTCGCTACGCAGATACTGCAGGTGAAAACACGGATCATCCCATTCCAGACGCATGGCGTTATCGAAATTGGGTAATTGAAGCGTTCAATTCCGACTTGCCCTACGACCAATTCGTTCGCGAGCAGATCGCTGGTGACCTGCTACATGCCGATGACACGCCGGATAGATATCGGGAGGGTATTATTAGTACTGGCTACTTAGCCATAGCTCGGCGGTTTGACCATGATATCGACAAGTTCACTCATCTAACCATCGAAGACACAATCGATACGACGGGAAAAACATTTCTTGGACTATCGGTCGCTTGTGCGCGCTGTCACGATCACAAGTATGATCCTATCTCTACGAAAGACTACTACGCCCTTTACGGAATACTCAATAGCACCCGCTATTCTTTTCCCGGGTGCGAAGCCAAACAGCAGCCTCGGGATTTAGTGCCACTTCAATCGGATGCAGAGTGGGCAAGAATCAATGAGCCATTTCAAGTTCAGCTATCGGCGATTGATGCTGAGTTGAAAACGCTCAATGAAACGCTGGCGAATCAAGCGAGTGACTTTCAATCACAATCTTCAAACTCGATGTCGCAACTAGCGGCAGGGCAGATCGCCGAAGGTGCGAACCACACTCTTGCCGAATCGGCCCCATCCAATGCTGATTCACTTACTAAAATAGATGTCAAAGTCGGCCAGATCGTGCAGTTGACAATCGATCCGAGCGGGGATTATGGAGCCGATTCAACGTTTGTCGAATGGGAAATTCAGGAGCTTGGTGGAGCCTCACGCAAATGGAACCTCGTCGAAGATTTGCTCTCTGATGGTGTTGCCGCAAATCCACACAAGGATAGCTACAACAACGAAGCCACTTGGCTTTTGCTCGACGGCAGAAAATCGCTTAGCCTCCTTCCGGAAAAGGTCGCTCAACTATCAGGTCAACCTGGTCTTGTTGCATGGCGCATGGGCGACAACCCCGCGGTGTTTGTGAATACTACCGATAAACCAATCGCTGTTTGGACTACGTTACCTGCCAAAACCCTTTTCGTGCATCCGGCACAGGACGGTCCCGTTGCGATCGCTTGGGTTAGCCCCTTCGACGGGCACGTTTCCATCCGTGGTCGTATCGCGGACGCGCATCCAGGAGGGAACAATGGAGTTGGATGGCGAATGGATTTTTTTGCTGCCGACCACTCAACCCTTCTCAAACAGATGATTGCCGCAAACTCGCAGCGACCCGTACTGATGGCAAAGCGAAACGATGTAGTCGCTCAGAGCCCAGTACGAGAATTCGCTTATGCAGTTACCGAAGGTATGGTTGCCAATGCCAAACAGCATTTGCGCGGTGATCCGGAAAAACTTGGGGATGAGATACCTCGACGATGGCTCGAGCTGTTTGGAGGCGAGGCTATTCCGCCTTCTGCTGGCAGCGGTCGATTGCAATTGGCGAAGTGGATGAGCGATCCTTCTAACCCACTCGTTTCACGCGTCTTGGTCAATCGCATTTGGCAACATCACTTCGGCAAAGGACTCGTTCAGACTCCAAACGATTTCGGCACCCGCGGTATCCTTCCTACGCATCCAGAATTGCTCGATTGGTTGGCTGCAAAATTCATTGAGAGTGGCTTCAGCATCAAATCGATGCACCGCGTGATATTGAAGTCAGCCACCTATCGACAGTCAAGCATTCAACCATTGACTTCAATCATTGAAACCGCAGAAAACGTAGATCCAAACAACAATCTCCTATGGCGATTTGACCGACGCCGTTTGACCGCTGAGGAAATCCGTGACAGTCTACTTGCGGCTAGCCTTCAGTTGGATCTTAAGCCTGCAGGCGCGCATCCTTTTCCTCCTTCTAGCACTTGGGGATTCTCGCAACACGGTCCTTTCGCAGCGGTCTATGAAACGAACAAGCGGGGCGTATACGTGATGACGTTGCGCAATCGCCGTCACCCATTTTTTGGTTTGTTCGATGGAGCTGATCCCAACGCATCTACACCCCAGCGGCAAGTGACAACAGTACCGACTCAATCGCTTTACTTCCTGAACGATCCATTCTTCCACACACAGTCGGAGCTGATTGCTAGACGTGTGATGCTCCAATCCGAGACTGATCGACGATTGGATGTTTTGTTTCAGATCGTATTTCAACGCTTGCCATCCGATGTCGAGCGGGGTACGGCCGCCAAATTCTTGTCGAGCTACATGTCGACCGTGGTTGACCAGTCGGAACAGGATGCTGCAATTTTCGCATGGTCAGCTCTTACTCGTGCAGTACTCTCCAGCAATGAAAACCTCTATTTGGACTGAAACGATGACAAAAAATATTCATGCACCCAATCGTCGTCGCTTCGTTCGATCGGCAGTCGCTAGTTCGTTGTTGATGCCAGGCATTCTTAGCGAGATCCTCGCTGCTGACTCGGCGGAACAATCCAATCCGCTCTCGCCAAAGCCGCCACATTTCCCAGCGAAGGCGAAGTCGGTCATTTTTCTTTTCATGAGCGGAGGTGTCTCGCACATCGATTCGTTCGATCCTAAACCAAAGTTGATTGAAGACCATGGTAAAGAGGTCGTCTTTGATCACCCCGAGACACGCAATCGTCCTGGATATGAGAAAATATTCTTGAAGCGACCTGATTGGAAGTTTTCGCCTCGCGGTCAAAGTGGAATTGAAGTGAGTGATCTGTTCCCTCACATCGCCAACCAAGCTGATGACATTGCGTTTATTCGTTCGATGCATACGAGCCATTCCAATCACTACAACGCGACATTGGGTATGCACACTGGGTCGTTCGCTTTTGCTAGACCAAGCATCGGTGCTTGGATGAGTTATGGGCTTGGGACGGTCAATCAAAATCTTCCGTCGTTCCTGGTACTCGCTCCTGATATGCCCTACGCGGGGACACAGGTCTGGGCATCGGATTTCCTGCCGGGTGCTCATCAGGGTACGCGCGTCATGCCAGGTGCGGAACCGGTTGCCAATCTAGTTCGCCGCGTTCCCCTGTCCAAACAACAAGAATTAGAGTTGGAAGTTTTGAAGGCTTTCAATGCGTCTCACCAGGCAAAGCGAATGAACGATCCTCAATTGGCGGCTCGAATCAAGTCGTTCGAGACGGCTCATGGTATGCAAACAGAAATGCCAGCCGCCCTCGACCTATCGCAAGAATCAGATGCAACGTTGGCACTCTATGGCTTGAAGCGAGGCGAGACGAGCGGATTTGGCTGGCAATGTCTTGCTGCCCGGCGATTGGTTCAGCGCGGCGTACGATTTGTCGAACTGATTCATACTGGCTCAAGTGGCAATTGGGATTCGCATGGCAATATGGCGGATCACGGCAGGCTGGCACCGCAAGTGGATCAACCTATTGCCGGTTTGCTTCAAGACTTGAAACAACAAGGGATGTTGGACGATGTCCTGGTCGTTTGGACAACCGAATTTGGCCGGACGCCGTTCAACAACACAGCGGACGCGCCGGGGCGAGAACATCATAACTGGGCCTTTACATCTTGGCTGGCAGGTGCGGGTGTCAAGCAAGGATTCGTTCATGGTGCGACCGACGAATATGGGATCCGCGCAACCGAGAAACCAGTTCATGTACACGATTTTCACGCGACGATACTGCATCTGATGGGCATCGACCACGAACGGCTCACCTACCGACACGGCGGTCGCGACTATCGGCTAACGGATGTGCATGGGCATGTTGTCAAGGATGTGCTGTCGTGATTATGGTTCGATTGGCGATATCAGCAGCTTTTTTCTGCTTCACGATCTGCAGTAGCGTAGCCTCGGGGCAGGAACGTGTGCAGTCAGACCACTTCGGTCAGATGGGAGAGCGTCCGACTAACCCCGAGCTGCTCGACTGGCTGGCCTTGACATTCATGAAGCAGGGTTGGAGCATTAAAGAGATGCACCGCACGATGATGCTTTCGTCAACTTATCAGATGGACAGCCGAGGGTTCTCCAAGGAGAACGCCGTCATTGATCCTCAGAATCGTTTCCTCTGGAAAATGGACCGTCGTCGACTAGAAGCGTAAGCCATCTGGGATTCAATACATGCGGTGGCTGGCACGCTGAATCGGAAGATGGGTGGCAAGCCATTTGTGCCGCCTCTTGGACCGGAAGAAGGTGCGCCAGGGTACTGGACAGTTTCCGCCGACCCGACCGAACACACTCGGCTTGGCCTCTACATTTTGCAGCGCCGCAACTATCGCTTTCCGATGTTCGATGTTTTTGACTTGCCGGTAAATGCCGTCAGTGCTCCGGCTCGTGACGTAACCACCGTCGCACCACAAGCCCTCTGGATGCTGAATAACCCAACAGCGAGACGCCAAGCCAAAGCCTTTGCCTCACGGCTCAAGGATGAATCGAAGGCGGGTTGGAATATTCCAGACTTTGGTCCGGGCCAATCCGGTTGGCTTGGAAACAAATCAGGTGTTCATGCCGGCTGGGCTCTGCGCGAGGACAATGGCAACCCCACCGAGTCGATTGATGACCCGGTAGGTAGGGGGCAGTGGTTTTTTGCCAGCGATCTATCAAGGTACTGTCTTGCGAACGGAAGGGACTCCGATTTCGAATTTGGTTCCTGCTGGAGTCCCAGGACAACAGCGTTCCATGCTCGATACATTGAATCGATGGAATGAAAGATTTGCATCGGCTCGTCTTGAAGATTCTCGACTGGCGGCGCAGCTTGCCAACTATGAATTGGCTTTTCGCATGCAAACAGCAGCGCCCGATTTGATCCGCATCGACGACGAAACGACTTCGATTCGCGAATTGTATGGTGTCGACAAGGAACCAACCTCAAAGTTTGGACGCATGTGTCTGCTGGCAAGGCGGATGGCAGAGAAAGGCGTTCGATACATCCAGCTATTCAACAATGACTGGGACGGTCATGGTGAATGCGCGGCCAATCACCAAGCGAATGCTGACAGAACTGACCAGCCGATTGCGGCATTGCTCACCGATTTAAAGCAGCGTGGCTTGCTCGATAGCACGCTGGTCGTTTGGGCCGGTGAGTTTGGGCGTACTCCGGTGATGCAGGGCTCAAACGGTCGAGACCACAGTCCCTATGGTTTTAGCGTTTGGATGGCTGGCGGCGGAGTCAAAGGTGGTCAGGCCATTGGCGCTACGGACGAACTCGGTTTCCGGGCTGTCGAGAAGAAGGTTCATGTCCACGATCTGCATGCCACGATGCTTGCACTTTTGGGATTCGATCATGAGCGTCTTATCTATCATTTTGAAGGTCGTAATCGTCGACTGACCGATGTATTTGGCAATGTTGTGAAAGAAGTAATCTCGTGATCAAGCATACAACCGTAAGTCTCCAGTCAATTGTGTTATGCTCAATGATCGAACTCAGCCTGGTAGATATCCCTTGAAGCGTATCAACGGTTCCTGGTTGTTCTGGTAGGCGGGCGGGGGAGGATTCAACCAGTTGCGAATCGCGTCCTTATTGGCATACGCAAAGAAGTGATTCCCGCGTGGGGTGTAATGTCCGATGTAATATCGATCGACATACTCTTTCGCGGACAACCTGAAACTATCAAACTCGCTAACGTGCGCTGGCAGACTATCCACCATCCGAATTCCTCGCTCCGCGAGATGATTCTTGAAATATTGCGGATGCCAGTCCGTGTTGTCTGGGTCGTCAGATGAGCTGCGATTGCACGCGTGCCAGACGGCCCCCACTGGATAGCTCAACAGCACCATAAGCTCCTTGTGATTCTGTTTGCAGAACTCCTGCAGACGATCCATGATCTTGATGCCAACTCGCACCGCATATGCGTGCAACAGTTGCGTCGCGCCAGCCTTGATCGCTTCCGGGCTAGATAAAACGGGCACATTTCGCTGGCACTTGCCGGCCACTTTCTCGAGCACTTCGATACTGAGAAAGGCGCCAGTGCGCTGAGCGAACAGCAAATGAGCGATTTCATCATCTCGGAACGTATCGATCAGAAATGCCAAGTCACATAACTGATAGAGAGAAGCCTCGGTGGGGCATAGGCTATCGCATTCAACCAACGCACCCCGGTCATTCAACCGGGCATGGACCCAAGGATTGGCATGAAACATCGTCCCGGACATCGATTCGATTGCATTGTCCGGAAAGGCTAACCAGCGCCAGGCATAAACGCTGCGGAGATGGTCGTCTCCCCAGATGTTGAAGATTAAGTATTTCGCCGACTGATCCGTCGCTTCGTTTCGTAGCAGCCGCCGATACGCTTGATAAACACCGAATCCACCAACACCAAAGTTCCGGATGGGTTCGCAAAAATGAGCGGCCAGTATCTCCTGCCATGTTTCGCCATCGCTGACCTGATGCCCCTGAGTAAAACTGTTGCCGTAAGTATTCATACGACAGGGCTGATCGGGGAAATTGACCTGCTGACGCTGACCTGACTCCTGATACCGAGCCAGTGTGTGGCAGCCATCAACGCCATCGCGAACGAACGCATTTCTCAATAAGTAACCAAGTTCAGGATCGAACTTTGCCCACACCTGAGCTTTCGAATCAAGAAATTGGTCGAGCGTACTGCGTTTTAGTACATGCGGTTGCAGGAAGGCGCGGAGCGCTTCATTCACATCTCCCTGGCGAGCAAAGGCTGTTGCCGATGCAAGTGCGACGGGAATAGTTGCGAGAAAGTCACGGCGTCGGACAGTCATGGTGGCGGTCTGTTTTATGATATGAATTTACGGAGTCTTTGTAAGAAGCTTTAAGCGGTTGACAGCATGTTGCCGATTCAACTCCATCGCACTTTCTGCCGCGTCGGGATCGCGCCGTAACAGCCCATCCATAATCGCCGCGTGAAGCTGACGACTGATGTCCATATCGCGCGGCGTGGCGGTCGTCGAATCCATGGAAGCCTGCATGAAATCGAGCAGCGATTCCAGGAGCGCGGCCATCAAGCGGTTTCCCCCAATCTCCATCAACCGCAGGTGGAATGCCGAATCACGCGTAAGGCTTTCCTCACGCGATATGTCAGGATCGTCTATTGCGGTCGCCATCGATCCCAGTTCCGCTAGTTCCGCGTCGGTCGCTTGGGTGGCGGCCTGTCGAGCGGAGTAGCCTTCGAGTGCACGACGAAACTCCGTGAACTCAATCAAGTCATTGATGGAAATTGTCAGTGAGGAACGGAGCAACAACGCACAGGAGCGAACGGTATCCGTCGTACCGACAAACATGCCGCTTCCGCGCCGGGCCTCCACCAACCCCAACGAGATCAATCGTCCAACGGCCTCGCGCAGCACATTGCGACTGCACTGCATTCGATTAACCAATTCCGCCTCGCTCGGTAGGCGATCCCCAGGGCAGAGTCCTTCACTGCGGATGTAGCTGGTCAACGAACCCAACACCTGATCGACCAGCAATGGCCGTCCTTTGCTAGTCTTTTTCGCAGTTTGCATACTTGTATCCCTTTAAGATCTTCGACTTGTAGGATATCCTACAAGTCGAAATCGTTTCTGCAAGGGCAATACGACGAAAGAAGCAATCCGGTGACCAAGAACACATACGTACTTATTCTGTCAGTGATTTCCTGGTCCATCGGGATGTTTGGGCCCTCTCTAACTTGCGCTCAAAGCGGATCGATGCCAAATGTTGAGCGGGTCGATGCACAACCGTTGTTACTTATTATCAACCGGTTAAGCGAAGCCATGCAATCGATTGGGGCACCATTCACGCCGGAGCAAATCGAAACGCTCAACCTTCTGAAGAAAGAGCCGAGTGACACTAAAATCACATCCAGCATACAGCGAATGCTAGATCCCTTGTGCGTCGCCTCCATCGAAATCCGTAACGATGGTGAGACGACTGTAACACCGGGTGCGACGGTGGATCTAGCGGAAAACGGCTGGCGAGCGATGCTTGTAAAAGTCGTCAATCGGGCTGGGGTTCAATCCAAGCTACGTGTGGACAGCCCTAACGCGAGGCCCATTCCACACGGTCCAAAAGATGACATCGACAATCGTTGGTTGGCTCTGTCGATGTATGATGGTCGACCTCTCAACGCCAATCTCAGCGGACTGGAATTGGAATACCGTATCGTTCAGCTATCTTCAACCACCGTCGGCAATCGGAAGGCTCGGCTCGAGTTCAACGCAGGCATCGCGGGTTCCGCTAAGTCTTCGGTCATTCGACAATTTCGATTTGATAAAGATTCAGATGGATGGGGAGAACTCAATGATTTGAAAATGGTAGTGCGTGATCAGTCTCTATTTCTTGAGGCCACGGGAGACGATCCATTTTTGTCGGTACCCGTTTCCGCCCGAGGCGGACGGATGGTTCTTCGTTTCTGGGGACGTCCCGATGGACCAGGGGTTGGGCAAGTTTTTTGGTGGACTGAACAGCTACCGCAACCCGATGGCGGCCGACAAATGGTATTTCAACTCGACCCCGGTAGCGATCGTGAATACGCCATCGAGTTCCCGGTTGAAGGTGATTTGAAAGGCGTTCGAATCGATCCCCTGCAGGGCCCGGGCAAATTCCGCATCGATTGGATCAATCTTGAATATGCCGCTGGCGAAAATGGTACATGGAGCGGAACAGATGTAGAAATTCAAACCTTCCCCAGCACCGAAGTCAAATTCGCAGTCACCGATGCGGATGGTTCGCCATGCATGGCAGCCTTTGAGATTCGCGACGAGCAGGGTCGGGTTTATCCCTATCAATCAAAACGCCAAGCACCTGATTTCTTCTTTCAAACCCAGATTTATCGCGAGTCTGGCGAAAGCACCCGATTGCCTCGTGGGAAATACACCGTCAAGTGTTCTCATGGTCCAGAGAGCATCGTTCAAATGCAAACCCTGAATGTTGGGGATGATCCGGTAACGCTGAACTATCAGGTCGAGCGATGGATCGACACTGCCAAGCTTGGCTACTGGAGCGGCGATCACCATATTCATGCTGCGGGTTGTTTGCACTACGAGAACCCGATGCAGGGTGTGTTACCCAAAGATATGCTTAGGCATATCATGGGCGAAGATGTAAAGGTAGGTTGCTGCCTCACCTGGGGGCCTTGTTTCGATTTCCAAAAGCAGTTCTTTTCGGGCAAGCCGGACGACGTGAGTCGCTACCCGTATCTTCTTCGTTACGACATCGAAGTCAGCGGATTTGGCTCCCATCAGTCCGGGCACTTGAACTTGCTCAAACTTCGTCAGCAGATTCCCGCTGGAGGAAACTCAAATCATCATTGGCCGACGCTTGGAATGAATACTTTGCGCTGGGCCAAACAGCAGGGGGCGGTAACCGGAACCGCTCATAGCGGTGCAGGTCTCACACGTAGTGTTGGTCGCGTCGAGGGGCAGGATGGACCGCACCGTTTACCCAATTTCGATATCCCTGCGTTTGATGGAATCGGTGCCAATGAGTTCATTATGCAGGTAACGCATGAAGTAGACGGCCCCGATGGAAAGAAGCAACCTGCGATTGACTTCATCGCTACCATGAACACGCCTCGTGAGACAGAGTGGAACATATGGTACCACGTACTCAATTGTGGACATCACGTTGTTGCCAGCGGCGAAACAGATTTTCCCTGCATGACAGGGGAACGTCTTGGTATAGGACGTGTTTATGTGAAGCTTGACGGTGTGTTGGATTATGACCAATGGGTCGAAGCACTTCGCCGTGGTGAAAGCTACGTTAGCGATGGCACGGGTCACTTAATGGACTTCGAGAAAGCAGATGATGGTTCGTTCTCGTTAACCGCCGCGGCCTATAAACCTGGTGAGGCCGACGTTGACGTTGAACTCATCGTCAATGGATATCCTGTCGCCACTCAAAAGATGAAAGCCAACGGTAAGATGCAGGAGCTTCGCTTTGAAAACCCGAAACCAGAACGGAGTTGCTGGGTCGCTGCCCGCATTTTTCCTTCGGCCCACACGAATCCTATTTGGGTTAATGTAGACAACAAGCCTGTGAGTGTCCGTGCAAGCGCCAAATGGTGTCTCGCCGCCCTGGAACAATGTTGGCTCGAGAAGCAGAAGACGTACGCTCCGGCCGAGCAACCTCAAGCTCGTCTGGACTACGAACATGCGAGAAAGACCTATCAAAGGATTCTCAATGATGCAGCCGAATAGTCGCGAATCGCGAATCACACGCAAATTCCGCGGCGCAATTCGTCCATGGAAAACGATAAAGCTGTTCTCGCTTCCCCTCGCATTGCTCTCGGTTACCATTGCATCGGGATGCAAACCGACGCCAACATCCACTCAAATTCCCTCCGCCGAAGTCAGCAATGTCGAACAAGCCAAACCCTCAGTGTTGATCACGGTAAGTATCTCCCCTGAATCAAGGGTTAAGGCGACTGCCGAGGATATCGCGATGGAACTACATCAAGGTGACTGGAAAGATTTCTTGATCGAAATCGAGAATGCTGCTGGGATCACAGCTCCACTGGTGGTTGAGTCCGAGCAGTTTCTGCAGAGCGATGATGACACCTCGCGAGATCGGTGGTTACAGTTTGAGCTCCAACCCCACGGGGCACTCACTGGTATGCGGAACGAAATCCGCACTCTAAGATTGAAGAGCCACGATTCAGGAATTCGGACAGCTATCCTCAACTTCAATGCGGGACAGGGAACACAAGACTTGGGGTTCCGCAGCGATGTACTAGTTACGTTTAAGGTGCAAGAAAAGTGACGAAGAGCCGAAACATCCTATGGATTGGATTGAATACGATCGTTTTCTTGTCGCTGGCGATATCGCATGCGGCATTGCTTCACTCACACCCGCCCGAGTTTCATCAGAAAGGGATAAAAGCGGGGAAGACAACGACATTGATTGCCAACAAGAATGTAGCAGATGAGGCTGACCGACAAATAGCCTATTTCCAGTTCGAATTCTTGAGCGCTCTTGCCCTTGAGTGCCCCACAGAAATCCAGCCATTTGTAATCCAACAAGCACTCGCAGAACTCCATGTTGCAACGCAAACACCGCAAGCGTTGCCTCTGCATGAGTTGCTAGCCAATCGAACTTCATTGCATGCAAAGCTACGAGGGTTACACACGGTGATCGCATGCAAATGGAGTACCGAGGGAATCGTTGTCGCGAGTGAAATACCGCCTGTCGACATCGCGCGAGGACTTTCGAAATGCGTCATTCTCGAGATCCAGAACAGCGACAAAGTTTCTACTGATATATCCGTGAGCGTCGCCGATAAAAAGCAAAACTCGGTGCCATGGACGGTACTGCCATCCAAGTCACAGTTCTTTCTCGTTACTTTGTACGCCGATGCTCCAACGGCCCGCATTGAACTACGAGCGGGCAGTGTTTCACATGAGCTTACAGTCCCCATTCAACAACTCGAACCCGCACGGATTCGCGGGCGACTCATCGATGGCGACCTGAACTTACCCACCGCTGCACGAGTTTGGGTAGAAGGGAGCGATCATCAGTATCGGCATGCCGGCCCTTTTGCGTTGAATCGATCCTTTACGGAAAAGCCATTGCTGCTTTTCACTGTACCGCGAGCTTACCGAGTACCTTTCTTCTATGCGGATGGAAATTTTGAGATCGATGTTCCACCTGGACCGACGATCGTCACTCTCGAACGTGGCTTCGAGCATCTGCTTAAGAGAGAAACTATCGACCTAAAGCCTGGCGAAACACGCGACCTGACATTGGCTTCCAGTCGTTTTGTCGATTTGAAGAAAGAGGGCTGGATCAGCGGTGACACACACATCCACTGGGTAACCAACGCCTGGAACGTTGACTTACGAATCGACGACCTCGCGAGGGTGCAACGAGCGGAGGATTTGCGAGTTGCCAACAATCTCACACTGCTCCATCGAACCAATGTCGATGCTTTTATCAAACCGTCACAAGCCCCTGTCGGTCCGATCAAGAGACTTTGTGACGGTGATTACCATATCGAAATGGCCGAGGAGTATCGCAATCAGAATTTGTACGGCCACCTTTGTTTTCTCAACTTAAAATGGTTGGTTATGCCCATCGGCACCGGTCCGCAAATCGCTGGCGACGATTCACTCGACTACCCAATCAATAAGCCCGCGATCCTACAAGCTCGGGAACAAGGCGCGATCAGTATTGAAGCACATGGTATCGGGGCTAATCACGAACTTCCCCAGAATGCAATTCATGCTCTCACGGATTCGCTCGACCAAATAGATCCTGATGACTACTACCGTTTGTTGGATTGCGGTTTTCAGTTGCCACTCACCAATGGTAGTGATCATCCAGCTCGGATCGCTGGCTGTGCAAGGGCATACGTGAAGATAGACGGGGAATTCAGCTATGAGAAGTGGATCGACGGAATCCGCCGTGGCCGAACGTTCACAACCTCAGGACCACTTCTATTCTTAACGGTTAATTCAAAGCAGGTTGGCGAAGTCCTGTCTGTGGGCAAGAATGAGCCGATTTCCATTACCGTTAAAGCTCAATCGCGTTTCCCGATCGGCCGTTTGCAACTGCTCTCGAACGGCGAGGTTTTGAAGGAAATTGCAACGGATGAAAACGTAGCCAACATCGAGTTGGATTTTCCTGCCGATCAAAGCCGTTGGATTGTCGCTAGATGCTCGCGAAGCGATCAATGGAATGCTATTTGGCAGCCGGACGTTGCTCACACCAGTGCAATTTACGTTCACGTAGACAACCGGCCGGTATTTCGCGAGGATGCCGCCCGCGAATGGATCAACCGCATGCGAATGCATATTCGCGACATTCAAACCAAGGGCGTGTTCGGAAACGACACCCAGCGACAGGAAGCCATTGAGTACGTTGACGAATCCATTCGTCGCTATGAGCGACTACTCAGTCGGAGAACTTCTGAAAACAAATCATCGCTTTCCCTAGTTGAACAAGCAGATAATCTGCTGATGCTGGCTCCTTTTGCATCGAGCAAGGTGCATGATCTTCCAACCATGCGTTCGTTGATGCACGCAACCGATATCGATGAGCTTAAGAGAGCAGTCGAACCATTTGTGCTATGCAAAGTCACGATCGATTCGAACTCGCAGCTTCGAGCGACTCCCTGTTTAAAACGGGAAGATCTATCACAAAATCACACTCATCGATTCCTGGTGGAAATACACAATGAAGGCAAAGTGCAAGATCAGCTAAACTTTCGCGCATTAGGCCAATCATTGAACGCATCGAGTCGCGAGTGCGAGATCGGTCTGGTCGAGAACATCTTTTCCACATCGAAGTTGACTGGGGATGAATTCGAATGGAAGTTGATTGAGTTGCGTTGGAGGGAAGCTGGCAATTATCAAATGGAAGCGACCATAGGGAATTTGCCCGCAAAACCCGAAGGTGGTTTTATCCTAAGCTTGCCAGCCCATAGTCCTTGACCTGGCAAGTGACCGATCGTTATAATGGTATGACTGAAAGTCGATTTCTGAAGCCATCGATTTGACGAGCAACATGCAAACTTCGCAACTGTTCTACAACTTTATCGCAATGGTACTGATGTGTTCCAATGCGTTTTGCCAGGTCGAGAATTCAACGAGGGCAACTCAACAAGAGATTACCATTAACTTTGATTTGCTCGATTTGCGAGGAACATTGCATCCGCTTTCGCAAAATGACAAGGGAATGGTCCGAGCATTTGTTTTTCTATCG
>Ga0315900_10001410_pt1 | contig 38328 bp, 31 predicted proteins | sample LakEriMetagenome_FD_203521 | JGI IMG/M metagenome (GOLD analysis project Ga0315900, IMG submission 203521) | Freshwater fungal communities from buoy surface, Lake Erie, Ohio, United States - Buoy 12 MA114 | ecosystem: Environmental > Aquatic > Freshwater > Lake > Lake biofilm | place: USA: Lake...
AAATCCAGATACGTGTCGCCCTCATGAACCGCTTCTCAGCGCTCGGAACGGCCGAGATCGTCCGCGTGGCCTGATCCCGAAGGGGAAAGGGGCTCTCATCCCTCAGGCGTGAGTTACGCAACAACGCTATCCAAAACGGAACATCCCTACGTCGCGCAGTGTCGTTTTCAAGGCTAACAAGCTGAGAAAGCAGCAATCTTTCGAAATGGAAGCTTTCTTTGCAGCACTCAGAGGTGAGAGTTTCGAGGAATACTGACTTTGTTCTCATTGGCGCCGTTTCGCTGAGCAAGTCATCTCATGGTTCTCCCGTTGTACGCGCTTGCTGGAAAGGCATCCGAAACGTTTGGCTCACCCTCCATCCGCGACCAAAGCCTGTCGCTTTCAGCTGCGCGCCCGCTTCGGTGGGCGGTAGTGTCGGCGGCCAGACGGGGGCAGCATGGACAATCCGGATTTCATCATCGTCGGCGCGGGGTCTGCCGGGTCGGTTCTGGCCGACCGGCTGAGCGCAGATGGGCGGTTCCGTGTGCTGGTGATCGAGGCGGGGGGGACCGACCGGCGGTTCTATGTGCAGATGCCGCTGGGCTATGGCAAGCTCTACTACGACCCGGCGGTGAACTGGATGTACCGGACTGCGCCTGATCCGGGGCTGGCGGGGCAGCGGGATTACTGGCCGCGCGGGCGGCTCCTGGGGGGATCATCCTCGATCAACGCGATGGTCTATATCCGCGGGCACCGCAGCGATTATGAGGATTGGGCGGCGGCGGGCAACCCCGGCTGGGGCTGGGACGAGGTGCTGGCCGCCTATCGCGCGATGGAAGACACCGAGGCGGGCGGCGACGCATGGCGCGGCAGTGGCGGGCCGCTGTTCATCTCTGCCAACCGGCGCGATCTGCATCCGCTGGTGGAAAGTTACATCGCGGCGGGCAAGGCCGCCGGTCTGGCGCATGTCGCCGATTTCAACGGACCCGCGCAGGAGGGGATCGGCACCTATCAGCTGACGGTGAAGAACGGGCGGCGCAATTCGGCGGCGCGCACCTTTCTGCGCCCGGCGATGCGGCGGCGCAATCTGGCGGTGATGACCCATGCCCGGGCAGCGCGTGTGGTGATTGAAGGTGGCCGTGCCGTGGGGGTTGAAGTGATCCACAGCGGCGCGCGGCGCATCATCCGGGCGCGGGCCGAAGTGATCGTGGCGGGTGGCGCAATCAACTCGCCGCAGCTTCTGCAACTGTCGGGCATCGGGCCGGGGGCGCTGCTGGCCGGTCTTGGCCTGCCTGTGCTGCGTGATAATCCAAACGTGGGCGATCACCTCAGCGACCATCAGGGGCTGAACTACACCTGGCGGATGAACGTGCCGACGCTGAACCAGGTGCTGCGGCCCTGGTGGGGCAAGCTGCGGGTGGGCGCGCGCTATCTGCTGACCGGCCGGGGGCCGCTGAGCCTGTCGATCAACCATGGCGGCGGGTTCTTCCGCACCCGGCCCGAGCTTGCCCGGCCCAACATGCAGCTTTACATGCAGGCGTTTTCAACGCTGATCCCGCGCGAAGGGGAACGCCCGTTGCTGACACCCGATCCCTTTGCGGGCATGTCACTGGGCCTGTCGAACTGCCGCCCCACCAGCCGGGGGCATATCCGGCTGGCCAGTGCTGATCCGCTGGCACATCCGGTGATCACGGCGAATGCCTATTCGACAGATCACGATGTTGCCGAAATGCTGGATGCGGTGAAGTTCCTGCGCAGTCTGGCAGCGCAGCCGCCGCTGGCCCGGCTGATCGAGGAAGAGCTGCGCCCCGGTCCGCAATGCCAGACCGATGACGCCTTGATCGCCGATTTCCGGGCGCGCAGCGGCACGGTCTATCACCCGTCCTGCACCTGCCGGATGGGTCCCGATCCTGCGTCGTCCGTGGTGGACGCCCGCCTGCGCGTTCATGGAGTGGCAGGATTGCGCGTCTGCGATGCCTCGGTGTTTCCGGCGCTGATCGCCGGAAACACCAATGCACCATCGATGATGGTGGGCTGGAAGGGCGCGGAGATGATCCTGGCGGATCAGGGCTGAAGCGACCCTGCAAATGCAGTTCGGGCGGGCCGCAGGCCCGCCCTTGATGATCCGTCCCTGTCCGAAGATCAGGCTAGCGCGAGGTTGGTTGCCGATTCGCGGCCGTCGCGGCCTGCTTCGATATCGAAGGTCACGGCCTGACCGTCTTTCAGCGACCGAAGCCCGGCACGCTCAAGCGCGGTGATGTGAACGAACACGTCCTTGCGGCCGCCCTCGGGGGCGATAAAGCCGTAGCCTTTGGTTTCATTGAACCATTTCACGGTGCCCTTGGCCATCGTGATGTCTCCTCATACATGCCGCCCGCGGATATGCGGCGGCCCGGCTCAGTCAACGCAAGATCGAGGGACTGTGCCTTTTGGAGCAGACAGTGGTCGATAGGATAACGTCGCCGCGCAAAATTGAAAGAAACGGAACGAAAAATCAAGAGGGAAGGTTGCAATCGCGCGTTGCGGACATTTTCCCTGCCGCAGGTCACGCCGGAGACAGGACATCATCCTCCAGAAACCAGCGCACCGTGTCTTCAAAGGAGGCATCCGTCACAAAGCCCAGGCGCTGCGCTTTTTCCGGGCGCACACGGGCGCGCCAGCCGCGCACGATGCGCTCGGTCACCGGGTCGGGCTGCCAGGTGATCCGCGCTTCGGCAAGCGGTCCGGCAACGCGCGTCATCGCGGCGATCATGTCGCCGATCGTATCTGTCCGGCCGGTCAGGTTCAGGCAGCGGTTGAAACCGAAGGCCGCCCCCTCCAGCGTGGCTGCGTGAAGCAGGTTGGCAACCACGGTCCTCGGGGCCGTGTGCCAGACCGCGAAGTCGCGCGGGACAGGGCAGTTCGCCGTCTGCCCCTGCAGCGTCTCGCGGAAGATCGAGGACATGAAGCTGGACGCGGCCGCGTTGGGTTTGCCGGGGCGGATCGAGACGGTGGGCAGGCGCAGGCCGCGCCCGTCAAGGAATCCGCGCCGCGACATATCGGACAACAGCAACTCTCCCATGGCCTTTTGCGTGCCGTAAGAGGTTTGCGGGTTCAGTTCGACCCCGTCGGTGATCTCATCAGGCTCCTCCCCGCCGTGGACGGCGGCCGAGGAGGCATAGACCAGCACCGGCACATTGCCTGCCGCCCGTGCCGCCTCATACAGGTTGAGTGTTCCCAACAGGTTGACCCGCAGCCCAAGGTCGAAATCCGCCTCGGCCGCGCCTGAAACGACTGCGGCAAGGTGAAAGATCACGTCGAAGGGGCGGGACATGACCGCGCCAAGGGCGGCCCTGTCAGAGATGTCGCAGGCCAGACAGCGGACAGGAACCGGTGCCGGGACAGCGGCGGGCACGGCAAGATCGACAAGGGTCAGCGAGGAAATGGGCCGGCCCCGCAGCGCCCCGTCCCGGACCAGACGCTGTGCCAGCTTCCGGCCGATGAAACCGCCGCCGCCCGTAATGAGAATATGCATGTTTTCCCCCCTGTTCCCGGTGCGGCAAGGCTAACGGCTTGGCGGCGGTTTCGCCAACAGGTTCTGCGGCCTGCCCGGCGGGCCGTTCTGCGCTGACAGCCGCAGGTCGATGCGCGAAGCTCGGCGGGGCACAACGCGCGCGCCCCGACCCCCGGCCAGTTGTTGCCTTTCGCCGGAAACGCGCGTTGCGTCCTGGCGCGAACCGGTATTCCGGGCCTGACCAACGCCGCCGGTTTCCCCGGATTTCATCAGGTGCATCAAGAGCGCGGTGCCCGAGGGTGGCGACAGCGGCCATCGCGCCCCTGCACGGCGGGCCCGACCCTTCGCAGACAGGCCACCGCGTTTGCGTTTCAGAATGACCCTGTCCTTCACACGGCGCGGCGACGGCCGAACCTGCCCTGCATCCTTCCTGTGCCCATGCCCCTTGCCGACAAAGGCGATGACCCGGCTGCGAAGCCCCCCGGACGCGGCTTGACCGGTCCGATCCGCCTTGTCCGGCGGGGTCAGGGACTGAAGACGTCCATCCCTTCAGAATCGTGAAGAAGAGGCAACAATCCGTGCCTTGACGTCATCCGGCCAACACTGCTTGTCCCGCCGCTGCGCCCCGGCAATCTTGCAGCGCCCGGAAACCGGCCACCACCCTGCGCCTTGCGGTACCCCGCCTGATCCCAAAGGTCTTCCCGCAGCCATGTCACCCGTCAGCAACGCGGCACATCAACCGGTCGCAACCGCCGCCTGAGATTGCGACCGGGGGCGGGCCTCGATCACGACAAAGGCCTGGGCCCAGGGGTAATCGTCGGTCAGCGTCACATGGATGATGGCGTCATGTCCGCGCGGTGTCATTCCTGCCAGCCGGTCTGCGGCCCAGCCGGTGACATGCATCACGGGCTGCCCTGTCCGCAGATTGGTCACGGACATGTCCTTCCAGGCGATGCCCATCCTCAGGCCGGTGCCCAAAGCCTTGGAGCAGGCCTCTTTCGCCGCCCAGCGCTTGGCATAGGTGGCGGCGATGGCGTGCGGGCGGCCTTCCGCCCGCTGCTGTTCGCGTTCGGTGAAGACGCGGTTGCGGAACCGGTCGCCAAAGCGGGCCAGCGTGGCTTCGATCCGCCCGATGTTGCACAGGTCGGTGCCGACGCCCAGGATCATCGCGGGCCGGGCGCTGCGCCGCAGCGCCTTGAAGGTCGGCGGGCCGGGCGGCTCATGCGCTGGGGTCCCGCGCCGCATCCATCAGGTGGCGCATCTTTTCGACCGCCGGTCCAAGCCCGGTGAAAATCGCCTCGGCAATCAGGAAATGGCCGATGTTCAACTCCCTGACTTCGGGAATGGCGGCAACCGGGCCGACGGTGTCATAGGTCAGGCCATGGCCTGCATGGACTTCCAGCCCCAGCGACGCGGCAAAGGCCGCCCCCTTGCGCAGCCCTTCCAGTTCCGCGTCGCGTTCGGCAAAGCGGCCTTCGGCGTGCAGGTCGCAGTAATGGCCGGTGTGAAGTTCGACCACGGCGGCCCCGATGCGGGCCGAAGCCTCGATCTGGCGCGGATCGTGACCGATGAACATCGACACGCGGCAGCCTGCCTCGCGCAGCGGCCACAGGTAATCGGTCAGGCGGTTCTGATCGGATGCCACATCAAGCCCGCCTTCGGTGGTGCGTTCCTGCCGCTTTTCCGGCACCAGGCAGACGGCATGGGGGCGATGGCGCAGGGCGATGGCCTGCATTTCCGGTGTGGCGGCGCATTCGAAGTTCAGCGGCACACTCAGGGCTGCCGCAAGCGCCCCGATATCGGCGTCGCGGATATGGCGGCGGTCTTCGCGCAGGTGGGCGGTGATCCCGTCTGCCCCGGCGGCCTCGGCCAGCAGGGCGGCCCGCAGCGGGTCCGGATAGGCCGATCCGCGCGCATTGCGCACCGTGGCCACATGATCGATGTTCACCCCAAGGCGCTGCCTGCCGAAGTCTGTCATTGCGCTGTCCTGCCGGTTTCCGGTTTCCCCGTGCGCAGTCTAAGGTGCCGCATGCCTGCCGTCATCCCCGGAAGAAGGCTGTGGCGCCTCGGCCTGGGATTTCAGGCGCAACCGTTTCTCCAGCCGGGCCCTGGCCTGTCCTTCGCGGATTTTCTGATAGGCGCGCACAATGGGAATCGCAGCCCAGTAGAAAGCCAGGCCAACCACAAGTCCGGGCAGCAGGCCGCCGACCAGATAGGGCCAGAAGATGGTGCCAAAGAAGGTGCCCAGATTTTCCCAATGCGTCACGTCCGAGGTGAACAGCGCGCGGGCATTGTCCCAAAGCTCGGCCCCGGCATTGGTGAAGGCGGCAATGATCGACATCACATCCATCGGCGCATCGATGCCGAGGATTCGGTGGCCAAGTTCGACCGAGGTGATGGCGATGACCGGTGTGGTCAGGGGATTGCCCACGAAGGTGGCCAGCAGGGCGGCAATGATATTGCCGCGCATCACCCAGCCCAGCAGGGCCGCCGAGAGGAAATGAAAGCCGAAGAACGGGGTGAAGGACACGAAGACGCCGGCAAAGATGCCGCGCGCAATGCGGTGCGGTTCATCCGGCAGGCGGCGCAGCCGGTGCGTGACGTATTGTGCCGCGCGCCGGAACCCGCCGCGCGGATAAACGAATTCCCGCGCCCATTCCGCCACTGTCCGCCGGTTCCGCCGCCTGAAGACCACCCCCGCCCCCTTGACTGCCCGTCAGGGCTTCCGGCTCAGGTCACGATGGCGCGCGATCTGGGCCACATCGGTTTCCGCCTCGAGCGCTGTCATCACCATGTGCAGATGTTCGACATCGCGCAGATCGACATCGACGATCACCCGGTAGTAATCCGGCTTGCGGTCGGTGAACCGCAGGTCGGATATGTTCGCCTTCTGCTCGGCGATCAGGGTGCAGATCCGGCCCAGCACCCCGGTATCGTTGGAAATGGTCAACTCCAGGCTGACGGTATGCACGGCGGCATGGCGGCCGGCGTGCCAATGCAGGTCAATCCAGCGGGTGAGCTGTTCTTCGAACTCCACCAGCGCGGGGCAGTCGATGGCATGGATCACCACCCCGGTGCCGCGATAGGTGATGCCGACGATGCGTTCCCCCGGTACCGGCTGGCAGCAGCCCGCGCGGCGGAAGCTTTGGTCGGTGCCAAGGCCGACCACGGGGCGCCGCGCGTCCACCTCATCCGCCGTGGCCTGGACCAGTTCGGGATACAGTGTCTCCACAACCCGCCGCCCGGTCAGCTCGGCACTGCCAAGGCGCGCCAGCAGGTCCTGCTCGTCGGCCAGGCCCAGGGTCCTGGCCGCCGTGCGCAGCGCCTTGTCGGTGGCCTTCTTGCCGATATGGTCAAAGGCGGCCCGGGCCAGTTCCTGCCCCAGCTTGACGAAGCGGCCCCGGTCTTCTTCACGCAGGCTTTTGCGGATTGCGGCCTTGGCGCGCCCGGTGGTGACAATGTCGATCCAGCTGGACTGCGGCATCTGGCCTTCGGCCGTGATGATTTCCACCGACTGGCCGTTCTTGAGCCGCGTCCACAGCGGCACGCGGATGCCGTCAACCTTGGCCGACACGCAGGAATTCCCGATCCGGGTATGGATGGCATAGGCATAGTCCAGCGGCGTGGCCCCCCGGGGAAGCTGGATCACATCCCCCTTGGGCGTGAAGCAGAACACCTGATCCGAATACATCTCGAGTTTGACGTTTTCGAGAAAGTCGTTGTGATCCTCTTCGTCCAGCCGCTCGGTCATCGAGGCGATCCATTTCGACGGATCGACGGCAAAAGGGTTCCGGGCGCGCTCGCCGTCGCGGTAGGACCAATGCGCGGCCACGCCGGCTTCGGCCACCTCGTGCATCTGGCGGGTGCGGATCTGCACCTCGACCCGCTTGCCGTCGCGCCCCGAAACGGTGGTGTGGATTGACCGGTAGCCGTTCGATTTCGGCTGGCTGATGTAATCCTTGAAGCGGCCCGGCACCGCCCGCCAGCGCTGATGGATGACCCCCAGAATCCGGTAACAGTCCTGTTCCGAGGTGCAGATCACGCGAAAGCCGTAGATGTCCGACAGGCGCGAGAAGGCCAGATCCTTTTCCTGCATCTTGCGCCAGATCGAATAGGGCTTCTTGGCACGGCCATAGACATCGGCCTCGATCTGCGCCTTTTCCAGTTCCGCCCGGATGTCCGCCGTGATGCGGTGCACCACATCGCCGGTTTCGCGCTGCAGCGTGATGAAGCGGCGGATGATGGAATTGCGCGCGTCGGGGTTCAGAACGCGGAAGGCCAGATCCTCCAGCTCCTCGCGCATCCACTGCATGCCCATGCGCCCCGCCAGCGGGGCGAAGATTTCCATGGTTTCGCGCGCCTTCTGGGCCTGCTTTTCCGGCTTCATGCCCTTGATCGTGCGCATGTTGTGCAGCCGGTCCGCCAGCTTGACCAGGATGACCCGCAAATCCTTGGACATGGCCATGAAAAGCTTGCGGAAGTTTTCCGCCTGTTTGGACTGGGCCGAGGACAGTTGCAGGTTGGTCAGCTTGGTGACGCCGTCGACCAGTTCGGCCACTTCGGCCCCGAACAGCCGGACGACTTCGGAATAGGTCGACTTCGTGTCTTCGATGGTATCGTGCAACAGGGCCGTCACGATGGTGGCATCATCCAGCCGCTGTTCGGTCAGGATGGCGGCAACCGCAACCGGATGCGTGAAGTATGGCTCGCCGGATTGGCGCGCCTGACCTTCATGCATCATCAGGCCATAGGCATAGGCCCGCCGGATCAGGTCTTCGTTCGTGCGCGGGTTGTAGTTGCGGACAAGGGCGATCAGGTCTTCGACGTCGATCATCCTTGCCCATCCCGCCGGAGTTGTGCCGGATCAGTCCTGTCCCTGCGCTTCCATGAGGGCGCGCAGAAGTTTCTCTTCCGACATGTCGTCGGACATAGGACGGTCGATGTCGCTGCCCATCAGAAGGGCCATCGAATCTTCTTCCGGCTCGTCCACCTCGATCTGGGTCTGGTGGCTTTCGATCATCCGTTCCCGCAGCGCCTCGGCGCTTTGCGTTTCTTCCGCGATCTCGCGCAGCGACACCACCGGGTTCTTGTCGTTGTCGCGGTCAATCGTCAGGGGCGAGCCTGCCTGAATCTCGCGCGCACGGTGGGCTGCCAGCATCACCAGTTCGAACCGGTTCGGAACCTTGTCAACGCAATCTTCGACCGTCACGCGGGCCATGGCAAACTCCTAAGTCGGAACGGGGGGGACGTCAATACGTGTATGTAGGGCGCGCAAAGACCCTTGACAAGCGAAGAATCCGCCGCGCGGGGTCAAAGCGGAACAACCGCCCCGCGGTCAGCTTCGGGAAGCGCCTTCAGCATCTGCGAAACGGTCAGGCCAAGCACCGGGTGACGCCAGCCGGGCGCAATATCGGCCAGCGGCACCAGGACAAAGGCGCGGTCCTGCAGGCGGGGGTGCGGCAGAATGAGCCGGTCAGGTGCGTTCTGCGCCTGCAGGGCGGGATCAAGGCCGCGCCACCGCTCAAAACCGGCCCTGTCGGGAAGAACCAGGTCCCCCCAGGCCAAAAGGTCAAGATCAAGCGTGCGCATGCCCCAGCGCTGTGCCCTTTTGCGGCCGAAATCCGTTTCGACCGCCATCAGATGCGCAAGGATGTCATCGGCCGTGGTGCCTGCCGCTGCGGCAACCGCCGCCGCCGCATTGACATAATCCGGACCCGATCCGGCCGGAAAACAGGGCGTTGCGAAAAAGCGGCTGACGGAATGAACGGTCAGGCCCCGTCCGGCCAGAGCTGCGAGGGCGGACCTCAGCGTGGCGGCGGGCGGATTTTCACCATCGGGCAGGTTTGCGCCCAGCGCGATGAGTCCGGTCATTTCCCTGACGTCAGGCAAGGCTAACCTTTCGTATAGTGCGGCTTGCCGGACAGGCCGGGATGCAGGATAGTCAAACCTGTTGCGCCGTGAGTTCCCCTAGCAGACGCGGTTCGTTTCCGAAAGCTCGATTGGCGTTGCAAAGTTCTTTTGAAAGGGTGCGGAATGTTTTACAAGGATGACCGGCTGGCGCTGTTCATCGATGGGTCCAACCTGTACGCGGCTGCAAAGTCTCTTGGGTTTGATATCGACTATAAGCTGTTGCGTCAGGAATTCATGCGGCGCGGCAAACTGCTGCGCGCGTTCTACTACACGGCGCTGTTGGAGAATGACGAGTATTCCCCGATTCGCCCTTTGGTGGATTGGCTGCATTACAACGGCTTCACGATGGTGACCAAGCCGGCCAAGGAATATACAGACAGTCAGGGCCGCCGCAAGGTGAAGGGCAACATGGACATCGAACTGACCGTCGATGCGATGGAGCTTGCCCCCCGTGTGGACCATATCGTGCTGTTCTCGGGGGACGGCGATTTCCGCCCGCTGGTTGAAAGCCTTCAGCGGCAGGGTGTGCGTGTCTCGGTCGTCTCGACCATCCGCAGCCAGCCGCCGATGATTGCCGACGAATTGCGTCGGCAGGCGGACAATTTCATCGAGCTTGATGAACTGCGTGATGTCATCGGCAGGCCGCCGCGCGAGCCGCGCCCGATGCCGGACCGGGAAGACATTGCGGTGGAAATGAAATAGTCCTCAAGGGGTGGCAGACACCGCCCTTTGCCATTTGCGGGCTGACCGGTCTGCCGTCCGCAGCAGCCCCCGCCCGTGCAGGGGGGGGATGGACGAACGGCCCGCCTGGCCTTACCTGTGGTTTCGCAGACCAGAGGACAAGATGACCAAACCGCCGATGACGCTTCTTCTTGCCGCCCCGCGCGGGTTCTGCGCGGGCGTCGACCGCGCGATCAAGATCGTCGAAATGGCAATCGATAAATGGGGTGCCCCGGTCTATGTCCGTCATGAGATTGTCCACAACAGGTTCGTGGTCGACAGTCTGCGCGACAGGGGCGCGGTGTTTGTCGAAGACCTGGACGAGGTTCCTGCGGATCGCCCGGTGATCTTTTCGGCGCATGGCGTGCCCAAGGCGGTGCCCGCCGAAGCGGCCCGGCGGCAGATGCTGTTTGTCGATGCCACCTGCCCGCTGGTCAGCAAGGTGCATCTCGAGGCCGAGCGGCATCACGCGGACGGGCTTCAGATGGTGATGATCGGGCATGACGGGCATCCCGAAACCATCGGCACCATGGGGCAACTGCCCCCGGGCGAGGTTGTGCTGGTGGAAACCGTGGCGGATGTGGCCGGGCTGAAGGTGCGTGATCCGTCGCGGCTGGCCTTCATCACCCAGACCACCCTGTCGGTGGATGACACGGCAGACATCGTTGCCGCCCTGAAGGCGCGGTTTCCGGGCATCGTCGGGCCGCACAAGGAAGACATCTGCTATGCCACGACCAACCGTCAGGCCGCAGTGAAGGCGATTGCGCCAAGGATTGATGCGCTGCTGGTGATCGGTGCCCCCAACTCGTCGAATTCCAGGCGTCTGGTCGAGGTTGGGCGGGCTGCCGGCTGCGACTATTCCCAGCTTGTGCAGCGTGCCGCCGGTATTGACTGGCGCGCGCTGGAGGGAAGCCGCTGTGTGGGGATCACCGCCGGGGCCAGCGCGCCCGAGGTTCTGATCACAGAAGTTCTGGACGCCTTCCATGACCGTTTCGATGCGGTCACCGAACTGGTGGAAACGGCGCGGGAGGACGTGGAATTCAAGGTGCCAAGGGTGTTGCGCGTTCCGGCATGACCGGCCGGGCCTGATGTGGAACGGCGGTGGCACCGCTGGCCGCGCCGCCTGAACGGCGTGCAAAGGATCAACCGATGCCAGAGCTTTATGCCTATACCGACGGTGCCTGTTCGGGAAACCCCGGCCCCGGCGGCTGGGGTGTGCTGATGCGGGCCATCGACCGGGGCAGTGTGGTGAAGGAGCGCGAGTTGTCGGGTGGCGAGGCCATGACCACCAACAACAGGATGGAGTTGATGGCGGCCATTTCGGCGCTGGAGACGCTGGCGCGCCCGACCGGAATCACCATCGTCACCGACAGCGCCTATGTCAAGAACGGCATCACCGAATGGATGACCGCATGGAAGCGCAAGAACTGGCGTACGGCGGCCGGACCGGCGGTCAAGAATCTGGACCTGTGGCAGCGGCTTGATGCCGCCCAGGCGCGCCACAGCGTGACCTGGCGGTGGATCAAGGGCCATGCAGGACACGCCGAAAACGAGCGCGCCGATGCGCTTGCCCGCGCCGGGATGGCCCTGTTCAAACCCGGACGCGCGGCGGAATGACGGCACCGGTCGCCGGCCCGGCCCGCAAGGTGCTGACGGGCGACAGGCAGGCATGGTCACCTGACCATGCCTTTGCGGCGGTCTTTGCGCTGACGGGGGCCCTGGTGGCCAGCCGGTCGCAGCGGAAGACTGTCGGGGTCATCTTCATCGCCTGCCTGACTGCCGGGGGGGGCGGCACGCTGCGCAACCTGCTGGTGGACCGGCAGGTGTTCCGGATCGCCGATCCGGTCTTGCTGCCGGTGGCGGCCTGGCCCGGCGCCCCGCAACGCTGAAGGGGCCTTGCCGCCCCGTTGCATTTTTCCGAATGCTTGTTTAGATTGGTGCCATGGGACGCCACAAAACCCTTCCTGATGCCGAAGTTTTCGCCGCCCTGCGCCGGCTGCTCATGCAGGGCGGAGACAAGGCGGTTGCCTTTTCGTCCGTCGCGCAGGCGACCGGCCTTGCCGCCCCGACGCTGGCGCAACGCTATGGCACGCGCGAGGCGATGGTGCGGGCGGCGCTGCAGGACGGATGGACGGTTCTGGCAAGGGCAACCGAACGCGCCGCTGACGGGGCACCCCCGACGGCCAAGGGGGCAACGCAGATCCTCAAGGCGCTGGGTGCGGGCCATGCCGAAGAGATCGCCCTGCTGGTGTCAGAGTTCCGCGACCCCGCCCTGCGCGAGCCCGCGCTGGCGTGGCGGCAGACGCTGCTGGCGGCTCTTGCTGCGCGCACCGGCGGGGGCAGCAAGGGGCAGGAGGCGGCCGCGCTGCTGTTTGCCGCATGGCAGGGGCAGGTGATGTGGCGAAAGGCGGGCGGATCAGACGTGAAGATCAAGGATGCGGTCAAGCGCCTGACCTGACAGGGGGCTGAAGACGTTCCGCCCGCATGGACTGGCTGACCGGAAAGCAGGATGTTTTTATGTCCGGGCGCGCCTCATGCACTCTGGCCGGGGCCATCGCCACGGCCCTGCGCTGCGCGTGCAACCCGCCCGTGGGGGGTCAAAGCCCCCGGTTGGTATCCGCCCCGCCCTCGTTGGGCGCTTGCCTGCGTTGCGCTTGCATGACGGGTCCTTACAGGACCGTGGCCCCTGACCGGGCAGGGAAACGCGCTGCGTTTCCTGGTCCCGCCCGGAGGGGCGTTCCCGCGCATTCCGGGATGCCCGGTCTTTCTGACAGGGGCCATCGCCCCTGCCACAGCGCAGCGCTGCCCCTTGCCAGCCGGGGGCCGCAGCCCCCGGCCAGCGCCCGACCCGCCCCCGGCGGGCGCTTCCCGCCCGCCGGTTCGGGCGCTGGCCTTTCGGGGTGCCCGGACCCGCCGGTCTGCAGGGCATCGTGCCGCGTGGGCGGGGGAAACGCGGGTCGCGTTTCCTGATCCGCCCGGAGGGGTTAAGGCACTGTCACCGCTTCACTGGCAGGGGCCATCGCCCCTGCCACAGTGCTGCGCCGGCATCAGGACCAGCCGGGGGCCAAAGCCCCCGGCCAGCGCCCGACCCGCCCCCGGCGGGCGCTTCGCCCCCGCCGGGTCGGGCGCTGGCCTTTCAGGGTGCCTGGACCGACCGATCTACAAGGCACCGTCCCGCTCGGGCGGGGGAAACGCGGGTCGCGTTTCCTGATCCCGCCCGGAGGGGTTAAGGCACTGTCACCGCTTCACTGGCAGGGGCCATCGCCCCTGCCACAGTGCTGCGCCGGTATCAGGTCCAGCCGGGGGTCAAAGCCCCCGGCCTGCGCCCGGCCCGCCCCTGGCGGGCGCTTCGCCCCCGCCGGGTCAGGCGCTGGCCTTTCGGGGTGCCTGGACCGACCGATCTACAAGGCACCGTCCCGCGCGGGCGGGGAAACGCGGGTCGCGTTTCCCCGCCCCGCCCGGAGGGGCGTTCCCGTGCATTCCGGGATGCCCGGTCTTTCTGACAGGGGCTATCGCCTTCGGCACCCCGCTCCGCCCCGGTCCGGCGTTACGAACGGACCCTGCTCAGAGGGTTGCGACAAGACCCGTGCCGATGATGCCGTCGATGACGAACTGCACCGACAGGGCCGCCAGCAGCATGCCCAGAAGCCGGGTGATCACCATGGTTCCGGTGCGCCCCAGTGCCCGCTCGATCGGGCCGGCGGCAAGAAACAGGACATAGATCACGGCGATCACCACAAGCATCAGGGCCAGAACCAGTGCCTTTCCCTGCACGCCCGGCCCCGACTGCCCGACCAGCAGGATCATCGCCGCCAGCGCGCCCGGCCCCGCGATCAGCGGCATTGCCAGCGGAAACACCGAAGGATCATGGTCGGCATCCGGCATCTGCCCCTCGCGCCGCTGGGTGCGGCGTTCGAACAGCATGTCCAGCGCGGTCAGGAACAAAAGGATTCCCCCGGCAATGCGGAAGGCGGGCATCGAGATGCCCACAAAATCCAGCAGCTTCTGGCCGAACAGGCCGAACAGCGTCAGCAGAAGCGCCGCGATCACGCAGGCACGCAGGCCCACCGCGCGGCGGTGATCCGGGGCCATGCCCCGGGTCAGCGCGATGAACAGCGGAATCAGACCCAAGGGGTCGATGACAACAAACAGCGTCACGAAACTGGTGATCAGAAAGCTGCCGTCCATCAGCCGCCTGCGCTTTCCAGGCGCGCCTCGGCCTTCAGCCACATCGTTTCGGCCCGGTCGAGACCTTCCATCACCTCGGCATATTTCTTCTGCCAGGTTTCCCGCTCACCCAGACGTGCCTGCTCGTAAAGGCCGGGTTCCGCCAGCTTGGCGGCCAGCCGGTCGCGCATCTGGTTCAGCTTGTCCATGCGCTCTTCGCATTTCCTCACTTCGGCGCGCAGGGCGGCCACCTCGTCGCGGCTGGCGCGCCCGGGCTTTGGCGCGGTCGGCTTTTCCTTTGGCGTCTCGTCGCCCGCCAGCAGCTGGCGGCGGTATTCCTCCAGGTCTTCGGCAAAGGGTTCCACCGCGCCGTCCTTGACCAGCCACAGCCGGTCGGCGACCAGCCCCAGCAGGTGCATGTCGTGCGACACCAGGATGACGGCCCCGGAATACTCCGTCAGCGCCTCGACCAGCGCCTCGCGGCTTTCCATGTCGAGGTGGTTGGTCGGTTCGTCCAGGATCAGCAGGTGCGGCGCATCGATGGTGGCCAGCAGCAGCGACAGCCGCGCCTTCTGCCCGCCCGACAGGCGGCCCACGGCGGTTTCCGCCTGATCGGCCAGCAGGCCGAACCCCGCCAGACGCGCGCGCAGGCGCGGTTGCCCTTCGGCAGGGCGCAGGCGCATGACGTGCTGCAGCGGCGTTTCATCGATGTGCAATTCATCAACCTGATGCTGCGCGAAATAGCCGATGCGCAGCTTGCCTGACCGCGTCATGCGCCCCTCGCAGGCCGAAAGCTTGCCCGCCAGAAGCTTGGACAGGGTCGATTTGCCTTCGCCGTTGCGCCCCAGCAGCGCGATCCGGTCATCCTGATCGATCCGCAGGTTCAGCCTGCGCAGCACCGGCTTGCCGCCATAGCCCACGGCGGCCCCATCCAGATTGATGATCGGGGGCGAAAGCTCTTCAGGGGCCGGAAAGGTGAAGACCTGCCTGCGCGCCTCTTCCGGCGGGGTGATCGGCGTCATCTTTTCCAGCATCTTGACCCGGCTTTGCGCCTGCACGGCCTTGCTGGCCTTCGCCCTGAAGCGGTCGACAAAGCTTTGCAGATGTGCACGGCGCAATTCCTGCTTCCTGGCCTCGGCCAGCAGCACCGCCCGGCGTTCGGCCATCTGGCGCGCGAACTGGTCATAGGGGCCGGTCCAGAAGGTCAGCTTGCGCGCGTCGAGATGCAGAATGCCCTGCACCGCCCGGTTCAGCAAGCCCCGGTCATGGCTGATGATGATGACGGTATGGGGATACCTGGCCAGATAGCTTTCCAGCCAAAGCGCGCCTTCCAGATCCAGATAGTTGGTCGGCTCGTCCAGCAGCAGCAGGTCCGGCTGGGCAAACAGCACCCCCGCCAGCGCCACGCGCATCCGCCAGCCGCCCGAGAAATCCGAACAGGGGCGCAATTGCGCGGCGGCGTCAAAGCCAAGCCCTTTCAGGATGGCACTGGCCCGGCCTTCTGCCGACCAGGCGTCGATGTCGGCCAGGCGGTGCTGCACCTCGGCAATCCGGTGCGGGTCCGTCGCCGTTTCAGCCTCGGCCATCAGGGCCGCGCGTTCGGTATCGGCCTGCAGGACCGTGTCCAGCAGCGAGGTGGCCGAAGACGGCACTTCCTGCGCCACCCCCCCGATCCGCGACCGGCTGGGCAGGGTGATTTCGCCGCCCTCCAGCGCCAGCTCGCCCCGGATCAGGCGGAACAGCGTGGTCTTTCCGGTGCCGTTGCGCCCGACAAGCCCCACCTTGTGGCCATAGGGAATCGTCGCCGTTGCCCCTTCGAACAGGGGGCGGCCTTCGACGGAAAAGGTGATGTCGGTGATGCGCAGCATGGGCGTTCCCTGCCCGAAGGCAGGGGGCGCGTCAACCGCCGCGCCGCCGGTTTGCCGCCTTTTCAAGCGCCGTGGCCCGTGTTAGCAGGGCCGCGCAATCCGGGGGCGGGCAGGGGCCCGCACCGCAGCCGAAAGAAAGGGTCCTGAATGGCCATCGAACGCACGCTGTCGATCATCAAACCCGACGCGACCCGCCGCAACCTGACCGGCAAGATCAATGCCAGGTTTGAAGAGGCGGGCCTGCGCATCGTGGCGCAAAAGCGCATCCACCTGAGCCTGGCCCAGGCGCAGAAATTCTATGAGGTGCACAAGGACCGCCCCTTCTTCGGCGAATTGACCGAATTCATGGCGTCCGAGCCGGTCGTGGTGCAGGTTCTGGAAGGCGAAGGCGCCATCGCGAAGAACCGCGAAGTGATGGGGGCCACCAACCCGGCCAATGCCGCACCCGGCACGATCCGCAAGGATTTTGCGCTGTCCGTCGGCGAAAACTCGGTCCACGGATCAGATGCGCCGGAAACCGCCGCGCAGGAGATTGCCTTTTTCTTTGCGGGTCTTGAACTCGTCGGCTGACGCGTGACAGGTCGAGGGCAGGCTGCCTGGCCCTGCCAGATTCCGCAGGGCCAGGCGTTCCTGTGTGGTGACGGACGATCAATCCGGCCATCAAGGCCGGGCCTTGCCGCCAGGATTTCAGGTTCGGTCCGGCGCGGAAGCTGTGCGTTTTCGCGCCACCACGCCAAGGGCATCAAGGGCCGCTTCCAGAGCAGTGCTGCGGGATGGGCGAACGCTGGCCTTCAGCGCATCGAACCGCTTGCGCAGGGCGGCCTTTTCCGCACCCTGGCAGTCGTTCCAGGGCCGTCCCTGCAACCCCATGACGATCACGTAGTATCCGATGAAATGCGGCTGGGTGCCGCTTTCCAGCAACCGCAGATAGGCGGCATCCGCACCAAGCGCGCGCAAGTCCTCCGCCGAAGTGATGCCCGCGCGTGCAAAGGCGGCTTCGGTTGCCGGCCCCAGGTTGCGGATTGAAGAGACGGGTGTGCTCATGGTGCCTGCGGCGCGCCCGGGCCGTCAGCCTGAGTCAGGCGCGCGAAAGCACAAACGCCGGTCAGATCGATGCCCAGTCCCGGATCACCGGAGTCTGGCCCTGCTGCGGGGCGGGGGTGCTGGTGCCAGCCATCTGGCCTTGGGATGGGGTCTGCCCGCCCTGCTGTTGCACGGGGGGATGCGGTGTCTTCGCCATTCTGTCTGCTCCGGAAGGTCTGCTCTCTGCCTCGGGGTGCCGTCTTTCACGGCCAGCCGCCGGACAGGGATGACCCGCATTGCGTCAGGGGTTTGGCCCGTCCGGGACCGGATGGCACCAAGGTACGCGCCCGATTCGATGAAATCAATCCGCCCTTTGCAGAGAATCCGTTCATTTGCGCCAGGTTGCACGCCATAGTGAACAGACCTTCGGCATGGAACGGCAAGGGCACGCAGCCCCCGGCGTCTGACGGGGAAGGGTGCGCTCAGACGGGGCGGGCCGCGAAACCGATCCGGGCCAGCGCCGCGATCATCTGACCGGCATCGACCGGCCCGTCAAAGCTGACCTGCCGTGCGGCCATGTCGATGCTCAGGGCCGAAGGTGCCGCCAGCGGCCCCAGCACCTTTTCGACCGAAGCCCTGCAGCCCCCGCAGGACATCTCCGGAACCGACAGCCTGATCATCGCGACCCTCCGATTTCCCGCTTCAGCTGGGCACATCCCGTGACAAGGTCAAGCCGGCTGACACCGCTATTTCCAAGGACCAAAGAAATCGGCGCGGGTCCTTGACCTTCCTGTCACGGGAAGCCCCATATTGGCGGTGTGAAAGGAGTGTTCATGCCCGATACCATCCTGCCATCTGCGGCGCGGCCCGGTGCAGGTGCCGTTCCTGCGTCCACATCAGCCCCCGCCGGCCCGGCCCGCATCCTGCGGATCGGGGTTGAAGGGATGACTTGCGCCTCTTGCACGGCGCGGGTGGAGCGGGTGCTGAAAGCCCAGCCGGGGGTGATCAGCGCCTCGGTCAATCTGGCGGCACGCCGCGCGCAGATCGTGGTCACGGGCCGCAGCGTGACGGCACAGGCCCTTGCCGCAGCGGTGACGGCGGCAGGGTATGACTCGTCCGCCGAAGCGGAGCCGGCCGCCACCGCAGGCCAGGACGAAGGGGCGGCCCTGCGGCGCGACCTTGTCATTGCCGCTGTTCTGGCTTTGCCGGTCTTTGTGGCGGAAATGGGCGGTCACCTGATCCCCGCGCTGCACCACTGGGTTGCGATGACGGTCGGGATGCAGACAAGCTGGGTCATCCAGGCCGGTCTGACCGCTTTGGTTCTGGCCGGGCCGGGGCGGCGGTTCTTCGTGAAAGGCATCCCAGGCCTGCTGCGCGGCGCGCCGGACATGAACAGTCTTGTGGCGCTGGGCACCGCTTCCGCCTTTGTCTATTCGCTGACGGTCACCTTTGCACCCGGGCTTCTGCCGCCCCCGGCCCGGTCGGTGTACTTCGAGGCGGCTGCCGTCATCGTGGTGCTGATCCTGGCGGGGCGCTGGATGGAAGCCCGCGCGCGGGGCCGGACCGGGGCGGCGATCAGCCATCTGATCGGTCTGCGCCCGCGCACCGCCCTTGTCGCGCGGGACGGGACGCTTGCAGAGCGTGACGTTGCGACCCTGGATGTCGGAGATCTGGTGCATCTGCGGCCCGGCGAACGTGTCGCGGTGGACGGTGACGTCATTTCGGGCAGCTCCCATATCGATGAAAGCATGCTGACCGGCGAAGCCGCGCCCGTGTTCAAGACAGCGGGGGACCGCGTTACGGGCGGGACCGTGAACGGAACCGGTGCCGTGGTTTTCCGGGCAACCGCCGTCGGATCGGACACTGTGCTGTCGCGGATCATCGCCATGGTGGAAGACGCCCAGGGTGCGAAACTGCCGATCCAGGCCATGGTGGACAGGGTGACGCTGTGGTTCGTGCCCGCTGTCATGGCGGTGGCGGCGCTGACGGTGGGGCTGTGGCTGGTGTTCGGGCCGGGTCTGGCCGAGGCGCTGGTGGCGGGGGTGTCGGTGCTGATCATCGCCTGCCCCTGCGCGATGGGGCTGGCCACGCCAACCTCGATCATGGTCGGCACCGGGCGCGCGGCCGAACTTGGCGTGCTGTTCCGCCGGGGCGAAGCCCTGCAAAGCCTGCACCGGGTGGCCTGGGTTGCCTTTGACAAGACCGGCACCCTGACCGAAGGGCATCCGCGCCTGACGGATTTCATTGCGGCCGGCGGGCAGGCCGGGCCGGAAACACTGGCGCTGATTGCGGCTGTCGAAGCGGGGTCAGAACATCCGCTGGCGCAGGCGATCCTTGCGGCGGCGGCGGACCGCGGCATTACCGTTCCGCGGGCACGCCACTTCCGGGCAATTCCCGGATACGGGGCCGAAGCCATGGTGGATGGCCGCAAGGTGACCGTCGGCGCCGACCGCCTGATGACGCGCGAGGGGCTTGATCCCGGCCCCCTTGCCGCAGAGGCCGCCCGTCTTGCCGTGCTGGGGCGCAGCCCGCTTTATGCCGCCGTCGACGGGCAGGTTGTGGCCGTGCTTGCCGTGTCCGATCCGGTCAGGGCCGGTACGCCGCCCGCTCTCGCGGCTTTGCGCGGCATGGGATACCGGCTGGCGATGATCACCGGCGACAACCGGCAGACCGCCGGGGTGATTGCGGCAGAGCTTGCCCTTGACCGGGTCGAGGCCGAGGTTCTGCCCGGTGGCAAGGTTGACGCGCTGCGCGGTCTGGGGGGTACAGTCGCCTTTGTCGGCGACGGGCTGAATGACGCACCGGCCCTTGCGGCGGCGGATGTCGGCATTGCCATCGGCACCGGCACCGACGTTGCCATTGAAGCGGCGGATGTCGTGCTGATGTCGGGCGACCCGCGCGGTGTCGTCACCGCCGTCGATCTCAGCCGGCGCACGATGCGCAACATCCGCGAGAACCTGATCTGGGCCTTCGGCTACAACGTGGCGCTGATCCCGGTTGCGGCCGGGGCACTTGTGCCCTTTGGCGGGCCGCAGCTGTCGCCGATGCTGGCGGCGGCGGCGATGGCGGCATCCTCGGTGTTCGTTGTCGGGAACGCGCTGCGCCTGAAGCGGGTGCGCAGGGCTGCACAAGGGGACCTGACATGAACATTTCCGAAGCCGCACGCCACGCGGGCCTGCCCGCAAAGACCATCCGCTATTACGGGGAAATCGGTCTGGTGACGCCGCCCCGCGACCCGAACGGATACCGCACTTTCCGGCCGCGCGACCTGCATGCGCTGACCTTCGTTGCGCGGGCGCGGTCGCTTGGGTTCACCATCGGGGAATGTCGCGCCCTGCTGCACCTCTATCAGGACCCCACACGCGCCAGTGCCGATGTCAAGGAGATCGCACGCAGCCATCTGGGCCGGATCGATGCCAAGCTTGCCGAACTGGTGGCCATGCGCGCCACGCTGACCGACCTGGTCGATGCCTGCGCCGGGGATCAGCGGCCCGATTGCCCGATCCTGAAAGGGCTGGCCCCCACCGCCTGACCACGGGCACGGCTTTGCCAGGCGCGGTTTGCCGCGTATACGGGCGGATGCGGACGGGCCACCAAGGGCAGATGATGACGATTCCGGTGTTTGACGGTCACAATGATTTTCTGCTGCGCCTGTCCCGTTCGCCGCACCGCCGGGATGCCCTGTGGCTGGAGGGAACGGATGAGGGCCATCTTGACCTGCCGCGGATGAAGAAGGGCCGGTTCGCGGGCGGTTTCTTTGCAATCTTCGTTCCCGGCGCGACAGAAGGGTCCGCGGGCGCGATCCAAGACCGGGCGATGGACGCCCCGCCCTATGATCAGCCGCTTGGTGCCTGCGTGTCGCTGGACGATGCTCTTCCGGCAGCGCTTGGCATGGCCTTTGATCTGGCCTGGATGGAACGCTCTTCGGCGGGCCAGTTCCGCATCTGCCGCAGTGCCGCAGAGCTGCGCGACTGCCTTGCGCAGGATGTTATCGCGGGCGTGCTGCATATGGAGGGGGCCGAAGCCATCGACCCCGAGGTTCAGGTGCTGGACGCCTTTCATGCGCTGGGGCTGCGTTCGCTTGGGCCGGTGTGGAGCCGCCCGAACGCCTTTGGCCACGGGGTGCCGTTCCGCTTTCCGTCCGGCCCCGACACCGGGCCGGGTCTGACCGCAGCGGGCGGAAGACTGGTTGCGGAATGCAACCGCCTGCGCATCCTGATCGATCTGTCGCATCTCAACGAGGCCGGGTTCAACGATGTCGCCCGCCTGTCGGATGCGCCCCTGGTCGCCACACATTCCGGGGCCCATGCGATCACTGCGTCGTCGCGCAATCTGACCGACCGGCAACTGGCGATGATCGCCGAACGCAGGGGCATGGTCGGCGTCAACTTTGCCACCATCTTCCTGCGCCGTGACGGCCGGCGGTCGCCGGAAATGGGCTGGTCGCCGCTGCTGCGCCATCTGGGGCACCTGATTGACCGGCTGGGCGAGGATCACGTCGGCTTCGGGTCGGATTTCGACGGCGCGACGATCCCGGCCAATATCGGGGATGTCACCGGCCTGCCCGCCCTGCAGGCGGCGCTTCGGGCGCATGGCTATGACACGGCCTTGCTGCGCAAGCTCTGCCATGAGAACTGGCTGAACGTGCTGGAGCGGACCTGGGGCGGCTGAGGTCGGAAGACCCTGCGCAGCGCCGCCGGGCCAGGGGTATGCCTGGCAAGGGCGCTGACGCTGAGGCATGGCAAGGCCGGCCGGGGTCGTCAGTGCCATCCGGTGCCGTCCCATGCCCGCTTGCGGGCAGCCGCATCTGCGCCCTTGCGATGTGATGCGGACCATCCGGGTCTGAATGACCGGCCGGACATGGGCCTGGGACGGGCCTTTCGGGCCTGCCGTCCGGCGTGATCCGGGCAATCTTGCACGATCAAAGCGCTTTGACGGTTGCATATCGGTCAAATCACGAAACAGCTTGGGTCGGCGGGCAGGGCAGGGGGTCGGGGCTTTGCAGCCGGTTTGAGGAAGAAAGGCCCTGCACACACCCTGCTGTGCGCGCCGGGCGCCATCCTGCGCTTGCAAATCGTCACAGGGCAGCGATGGTGGAGCAGCATGGGCGGCGGTTGCCTTGCCGTTGGCCCCGAAAGATCAGAAAGCAAAAGCCGTGTTCGATACGACCGTTACGCCGTCCGACCTGAAGTCCGCAATCCTGCGGCACCTGACCTATACCCTGGGAAAGGACGCCCCGAATGCCAGCGTCTATGACTGGCGCATGGCCCTGTCTTACGCCGTGCGCGACCGGATTGTGGAGCCGTGGTTCGCCTCGACCCGGCGCACCTGGGCGGAAGACCGCAAGCGCGTCTGCTACCTGTCGATGGAATTCCTGATCGGCCGCATCCTGGAAGATGCCACGATCAACCTTGGCCTGCGCGACATCGTCGAACAGGCAATGAAGGACTTTGGCCAGGATTTCCGCGCCATCGTCGAAGACGAGCCGGACGCGGCGCTTGGCAACGGCGGCCTTGGCCGGCTGGCCGCCTGTTTCATGGACTCGATGGCGACGCTGGGCTGCCCGGCCTATGGCTATGGCATCCGCTATGAACACGGCCTGTTCCGCCAGCGGTTTGAAGGCGGCCGTCAGGTGGAAACCCCGGAAGACTGGCTGACGCAGCGCCACCCTTGGGAATTTGAACGCCCCGAGTCCGTCTATACCATTGGTTTCAAGGGCCATGTCGACACATCGGGCGGCAGGGAGGTGTGGGTTCCCGGTGAAACCGTGCTCGCCTCGGCGCATGATACGCCGGTGGTGGGCTGGCAGGGCAAATGGGCCAATACGCTGCGCCTGTGGCAGGCGGCACCGACCACGCTGTTCGATCTGGAGCGGTTCAATCGCGGCGATTACGCAGCTGCGGCGGAACCCGAGGCGCTGGCCCGCACCCTGAGCCGGGTGCTTTACCCCGATGACACCACCTATCAGGGCAAGGAGCTGCGCCTGAAGCAGGAGTTTTTCCTGACCTCGGCGGCGCTGCAGGATATCCTGCGGCGCTTCCTGTCCAACCATTCCGATCTGCGGGCCTTGCCCCGGCATGTCGCGATCCAGATGAATGACACGCATCCCGCTATTGCCGGCCCCGAACTGATCCGCCTCCTGACCGATGTCCACGGGCTGGATTTTGCCGAGGCGCTGGACACCGCGCGGGCCTGTCTGGGCTACACCAACCACACCCTTCTGCCCGAGGCGCTGGAACGCTGGGCCACCTTCACCTTCGGCACTGTCCTGCCGCGCCACATGCAGATCGTGGAGCGGATCGATGCCTGGCACCGCCGCACCTATCCGGCGCGGCCCCATTACATTGGCATCGTCAAGCATCAGGAAGTGCGGATGGGCGAGCTTGCCTTCATCATGGCGCACAGGGTCAACGGGGTTTCGGCGCTGCATTCGGACCTGGTCAAGAAGACCCTCTTTCCCGAACTGCACCGCCTGCACCCCGACCGGATCATCAACCAGACCAACGGGGTGACCCCGCGCCGCTGGCTGAAGATGGCGAACCGCCCGCTGGCCGGGCTGATCACCGACAGCATCGGCGACGGCTGGGAAGATGATCTTGACCGGCTGCGCGATCTGGAACCGCATATCCGGGACGCAGGCTTTCGCAGCGCCTTCGATGCCGCCAAGCGTGCCAACAAGGTGCAGCTTGCCGCCTGGATCAAGGGCAGCTTCGGCATCACCGTCAGCCCTGACGCGATGTTCGACGTGCAGATCAAGCGTATCCATGAATACAAGCGCCAGCTTTTGAACATCCTGGAAACCGTGGCACAGTGGCATTCCATCAAGACCAATCCCAGGGCCGCCCGGGTGCCGCGCGTCAAAATCTTCGGCGGAAAATCCGCGCCGGGCTATGCGGTGGCAAAGGAAATCATTCATCTGATCAATGATGTGGCATCCGTTCTTAATGCTGATCCTGAAACACGCGATCTTCTGGCTGTCCTTTATCCCGCCAATTACAACGTCTCGATGGCGGAGCGTCTGATTCCGGCCGCAGACCTGTCAGAACAGATTTCCACGGCCGGAATGGAAGCCTCGGGCACGGGGAACATGAAGTTCATGCTGAACGGCGCGCCCACCATCGGCACGCTGGACGGCGCGAATGTGGAGATTCTGCACGAGGTCGGGCCTGAGAACTTCTTTCTGTTCGGCCTGACGGCGGAAGAGGCGGTGAAGCGCCGCGAGGACCCGGATCAGTCGAGGAGGGCCATCGAAGCCAGCAAGCCCTTGCAGGATGTGCTGCAGATGGTCGCCGAAGGCACCTTCAGCCCCGATCAGCCGGACCGCTATCACGGGCTGGTTCACCGTATCTGGCACCACGACTACTTTCTGGTTGCCGCCGACTTCGATGCCTACCACGCGGCGCAGGGCCTGGCCGGCGCGGCCTATGCCGACCGGGACCGCTGGGTGCGGATGGCGGCGATGAATACGGCGCGGGCCGGATTCTTTTCCTCGGACCGGACAATCCGTGGTTACATGCGGGATGTCTGGTCTGTTGACCCGGCGTTTTGAACCGAAGGAAGACCGGCATGGCCAAAGGTGCCCAGGCTGCCCTGATCGACACGGCGACCGCGCAGGCCCTGGCCGGGGGGGCGCATGGCGACCCCTTTTCGGTGCTGGGCCTGCACCGGCGGGGCAAGCGCTGGGTGCTGACGGCCTTTGTGCCGGGGGCGGAACGGCTGGAGGTGATCGCAACCAAACCGGTCGCCGCCAGCCCGGTGGACGGGGTGCCGGGCCTGTTCGTGGCCAGCCTGGCCCGCCGCGAGCCTTATCGGCTGCGCGCCGCCAATGCCGGTGCGACATGGGAATTCGACGATCCGTTCCGCTTTGGTCCGGTTCTGGGCGAGATGGACGAATACCTGCTGGGCGAGGGCACCCACCGCCGCCTGTGGCAGGTGCTGGGCGCGCATGTGATCACGCATGAAGGGGTTGCGGGCACGCATTTCGCCGTCTGGGCACCGAATGCGCAGCGCGTTTCGGTGGTGGGGGATTTCAACATCTGGGATGGCCGCCGCCACCCGATGCGGCGGCGCGGGGCAACCGGTGTCTGGGAAACCTTCATCCCCGGCCTGGGCGAAGGGACCACCTACAAATACGAGTTGCGCGGCGCGGATGGCGGGATTTTGCCGCTGAAGGCCGATCCGGTGGGCTTTGGGGCGGAACACCCCCCTGCCACCGCCTCGGTGGTGCGGGGCTTGGGCGCTGCGCCGCGGCAGGACGGTGACTGGATGGCGGGCCGGGCGGCGCGCCAATCGATCGATGCCCCGATCTCGGTCTATGAGGTGCATCTGGGCAGCTGGCGGCGCGCGCCCGGCAACCGGATGCTGAGCTACCCGGAACTGGCCGAACAGCTGGTCGGTTACGCCGCTGACATGGGTTTCACCCATATCGAGCTGATGCCGGTTTCCGAATTTCCCTTTGACGGCAGCTGGGGCTATCAGCCGGTGGGCCTTTATGCCCCCACGATCCGGCACGGCACGCCGCCCGAATTCCGCGCCTTGATCGAGGCGGCCCATGCAAGGGGTCTGGGCGTGCTGCTGGACTGGGTTCCGGGCCATTTCCCGACCGATCCCCACGGGTTAAGCCAGTTCGACGGAACCGCACTTTACGAACATCAGGACCCGCGCGAGGGCTTTCATCAGGACTGGAACACGCTGATCTACAACTATGGCCGGGCCGAGGTTGCCAACTTCCTTGTGTCCAATGCCCTGTACTGGCTGGAGGAATATCACCTGGACGGGCTGCGGGTCGATGCCGTCGCCTCGATGCTGTACCGCGACTATTCGCGGGCCGAAGGGCAGTGGCTGCCCAATCGCGACGGCGGGCGCGAAAACTACGAGGCGATTGCCCTGCTGCAACGCATGAACGTCACCACCTATGGCGAAATGCCCGGCATCGTGACGGTGGCCGAAGAAAGCACGGCCTTTCCCGGCGTGTCGCGCCCGGTGAACCATGGCGGGCTTGGCTTTGGCTTCAAGTGGAACATGGGCTGGATGAATGACACGCTCGGCTACATGAGGAAGGACCCGGTCCACCGCAGGTACCACCACCACCTGATGACCTTCGGCCTGCACTACGCCTGGTCGGAAAACTACATCCTGCCGATCAGCCATGATGAGGTGGTGCATGGCAAAGGCTCCATGCTGGGCAAGATGCCCGGCACGGGGGATGACAGGTTCGCCAACCTGCGCGCCTATTACGGCTTCATGTGGGCGCATCCGGGCAAGAAGCTTTTGTTCATGGGGCAGGAATTCGCCCAGGGGCGCGAATGGAACCATGACCAAAGCCTGGACTGGCATCTGCTGGACATCCCCCTGCACCGGGGCATGCAGGCGCTGGTGCGCGACCTGAACGCCCTTTACCGCAGCACGCCCGCCCTGCATGTCAACGACACCCGCCCCGAAGGCTTCGCCTGGATCGAGGCGAACGATGCCGAAGCTTCGGTCTATGCCTGGGCACGCCTGGGGCGCGCCGAAGATGCGAAGGTGACGGTCGCTGTCAACATGACCCCGGTGGGGCGGACCTGTCGCCTGGGCTTTCCGGCCCCCGGCGCGTGGGACGAGGTGCTCAACACCGATGCCGCCGTCTATGGCGGCGGCAACCGGGGCAATCTGGGCGGCATCCGGACAGAGCCGACACCGTGGAACGGCCAGCGCCAATCGGCGCTGGTCACGCTGCCGCCGCTTGCAACCGTCTTTTTCCGGCAGGGGTAGGGCGGGCATATCAGGCCGGGAGAAACCCGGAACCAGGGGGAGGATGAGATGCAACCAAGACCGAATTCCCGGCTGTCCACGCAGGCCATGGCCTTTGTCCTGGCAGGGGGGCGGGGAAGCCGCCTCAAGGAACTGACCGACCGCCGCGCCAAACCGGCAGTCTATTTCGGCGGCAAGACCCGGATCATCGACTTTGCCCTGTCAAATGCCCTGAACTCGGGCATCCGCAAGATGGCGATCGCCACCCAGTACAAGGCGCACAGCCTGATCCGCCACTGCCAGCGCGGATGGAGCTTTTTCCGCGCCGAACGCAACGAATATCTGGATATCCTGCCCGCCAGCCAGCGGGTCAATGAAAACAAATGGTATCTGGGCACTGCCGATGCGGTGACGCAGAACATCGACATCGTCGACAGCTACGGCATCAGATACGTGGTGATCCTGGCGGGTGATCACATCTACAAGATGGATTACGAGATCATGCTGCGCCAGCATGTCGAGACCGGCGCGGATGTGACCATTGGCTGTCTGACCGTGCCGCGCGCAGACGCCACCGCCTTTGGCGTGATGGATGTGGATCCATCCGGGCGCATCCTGTCCTTTCTGGAAAAACCGGAAGACCCGCCCGCGATCCCCGGCGATCCCGGCCATGCGCTTGCGTCAATGGGCATCTATGTCTTCAACTGGGATTTTCTGCGCGCCCTGCTGATCGAGGATGCGGAAGATGCGAATTCCAGCCATGACTTCGGCAATGACCTGATCCCCGACATCGTGAAGAACGGCAAGGCGATGGCGCACCGCTTTGCGGACTCCTGCGTCAGGTCGGGGCTGGAAAGCGAACCCTACTGGCGCGATGTCGGCACCATCGATGCCTTCTGGCAGGCCAATATCGACCTGACCGATTTCGTGCCCAAGCTGGACCTTTACGATACCGAATGGCCGATCTGGACCTATGCTGAAATCGTGCCCCCCGCCAAATTCGTGCATGACGAAGACGGGCGGCGTGGCATGGCAATCTCTTCGCTGGTGTCGGGGGATTGCATCGTCTCAGGGTCCGAGGTGCGCAATTCGCTGCTGTTCACGGGGTGCCGGACCCATTCCTTTTCTTCGCTGGAACATGTCGTGGCGCTGCCGCAGGTCATCGTCCGCCGCAAGGCGCAGCTGAAGAACTGCGTCATCGACCGGGGCGTGATCATTCCCGAAGGTCTGGTGGTGGGCGAGGATCCGCTCGAAGACGAACGCTGGTTTCGCCGCACCGGGGCGGGTATCGTGCTGGTGACGCAGGACATGCTGGATGCACGGGCGGCAAAGCTTGGCTGAGGCGCCTGTGGCGGACCCCGGGGGCTTTGCCCCCGGACCCCCAGGATATTTGTGAACAGAAAATGGGTTGGGGGGCTAGGTGACAGAAATTCGGGGCCGGGTGCTGTCGGTGGCGTCGGAATGCGTGCCGCTGATCAAGACGGGCGGGCTGGCCGATGTGGTGGGCGCTTTGCCTGCTGCCCTGGCCGGGCAGGGCTGGGACATGCGGGTCTTGCTGCCCGCCTACCGTAGCTTGCGCGGCCCGGCAGCGGACTGGCCGCAGCTCTGGGCGGCGGCGGACCTGTTCGGCGGGCCGGGACGGGTGCTGGCCGGGCAGGTGGCCGAGATCTCGGTGCTGCTGCTCGATGCCCCGCATCTGTTTGACCGCGACGGCGGCCCCTATGCCGGGCCGGGCGGCGACTGGCCGGACAACCCGCAGCGCTTTGCCGCGCTGGGCTGGGCCGCCGCCGATATCGCGCGCCTCGGCCTGAGCGATGGCTGGCACCCGGATGTGCTGCATGCCCATGACTGGCAGGCGGGCCTTGCCCCGGCCTATCTGCGCTATCGCGGTGCCGGGCGGGTCAGGTCCGTTCTGACCGTGCACAACATTGCCTTTCAGGGCTGGGCATCCGCCGGGCTGCTGGGCGCGCTGCGCCTGCCGGCGGAGCAGTTCCATTCCGGCGCGCTGGAGTATTACGGCGGGCTGTCGGCGCTGAAGGCGGGGCTGGTGACGGCGGATGCGATCACCACGGTTTCGCCCACCTATGCGGCCGAGCTGATGCGCCCGGAATTCGGCATGGGCCTGCAGGGGGTGATCGCGGCGCGGGCGGGCCAGATGACGGGCATCCTGAACGGGGTGGATACCGATGTCTGGTCGCCCGAGACCGACACGGGGATCATCCCCTATTCCGCCCGCACGCTGAAGCGCAAGGCGCTGAACCGCGCGGCACTTCAGGCCGAGTTCGGCCTGACGGTGCCCGGCCCGCTGGCCATCATCGTCAGCCGCCTGACCGACCAGAAGGGGATTGACCTGATCCCCGGCGCGATGCCCGCCTTTATCGAGGCGGGCGGCGGCCTTGTGGTGCTTGGCACGGGCGATCCGGCGCTGGAGGCGGCGATGCGCGGGCTGGCCGCGCGCTTTCCGGGCCGCGTGGGCACAAGGATCGGCTATGACGAGGCGATGAGCCACCGCCTGTTCGCGGGCGGCGATGCGGTGCTTGTCCCGTCGCGCTTTGAACCCTGCGGGCTGACGCAGATGTACGGGTTGCGCTATGGCACGCTGCCGGTGGTTGCGGCGACGGGCGGGCTGGCGGACACCGTCATCGGGGCCACCCCCGCGACGCTGGCCGCCGGGGTGGCCACCGGCATTGTCTTTGCCCCGGCCGACGCGCTGGGGCTGGCGCTGGCGCTTCGCCGCCTGACCGGGCTTTATGCAGACCGTGAAACCTGGGTGCGCCTGCAACGCAACGCCATGAAGCACCCGGTCGGCTGGGCAGCCCCGGCCGCCGCCTATGCCCGGCTTTACGAAGGGCTGGCCGGATGACGCCGCCTTTGGTCGCCAAGCCCGCCCGCCAGACCGGACCGGCCACGGCAGCGGGCCGCCCCTTTCCGATGGGGGCAAGCTTTGACGGCGATGGCGTGAACTTCGCGGTCTTTTCAGCCCATGCCGAACGGATGGAACTGTGCCTGTTCTCGCCCGACGGGCGCAAGGAAACCGCGCGCCTGACGTTCCGCGACCGCGACGGCGACATCTGGCATCTGCGCGTGCCGGGGCTGATGCCGGGCGCGCTTTACGGCTTTCGCGCCCATGGTCCCTACCAGCCCGAGGCTGGCCACCGCTTCAATCCCAACAAGCTGCTGATCGATCCCTATGCGCGCGCCCTGGAGGGGCGGCTGCGCTGGTCGGACGCGCTGATGGGCTACAAGGTGGGCAGCCCGCGCACTGATCTGTCCTTCGATACCCGCGACAGCGCCTTTGCCATGCCCAAGTCGGTGGTCATCGACCCCGCCTTTCACTGGGGCAAGGATGCAGCACCACAGACCCCGCTGACCGGGACGGTGATCTATGAGGCGCATGTCAGGGGCCTGACCGCCCTGCATCCGGGCGTGCCCGCCCCCCTGCGCGGCACCCTGCCGGGTCTGTGCGCCGATCCGGTGCTGGAACATCTGGTCCGGCTGGGCGTCACGGCCATAGAGCTGATGCCGGTGCAGGCCTTTGTCGATGACCGTTTCCTGGTGGCGCGCGGCCTGCGCAACTACTGGGGCTATCAGACCATCGGCTTTTTTGCGCCCGAGCCGCGCTATCTGGGGCGGGGCGGCATCCGCGACATGCAAAGCATGGTCCACCGCTTTCATTCTGCCGGGATCGAGGTGATCCTGGATGTGGTTTACAACCATTCGGGCGAAGGCGACGCGCTGGGGCCGACGCTGAGCTTCCGCGGGCTGGACAACCGCAGCTATTACCGGCTGGCGGACGGGGGGCGGACCTATGTGAACGATACCGGCACCGGCAACACCCTGAACCTGACCCACCCGATGGTGCTGCGCATGGTGATGGACAGCCTGCGCTACTGGGTGGAAACCTTTCACATCGACGGCTTCCGTTTTGATCTGGCCAGCGTGCTGGGCCGCGAGGCGCAGGGCTTTGACCCGCAGGGCGGCTTTTTCGACGCGATCCTTCAGGACCCGGTTCTGGCCCGCGTCAAGCTGATCGCCGAACCCTGGGACATCGGGCCGGGCGGCTATCAGCTGGGTGCCTTTCCGCATCCCTTTGCCGAGTGGAACGACCGGTTCCGCGACGGCGTGCGCCGCTTCTGGCGCGGTGACGCCGGACTGACGCCAGAGCTTGCCAACCGCCTGCTGGGGTCATCCGACCGCTTCGATCATTCGGGGCGCGCCGCGACAGGTTCGGTCAATTTCATCACCGCGCATGACGGCTTCACCCTGCAGGACCTGGTCAGTTTCACCGTCAAGCGCAACCTTGCCAATGGCGAGGACAACCGCGACGGACATGGCGAAAACCATTCCGACAACCTTGGCATCGAAGGGCCGACGGATGATCCGGCCGTTCTTGCCGCCCGCGCCCTGCGCAAGCGCAACCTGCTGGCCACGCTGATGCTGGCGCAGGGCGTGCCGATGCTGCTGGCGGGGGACGAGTTGGGCCACAGCCAGCAGGGCAACAACAATGCCTATGCCCAGGATAACGAAACCACCTGGATCAACTGGGACAGGGCCGATTCTGACCTGACGGCGTTTGTTGCCCGCCTGACGGCGCTGCGCCGCGCCCATCCGGTGCTGCGCCAGAAGCGCTTTTTGCATTCGCGCCCGCGCGCTGCCGACGGCCTGCCCGACGTGACCTGGCGCAGGGCGGACGGCGGGGTGCCGCGCCCGCAAGACTGGCACGATCCCGCCTTCCGCTGCCTGGGCGTGGAACTGCGCCACGCGGCAGAAGATGCGGGCGGCGGGGAAGACGCGATCTTTGCGGTGTTCAACAGCGGGGCGGCACAGGACGTGGTGCTGCCGCAGACGGCACCGGGCTGGCGCCTGATCCTGGACACCACCCGCCCTGCGGCGGCACCGGCGGATGCAAAGGCTTCGGTTGCGGCCCCTGCCCATTCCGTGCTGGTGTTTGAAGCTGTCACCCCTTCGGGGTTTTCTGCGGAAGGAACGCTATGAGCATCGAGATTGTCAGCACAGCCCCGATCACCGGGCAGAAACCCGGCACCTCGGGGCTTCGCAAGAAGACGCCCGTCTTCATGGGGCCGCATTATCTGGAAAACTTCGTGCAGGCGATCTTCGATGTGGTGGGCGCGCGGGGCAAGACCTTTGTTCTGGGCGGGGACGGGCGCTATTTCAACGACCGGGCCGCGCAGGTGATCCTGCGCATGGCGGCGGCCAACGGGGCGGCGCGGGTGATTGTGGGGCAGGGGGCGATCCTGTCCACCCCGGCGGCCAGCCACCTGATCCGACTGCACGGGACCGATGGCGGGCTGATCCTGTCGGCCAGCCACAACCCCGGCGGCCCTGCGGAAGATTTCGGGCTGAAGTTCAACATGCCCAATGGCGGCCCCGCGCCGGAACCGGTCACCGAGGCGATCTTTGGCCGCACTGCAACGCTGAGGGAATACCGCATCCTTGCGGCGCAGGACGTTGACCTGACGGCAATCGGGCGCGTTGCCTTTGGGGAGATGACGGTTGATGTGGTTGATCCCGTTGCAGATTACGCCGCGCTGATGGAACAGCTGTTCGATTTTCCGGCGATCCGCGCGATGTTCGCCGCCGGATTCCGCATGCGCTTTGACGCGATGTGCGCGGTGACCGGCCCCTATGCGCGTGAGATTCTGGAAACCCGGCTGGGGGCCGCGCCCGGAACCGTGATCAACGCCACGCCTTTGCCCGATTTCGGCGGGTTGCACCCCGATCCCAACCCGGTCTGGGCCAAGGCGCTGATGGACGGGATGTTCAGGCCGGACGCCCCCGATTTCGGGGCGGCATCCGATGGCGACGGCGACCGCAACATGGTGGTGGGGCGCGGCATCTACGTCTCGCCTTCCGACAGTCTGGCGGTGCTGGCCGCCAATGCCACCCTTGCCCCCGGCTACCGCGCCGGGCTGAAGGGGGTGGCCCGGTCGATGCCGACAAGTTCGGCGGTGGACCGGGTGGCAGAGGCGCTGGGCATTGGCTGCCACGAGGTGCCGACAGGGTGGAAGTTCTTCGGCAATCTTCTTGACGCGGGCAAGGTCACGCTGTGCGGCGAGGAAAGCTTTGGCACCGGGTCGGACCATGTCCGCGAAAAGGACGGGCTCTGGGCCGTGCTGATGTGGCTGAACATCCTGGCGGTGCGGAAGGAAAGTGTTGCAGACATCCTGACCTCGCACTGGTCATCCTTTGGCCGCAACTACTATTCCCGCCATGATTTTGAGGCGGTTGACGCGGCAAAGGCCGATGCCATGGTCACGGCGCTGCGCGGCATCCTGCCGGACCTGGCCGGGCAGCACCTGGATGACCTGACCATCCTGTCAGCCGGTGAGTTCGCCTATACCGACCCGGTGGATGGATCGGTCAGCCAAAGGCAGGGTGTCCGGATTCTGTTCACCGACGGCAGCCGCATCGTGCTGCGCCTGTCAGGCACCGGCACCGAAGGGGCAACGCTGCGGCTGTATGTGGAACGGTACGAGGCCGATCCGCACCGCCTTGATCTTGACCCGCAGCTTGCCTTGGCCCCGGTCATTCAGGCGGCGCACAGCCTTGCGCGGATCAAGCAATACACCGGGCGGTCGATCCCCGACGTGATCACGTAAGGGCGCAAACCCGCCGCGCGCCCGAACCGCGCGGCCCGGCGCATATCACCATCCATGGCGGCCATGGCCGCATCACGACCCGCCACCACCGGGTCAGCCATGACGCCGGCGGGCGCAAGGGTGACCGGCGCGCGCCCGTTGAGCCGGAAACCGCCTGCACCGGATGCTGGACGTGGTCTTTCACGATGACCCGACGCGCCTGCAAACCGGGACAGGTCCGAAAGATATGTCCATAATCCAGCGCGTGGCCATGAACCTGATCCGGGCAGCGCCGGGACATGACTGCCGCACATCCAAAGGCAAAGCCGCAGCCCAAGATCAGAACCATCCTGAAGCCATCATCCCTTGGGCGGCAAGATGACCGTCAAGCGCTTCCCCCTGCGCAAGCGGGAATGCGGTTGTGCGCCATGGTGCTGTCGCTTCAGGGCGTGACAGGGCAAAGACGGGATGGTCAGATGCCAGCGGGAATCACCACGCGGGGACGACATGACGCAAGATTTCTTCCGGCCGGTTTCGGGCTTTGATCTGCCGCGTTTCGCCGGAATTCCGACCTTCATGCGCCTGCCGCATGTCGGGCTGGATGACCCGCGGATTTCCCAGGTGCAGGTCGGGCTGATCGGCGCGCCGTGGGACGGGGGCACCACCAACCGCCCCGGCCCGCGCCACGGGCCGCGCCAGATGCGGGATCTGTCCACGATGATCCGGGCGGAAAACGGCAGCACCCGGGTGCGGCCCTTTGATCTGGTGTGCTGTGCCGATCTGGGGGATGTCGCCCCCAATCCGGGGGACCTGATGGATTCGATGGCGCGGATGACGGCGTTTTACACCCGTGTGAAGGCGCAGGGCATTGTGCCGCTGACCGCAGGGGGGGATCATCTGTGTACGCTGCCGATCCTGCGCGCCCTGGCCGGGGATGCGCCGCTGGGCATGATCCATTTCGACAGCCACACGGACCTTTTCCACAGCTATTTCGGCGGCACGATGTATACCCATGGCACGCCGTTCCGCCGCGCGGTCGAGGAAGGGCTGCTCGACCCAAGGCGCGTCTGCATGATCGGCATCCGTGGCCCCGCCTATGACCGCGAGGATCGCGATTTCGCCGATGCGGTCGGCATCCGGGTGATCCCGGTGGAAGAGCTGTTCGCGCGCGGCACCGATGATGTCATGGCCGAGGCGCGCGCGATTGCCGGGCAGGGCGATACCTATGTCAGCTATGACATCGATTTCGTCGATCCGGCCTATGCGCCGGGCACCGGCACGCCCGAGATCGGCGGCCCGACCAGTTGGCAGGCGCTGCAGGTGGCGCGCGGGCTGAAGGGCGTGAAGGTGGTGGGGGCCGATCTGGTAGAGGTGTCGCCCCCCTTCGATCCCTCGGGCGGGACAGCCTTTCTGGGGGTCACGCTGATGTTCGAGATGCTGTGCATCATTGCCGACCGGCTGGCGGCGGATGCGGCCAGGACCGGCGCGGCGTGACCGTCTGGCACCCTTCACCCATCGGGGCCGGGCGAAGTGGCGGCCCTTTCCCCTGTCCTGACCGAAAGAAGACCGATGTTGCCTGATCTGATCGTGACCAATGCCCGTGTGCTGACCATGGATGACGCCAACCCGCAGGCCGAAGCGGTGGCGATTGCCGGCGGCAGGATCCTTGCCGTCGGCCGCCGTGCCGCAATCGAGGCGCTGGCAGGCCCCGCAACCCGGATGATCGACGCGCAGGGCCGCACGGCTTTGCCCGGCTTTTTCGAAAGCCATCTGCATCTGGTGCTGGGCGGGGCCGAGCTGGCGCATCTGCAACTGGGCGGTATCTATCGGGCCGAACCGCTGGGGGCGGCCTTTCGCGCCTATGGCGCTGCCAATCCCGGCAAACCGCTGCTGATGGCGCAGGGCGCGGATTATGCGATGTTCGGCGGCCGGCCGATCACGCGGCAGGACCTGGATGCGATCATCGCCGACAGGCCCGTGGCAATGACGGCCTATGACCATCATACGGTCTGGGCCAACACGGCGGCCCTTGCGGCGGCGGGCCTGTTGCAGGGGGCGGCGATGCCGGCGGGCCATGAGGTGGTGATGGGTCCCGACGGGCTGGCGTCGGGCGAGCTGCGCGAGTTCGAGGCGTTTGCGCCGGTGATCGCGCTGGGGGGGGAGCTGCGCCTCAATCTTGGCATCGCCACCGGGGGCGAACCCGACCCCTGGCCTGTCGAGGCAGAGCGTGCCATTGACCGCGCCAAGATCGCGCGCGGGCTGGCGCATTGCGCGGCGCATGGCATCACCTCGATGGTGAACATGGATGGCAACCGCTACACGCTGGAATTGCTGCGCGAGCTGCGCGACGCGGGCGGGCTGACGGCGCGCGTGAAAGTGCCGTTCCATTTCAAGCCGACGATGGATCTGTCCGAACTGGACCGTGCCGTGGCCATGACGCGGGACTATGACGATGACTGGTTGCAGTCGGGCTTCGTCAAGATGTTCATGGACGGGGTGATGGACAGTGGCACGGCCTATCGCCTTGATGACTATCCGGGCCAGCCCGGACACCGGTCTGCCCCGCTGTTCGGGCCGGACCGGTTCAAGGCGATTGCCACCGAGATTGACCGGCGCGGGTTGCAGATTGCGGTGCATGCGATCGGGGACGGTGCGGTGCGGGTGACGATCGACGGCCTTGAGGCGGCGCGGCAGGCCAACGGGCCGCGCGACAGCCGTCACCGGATCGAGCATATCGAACTGATCGACCGGGCCGATGTGCCGCGCCTGGGGGCGCTGGGCATCGTGGCGTCCCTTCAGCCGTCGCATCCGCCGGGCGCGATGGACTTTCCGCTGTTTCCGTCGCTGGACAAGGTCGGGCGCAACCGCTGGCCTGACAGCTTCCGGGTGCGGACCCTGGCCGAGGCCGGGGCACCGCTTGCCTTCGCCTCGGACTGGCCGGTGACGGATGTCGCGGTGCTGCGCAACATCCAGGCCGCGCTGACACGGGTGCCCTATGAGGGGGCAGAGGACGAACGGGTGGGGCTGATGGCAGTGCTGCGGGCCTGTACGGCGGGCGGAGCCTGGGCTGCGCACCGCGAAGGCGTGACGGGGCGGCTGATTCCCGGCCTTGCGGGCGACCTTGTCGTGCTGGGCGGTGATATCGAAGCGACCGATCCGCAGGACGTGGGCCGCATGGGCATAGCCCTGACTGTCTGCGGGGGCCGGGTTACCCATCAGGCCTGACACGGGAATCACGGGTCCGGGGGTGAAGGGGCACCTTCGGACGGCGCGGTGCCCGATTCTGGCAGGCCGTGGCGGCTGCGGCTGCCTGAAGGACCAAGAGTTCCTTTTGTTTGCAAAGGGTTGCCAGAAATCTTTCGGGGGAGGTGCTTTTTCTGCTTGCGGCCCCCGGAAGCTTTCCCTAAACAGCGCGTCACCGAAACGGATGGGGCTGCGGCATCGCGGAACAGGCCGGTTCGGGGTTGGCGGCGACGCTGACGGACAGACTTCTGAGGACTGTTTTGGTTGGTTGCACCATTGTTATGGTGTGGCTGGCTGGTTTTTGTCCTTGTGTTCTTTGACATCTGTGGATGAAGAAGGGATATGCGGGCGGTTTGGTCGTTTCGGCGGCGGATCGCGAGCATATCGGCCTGCTAGGGGTTCAGGCCCCGATGATGCGGGTGTCAGCTTCACTGTCTTGGCCTGGTTGTCCTTGGACGGCCTGGCAGGGACAGAGACTGACCCCGGCTTTTGCCGGGGCAGATGTGCGAAGGTTCGACGTCAAGGACATGCGGAGGGCATTTCAGGAAGGTATCCCGGATCGGGGTTCCGGATGGGGGTGCCGGCGCATTTCAACTTGAGAGTTTGATCCTGGCTCAGAACGAACGCTGGCGGCAGGCCTAACACATGCAAGTCGAGCGGGCATCTTTCGGGATGTTAGCGGCGGACGGGTGAGTAACGCGTGGGAACGTGCCCTTTGCTACGGAATAGCCTCGGGAAACTGAGAGTAATACCGTATGTGCCCCCCCGATCAAATTCCATTCGGATGACGGGATGGATGTTCTGTCGGATGCCTGTGGCATTTGATGGGGGGGGAAAGATTTATCGGCAAGGGATCGGCCCGCGTTGGATTAGGTAGTTGGTGGGGTAATGGCCTACCAAGCCGACGATCCATAGCTGGTTTGAGAGGATGATCAGCCACACTGGGACTGAGACACGGCCCAGACTCCTACGGGAGGCAGCAGTGGGGAATCTTAGACAATGGGGGAAACCCTGATCTAGCCATGCCGCGTGAGCGATGAAGGCCTTAGGGTTGTAAAGCTCTTTCAGTGGGGAAGATAATGACGGTACCCACAGAAGAAGCCCCGGCTAACTCCGTGCCAGCAGCCGCGGTAATACGGAGGGGGCTAGCGTTGTTCGGAATTACTGGGCGTAAAGCGCACGTAGGCGGACGGACAAGTCAGAGGTGAAATCCCGGGGCTCAACCCTGGAACTGCCTTTGAAACTGCCTGTCTTGAGGTCGGGAGAGGTGAGTGGAATTCCGAGTGTAGAGGTGAAATTCGTAGATATTCGGAGGAACACCAGTGGCGAAGGCGGCTCACTGGCCCGATACTGACGCTGAGGTGCGAAAGCGTGGGGAGCAAACAGGATTAGATACCCTGGTAGTCCACGCCCTAAACGATGAATGCCAGACGTCGGGCAGCATGCTGTTCGGTGTCACACCTAACGGATTAAGCATTCCGCCTGGGGAGTACGGCCGCAAGGTTAAAACTCAAAGGAATTGACGGGGGCCCGCACAAGCGGTGGAGCATGTGGTTTAATTCGAAGCAACGCGCAGAACCTTACCAACCCTTGACAT